>PR_CR_10_Liq_2_inCRDRAFT_1000231_pt1 | contig 16087 bp, 9 predicted proteins | sample PRCRCaboRojoPR_FD_10245 | JGI IMG/M metagenome (IMG submission 10245) | reverse complement strand
GTGGGATGCTGGGTCTGGGAACCTTCCACGGGGAACTGACGTGCGCGTTTGGTATGTCTCTTGTCCTCTGGCTACATCGATCATGCTGGAAATGCTGACGGCTTGTCGTTAAGCGGTATGGGTCATGTTGTAATGAAACAAATAAAGACACCCGCTGATCTCGGGTTGCTCGGCGCAGAACTATTGAGCCAAGTAGAGCACCGGGCTCGGCGTGGAAATTACGCCAACGAGGCGATTCAGAGCATTGCCAGGCAGGAACTGCAGGCGTTGGACTGCGAGTTGCGCTTCGACCCTCAGCTTTGGATGGGTTTTATTCAGTCAACCACAGTGCCCCAAAGCGGACACTGGTTCAGTAATATGCCTCTGGTGCTGGCCCGGAATCGTAACTTGTATGTGGAGCTACTGTGCTGGATGTCCGCAACCACCGACATTCACGCGCATTCTTTCTGCGGAGCTTTTCGCGTCATGCAAGGCTCAAGCTTCTACACCCGCTACCAATTTGTACCGCAGCGATGGGTTTCCAATGCCATGGCGCTTGGCCGTCTGAACTGCCTTGAAGCGGAATACTTGCAGCAAGGCTCCGTACGCGAAATTGAACCGGGCAGAAACGGGCTGGTCCACGCCCTTTTTCACTTGGACGCACCCTCCCTGACCCTGCTGGTCCGGACCCACAGCAACGTTGAGGCCCAGCCCCAGTTGGCTTTCTTTCCACCGGGTCTTGCCATCGATACTCCCGGCATGGAGCGCGACGAAGAGTCAAAGCATCTAAGTCATCTACTGGCGCTGTCTTTCAAGCATGATCCTGCGGCGGCTGAGATGGCGATGTTTCAGGTTCTGAGGCGCTTAGATGCGCCACGTCTTTTTCACCTGAGCCTGACTGTTTCCGAACGTTTCGCTTCCGCTGACAGGCGACAACGCTTGATCGAGCTGGTGACTCAGGAACACGATGAGGCGCTCGGTCGTTGCCTGGATCAGGTGCTTTCTCGTCGCTGTTTTGAATTGGAGATCAAGGCAGCGCGAGAGACGATAGATGACCCAGAGCTGCGGTTTTTTCTGGCGCTGCTGCTTAATGTAAGAGACCGGGAAACGCTGTTCAGTCTTGTCAAGGCCAGATTTCCAGAACGTGAGCCGACAGAAGCATGCGCCGAATGGCTGCTTGGCTTGGCAAAGAGCCGGGCAAATGCAGCGGACTTCATGCGGGAACTGGCGGCACGCGCGGCTGAGGGGGCGGGTCACCGTTTAGGCGCTCGCATTGCTCAGCGGATTCCAGCTGACAAAGCGCTGGAAACGGTTCAAACGTGGCTGCATGAGGGCCGGGAGCCTGACAGCGCACCGCCCAACCCGTTGCTGGACCTCCCGGAACTCGAGCCGCTGTTCCGTGCCTCGGCATAGCTCAACCCAGCACCTTGGCCCCGTGAACTTCAGAATTTGAAGATAAGCTCCACGAGTTCCATAGCCCCGTGGCATCCCCTGAACACAGGCCAAAGGCGTCGTCCAGTGATAGCCGGGCTGCCGGGCGGCCAAGCGCTGATGTCCAAATTGACTCATGGCTGAATTGAGAATTGTAGAGGATGTAGCCGGGCTTTTCGGCTTCGATGTGCGTTGGCCCGTACATGGGTTTGCCAAAAAGTCCGAGCACGTTCCAGCCCTGGATACGGCATTTTGCTTCGATGAGCCCACAACAAAGGCGCTGCTGCTGGGGTTTTCCTGCAATCGCAGGGTTTATGTTCATGGGCCTCATGGGAGCGGCAAGAGTACGCATATCGAGCAGGTAGCCACACGCCTCAATTGGCCCTGTGTGCGGGTCAATCTGGATGGACATGTGACGCGTTCAGACCTGATTGGTCGTGACGTGATCACGGTCAAGGACGGCCACCAAGTGACTGAGTTCTTGCCTGGAATCCTCGTCTGGGCGCTGGAACACCCCGTTGCGATTGTCTTGGATGAATACGACGCAGGGCGCCCGGATGTCATGTTCGTAATTCAGCGGGTGTTGGAGTCGCAGGGCCGGCTTACGCTGCTGGAACAGAACAGGGTGATTGAACCGCACCCCTATTTCCGTCTTTTCGCCACAGCCAATACTGCGGGCCAGGGCGACGCGACCGGGCTTTATGCCGGGACGCAAGTGCTCAACCAGGCCCAGATGGATCGCTGGCAAGTGGTGACCGAGCTGGGACATTTGCCACCCGAAAAAGAAATTGCCATTCTTCACTCGCGTGTGAAGTCGCTGGATGCCGGCATCGCGCAACGGATGGTCAGTCTGGCCACCCTGTGTCGGCAATCCTTTCGCGTGGGGGATTTATCGACCCTTATGTCACTGCGCACACTGATCACTTGGGCTGAAAATTTCGCACTGGTGGAAGACGTCGGTGAAGCACTGCTGCTTAGTTTCGTGAACCGTTGCGACGATACTGAGCACCCGCTACTCGCCGAGTTTTTCCAACGTTGCTTCAATCAGGAACTTGCTGTTGGAACCAGCTTCTCCCATGTCTACTGAGGCTGCGGCACAGTCAGGATGTGCCTGGGTCCGCGCCTATTCCGGGAGGACGCGCTGCGATACCTTCACACATCTGGTGGCGCCAGCGGGGCAGACCCGTCGCGCTAAGGATGATGCCTTGGCTGCCTGGGTTAGATGGTCTGACCACAGCGGCCTTGATGACTATGCGCACGCTCAGACGGTTTGGCATGCGGTGCTGGAGCGGGTTCGGGTGGAGACCCTCGCAAGCCGTGACCTGCCCGGGATGTGCAGCAATCTCAGCCACTGTCACGAGTTGGAGCCACACGACCCCAGTCTGGCGGCCGTTTATTGCTGGGCTCGCTCATTGGGCTCGCTCGAGATTACGCGGCAAGCAGACGTGGAATCGGTTGAAGAACCGGTTCGACGCGCTGCCCCGCCGCGAGCGGTTTTGGATATTCCGCATCGCTTTGCTGGTATCAACGGTTCCCGCACCGACACCGTCACCACGCGCGACCTTGCGGCGTTTGCTGAGCAGATGGTTGCCGCGCTACAGGTGGCCGAGGACGCTAGGAATTATCGGCGGGCTGTCCAGCCGCTGGTAACCTGGCTTTCTCAACGGACACCTCAGATAGACAAACCTGCTGAGAGTTCCGTCTTGGCAGACAATGATGGCGATCAGAACGCCCTGTTGGTGCGGCAGATTTTGAATGAAAAATCCCTGGAGATCGACGCAGCGGCGGGCGATGACGACGAATATCGGATGTTCTCGAAATCGCTCGATGAAGAGCAATCTGCCCAAGCCTGGTTCCACCCCTCGGACGCTGATCTTCTCAAGGATATCCTTGGGGACCATCGTCAGGAGGCGCGCCGGCTTGCCCATCGCCTGATGCGGCAATTACAGGCTGCGGCCAATCGGAGTTGGGATTTTGAGTTGGAAGAGGGGCTGTTGGACAATCACAGCCTGGCCTCGCTTGCCATACCCACACCAATTCCTCGAGTATTCCGGGCTGAACGGGCGCCTACCTTGCTGGATACGCAGATTTGTCTGTTGGTTGATCAGTCTGGCTCCATGCGCGGCAAGCGCCAGGCGCTTGCCGCGCAGGCCATCGATCTGGCGGTTCATGTCTTGGAGCTCTGCGGTCTGCCCTGCGAGGTGCTCGGATACACGACCCGCTTTGCGGCTGATAATCCGCTGGTGGAGGCTTGGAGCAGGTTGGGGAGTCCGAGCGGTCCCGGTCGGCTCAACGCTACCAGACATATCCTGTTTAAGCAGTTTCGGCAGCCGTGGAAACGCTGCCGTCCCTGGCTGGGCCTGATGCTGCGCGAGGACTTCGGTCGGGAAAACCTCGACGGAGAGGCGCTGGCCTGGGCCGCGCGGCGCCTACTGGCCCGCGGCGCTCGACGCAATGTCATTATCGTGATCTCTGACGGCGCACCTTTTGATGCAGCTACAGCTGTAGCGCACCATACGACTTACCTCGAAAATCATCTGCGCGCCGTTATCACCGGACTCGAGCGCAGGGGTGTCAGTCTGATCGCCATTGGCGCGGGGGTTGGGGTTGGACGCTTCTATCGTCATTCTGAAACCGTCCGTGACCCACAGCAGATTCCGGAATATCTCTTCGCTCGTATCGCCGAAGTACTGCTGAGATGAGATTGCCCCCCCGGCAGAAACGGTATCGCACAGGTGAATATCAGGAATAGGACGCGGATATGTCTGCAATAGGCGGTGTTTTTCAGCGCGACGGTGCCCCCGTGGCACGGTCTGATATGGCCCGGATGGAAACCGTACTGAAGCCCTACGGGCGGGATACTTCGGCCATCTGGAACGGGGGGAGAGTGGCTTTGCTCAGAACCTTGCTTCGCGTTTCTCCGGAAGATGCGTTGGACCACCAGCCGATACGACACGCTGAGTCGGGTCTGGTGATGGTATTCGATGGCCGCATTGATAATCGCGATGAGTTATGTGACCAACTGGAGATCAATGGCCCGCGGCGCCTTATGCTGGCCGATTCCGATGTGGCTTTCCGTGCCTGGCTCAAATGGGGTGAGGATTGCCTGCCTCGGTTGATCGGCGACTTCGCGCTTGCCTGCTGGAGTGAGCGCGAGAGCTGTTTGTTCCTTGCGCGGGACCCACTGGGTGCCCGGCCGTTGTTCTGGTACGCGGATGGGAGACGGGTCTTGTTCGCCAGCCTGCCCACGGGACTCTTTTCGCAACCGGCGGTACCACGAGAAATCGATCAGGATGCCATGTCTCACTATCTGGCATTGCTCCCCCTGCCGGAGGAGGCCAGTTTGTATCAAGGTATTCACAAGGTGGAACCGGGGACGGTTGTTATCGCCGGTCTGGACAAAGAGAGGCGCCGCGTCTATTTCCGGTTCGATCCGGACAAGCGAATCCGGCTGGCCAGCACCCAGGAGTATATAGAGGGCTTTCGGTCAGTATTCGACGAAGCAGTCAAGGCTCGCCTCCGCTCCGCTGGTAAGGTCGCCTCCATGCTTAGTTCGGGCCGTGATAGCAGTGCGGTGACAGCAACAGCTGCGCGACTACTGCAGAAAAATGGTTGCGAGCTGCTGGCCTTCACCGCAGTACCCCAACCGGATTTCTGCAGCGCTGTGCCCAAGGGTTACCATGCCAATGAAGGCCCGCTGGCCGCCAGTGTTGCGAGGCGGTTTGGGAATGTCAGACACTTCCTTATCGAAAGCTCGTCGACCTCATCATTGGACCGTCTTGATGTGGCAATCGAAGCCTCTGATCGACCACCTTTGAACACCTGCAACCTGGGCTGGATGTCAGCCATCCAGGCAGACGCAGCCCGACGCGGTGCAAAGGTCTTGCTGAATGGCGCCTTTGGTAACGTGACGATCTCCCATCCCGGCCTCAGCTATCTGCCTTGGCTATTGCGACACGGCCGTTTAGTCGCCTGGTCTAGGGAAATCCTGGCAATGAAGCGCGGGCCACAGTTCCGCAGGGTATCCCTGAAGTGGCTGATGTATGCTTCCTTAGCGCCGTTTCTGCCCTACCGTTTGTTTCGGACNCTTANCAAGGGTCTGGGGCATGATCTTGACCTCGCGGCACATTCCCCCCTGTCGGCGACGATGCGCCAACATTTCAGGCGGGCNGACCGGGAGATACGGCAGCCTTCGCCAGACAACCGCCGAGAGACCATCGCGTCATTGCGTCTGATGGATTCCGCAGAGCATGCAGCAGCGAGCAATCTCGCGGGCCTGGAGCGCCGGGATCCAACCGCAGACCGTCGCTTGCTGGAGTTCTGCCTAGGGATACCGGAAAACCTTTTTTTGCGGGAGGGGCAGACCTGCTGGATACTGAAGCAGGCGCTGGGCGACCAGCTGCCCCGTGAGGTTCTGAATCCGTCGACCAAGGGATACCAGGCTGCCGACTGGGCCAGCAACCTGGGTCCGCGGGAGCACTACGACACCATGCTCGCCTCCTTGAGTGCTCACCCGACCGCAAGTCGGCTTTTGGATATTGACGGTTTGCGAGCAGTACTGAATGACTGGCCTGAAAGTGGCTTCGATACCGTTAAGCATCAAACCGCGTTTCGCTATAAGCTACTCCGTGGTATGGCAGCGGGCTCATTTATTCGTTATGTTGAAAACAGCAATCATATCTGAGGGACTCTGATGGGAGCGATTGGCGGTATCATCAACGTGGATGGCGCACCAGTAGAAGCGGGCCGTCTGGAGGTCATGCAGGATGCGCTGGCGATTTATGGTGCCGACGCGCAGTCGATGCAGATCTGCGGCCCTGTTGGAATGACCAGCTGTCGTCTGATAGTAACGTCAGAAGACCGGCATGACCGGCAGCCCCTGGGCTCGCATGAGAATGGCGCGATCGGACTTTTGGCATTCGACGGTCGACTGGATAATCGCGACGAGCTCAAAGCATGGCTTGGCCTGGATTCGGTGACGCTGGATCAAATGGCCGACAGCGCTCTGGCTCAGGCGGCACTGGTGAAGGAGCATGAGCGTGCGCTGCCGCGACTGCTGGGGGATTTCGCGATGGCCTGGTGGGATAAACGAGAACAGCGGCTCTGCCTGGCGCGCGACCCCACCGGAGTACGCCCGCTGTTTTGGGCGCGGCGAGGACCGATGTTGGCCTTTGCTTCCATGCCGGTGGGGCTGCTGGCCTTGCCGGGAGTTCCCGTCGCGATCAACGAGACGACCCTTCACGCGTTCCTGATGGCGCTCCCGGCCCCGCCGGAGGCCTCGTTTTTCGAGGGCGTGCATAAGGTGCAGTCGGGTGAATTAGTGCAGCTTGACCGCACTGGCGCGCGCAAGCGCTGGTTCCATCGTTTTGGAGGCCAGGGCACCCTTCGGCTGCGGGATCCACGCGATTATGTGGAAGCTGCCCGCGAGCAGCTTCAGCGGGCCGTGCGGCGACGCCTGCGCTCGGCCGGGCCGGTCGCCTCCCACCTGAGCTCCGGATTGGATAGTACCACTGTCACCGTGGTGGCGGCCCGAGAGCTGGCCGAACGCAACGAGCCTCTGGTGGCTTATACTGCCAGCCCTTCTCCGGCGCATGATGGCAGCGCGCCGCCCGGGCGCCACGCTGACGAGTGGGAAGGCGCCGCGTCGGTTGTGGCGTCACTGGAGAATGTCGACCATATGCGTATTTTTACCGACGAATATTCGCTGACCCGTAGCTGCATGAGCGATGTGGCCGCGCTCAATCAGCCGGCGTTTAGTGCCTCGGATATGCTTTGGGATCACGCAATCCGGCAGCATGCCCAACGAACGGGTATCCGGACCCTGCTGAGCAGCCATGCCGGAGACCTCACCATCTCCTATGAAGGCGGCGCGTATCCGGCTGCGCTTCTTGGCACCGGGCGCTGGCTCACGCTTTTGCGCCACGCCTGGGAGATCTGGCGGCGCGGTGGTCGAGAAGAGCTTGCGCGCCTGCCGCGGGCCATTTTTTTGCCGCACTACCTCAAATTGAAGCATGCCTTGCAAGTCGACCAGCGCGTCAAAAACTGGCCTTGGCGTAGGCGCACGCCGGCCTCGGACGCCTTCCTGCAACGCATCGATTCGGATGCGAAAATTCGACAATTCCTGTGTGGTTTACCTCCCTACCGGCCGTGGCGGATTGATAACAACGAGCAGGTGCGTTATTTCAATAAAATCGATGCAGGTGCTTACTTCGCGCTCGATAACTGTTTCGGGGTGGAACGGCGAGACCCCACCGCCGACCGTCGACTCATCGAGTTTTACCTTTCCCTGCCTCCTGATCTCTATCAGCGTAGCGGGCAGAAGGCTTGGCTGTTGAAGGCAATGATGTCCGGTTGGTTGCCTGATGAGATCTTGTACGCGCATTCCACCGGATGTCAGGCCGCAGATTGGTATCTTTCGGTCCAGCGTGATCGGGACGCCATCCGGGAAATCTTTTCGGAGGTGCAGGTCAACGGGGTCGCGGATCAATATATCGATACAGCACACCTGATCACAGCCGTTAATGAACTGCCATCCAGTGCCGCTTGGCACAATGGCCAGGTGACCCGAAAGTGGCGCGCTCAGTTACTTGATGGCCTGTCGGTTGCTTGCTTTATGCGCTGTGTTGAGCGAATGCACGGGTTGACTGAATGAGATTGTCAGTCGTCCGTGCCCCGGACGTCAAACGAGCGAACTGCCCGGGAGAAGTCGGCGGATTGAGTCGGGCAGACGAAAAACCCGTGACGGAAGACGAGCATTATCGGCTGACTCAGCGACGGTCGTTCTGGTGTCGGTAAAGCCTGTCTGCCCTAGAGAACGCCTCAGTTAAAGGTCCCCGAACCCAGGGCAGTGTGCGGACAGGTTTTAGTCGGTAATGGCGATGATGCGGCTTCTTACGGCTGGCGGCACGTGCCGGTAGTTGGTTTCTGTCCGCAACCGCGTCTACCTTGAGCAAATCGCAAATCGATACCAGCGAACGCCGCTCGACGACGCACTCTTCCAGGAATCACCACATCCAGTCGTGGCCGATCTGGTCGGCAGGAGACTGGCATACTGGCATCAAGCATCCGACGGCTTGTCGGATTGTGGACTGTCGACGCCTTAACGCGTGACTTAACTGCTTATATGGTTGGACATCGGGTTGGCAAGCTCTTCACGACGCGGATTCAGCCGGGACAGTACCAACTTGAGTGAATCCTTGCCCGTCAGCTTCTGGCAGAATTTTGATAACCTGAACGATTTCTGCCGGAGTTCCCAGTGCCTCAAGCTCAGGCGGAACGTACGTTTTCCGATCGGTACTCATTGAAGGTTCCATACGGTAGTGATCTCACGGTAGTCTGTGTAAGCCACATCATCTATCGTCCCTAAATTTGAAGTGCGCGTCAAGGCCTTGTTTCGGTTCGCGCATTTGAGACGGAGGGCCTTGATCATCGTCTCGGCCACCCCTGCTACACAGCCACGGGCGCAAGGCCCACGGCGGCCTGGGACGTTTTCGGGTCGGTCTCGGCGACGGGTCGATGGCCTTGCCCAGATGGGTGAGCATCGCCTGCTCAACGTGCCCGTCTTTCACGCACTCGTTGCCTGGTTTTGACCGGGAAGATAGTCAAGGTCCAACACGCCAAGCTGAATGGCCGCCGTCGGGATGGGTGCTCGACTTGAGGCCTTTTACCGGTCAGCGTTGACGCTCCGCCGGCCCGAGGACATCGATACACACATGTTCCGGTTTCTCAGCGACTTGCTGCAATAGCAATAGACTTGGCGGCCGGGGCGTGGTGGCTACCCATATTCATGTGGTACCGCAGCCTGCGTATCGTCCGGATAATGGGGCTTGCTTCGCGGCACTGAGCGTCATGAGAAGCGCTGAGGTTCGCGCCAGTTATCCAATAACCGCAAGGCATGCAGCATGAAACTGACCAAGCGCACCCATCTGCCCCTGTCGGGGCGGGCCGTCTTACCGATGACCGCTACCCCCTTCCGTCGAGCCCGGAGCGCTGGCGCGTCGCCGGTCGGACCGCTGCGATGGCCGCGCGCCCGTCCGTCCCTGCTCTCCCTGGCCATCGCCGGTGTACTGATGGGCCCAGCCGCACAGGCAGCGACCATCACCGTCACCTCATCGGCCGACGATGACGGCAACGGCTGCACCCTGCGGGAAGCGATTGCGAGCGTCAATGACGGCAGCGTTGGAGCCACAGGCTGCAACAGCAGTGGTACGTTCGGCACCGATGACACCATCCTCTTCGATTCCGCCGTTACCGGCACCATCACCCTGGGTGGCACCGACCTTGAGATCACGGAGTCTGTCTACATCGACGGCCCCGGTGCGGATCAGTTGACGGTGGATGCGGATAGCAAGTCTCGGGTGTTTTATGTCGAAACCGATGGCCTAGAGGTCACGATCGAAGGCCTGACCATCAGCAACGGGAGTGCAAGTGCTGACGGCGGTGGTATCCGTTTCTATACTGATGACAGTAACCTGACCGTAGAGAATTGCACTGTCTCTGGAAACTATACCCAATACGAAGGCGGTGGACTTGCATTCCAAGGTAACTCGTTAACCGTAAGCAACAGTACCATCTCCGCTAATACGTCAGCACAGGCTGGCGGCGGTATTTATGCGGAAGGAAACTTCACGGATGGAAGCGGCGAGGTCACAATCAGCAATAGCGTCATTGAAAACAATATCGCTCAAGATACTAACGGCGGGGGCATCGACACCGAGATTACATTAATCATCAATGACAGCACCATCTCAAACAATTCAGCTAATATCGCTGATAGCGATATTGATGGTGGTGGCATCTGGGCGGATGGAGACACGCCAACGCTTTCGATCACTAACAGCACGATTCAAAACAACTCAAGCGACAGAGATGGTGGTGGTGTCGGGTTTAAGGGAGATACGCTATCAATAACCAATAGCACCATAGCAAATAATTCATCCAACAGCTATGGTGGCGGCGTTTATTTTGACGGCACCACGTTTACGCTGAGTAACAGCACCGTTTCCGGCAATACGGCCAGAGATGGTGCGGGGATTTTCTCGGACGGTGGCGCGATAGCAATCACCGCAGGTAGTCTCATTCAGAACAACACGGCGAGCAGTGACGGCGGAGGGATCTTCATTTATGATGCATTGCTCTTGAGTAACAGCACTATCTCCGGCAATTCAGCCGGCGATAGCAGTGGCGGCATTTATTGCAAAGAAACTGATTTGTCGATAACAGGCAGCGACATCGCAGGCAATACGGCTGATTTCGGAGGCGGAATTCGTGCCAACACCTGTACGACGATATTGACCAATGCTCAAGTGCTCAACAATGTTGCCACAGACTTTGGTGGTGGTGGCCTCCTTTTCTATTCCGGCTCTGCCGCATTGGTCAACACAACGGTTTCTGGCAATTCGTCTAACTCCTATGGGGCGGGGCTTGGGATTACTCTTGCTTCTGTCACACTGGAAAACAGCACAGTATCCAACAATACAGCTCAGGACGAGGGAGGCGGAATCTCCGTCGGTAATCCAGGCACGGCAACACTGGTCAACAGCACGGTATCCGGTAACTCGGCGAAAGAAGGCGGTGGCATTCACATCAAACCCAACGGAATTGTCACTCTACTCAATACCACCCTGTCAGACAATGCGGCGACGGATGCTTACGGTGGGATTTTTGCAGATGGGAACAGTCTCACGCTAACCAACAGCATTATCGCCAACAGTACTGGTGGTGATTGCCATAACACAAGTTTTTCAACCATCACAGCCACCTATAACCTGATCGAGGATACGGGTACGGATGCCTGTGGCCTGACCGATGGCACGGATGACAACATCATCGGCTCGGATCCCGAGCTCGGCGCGCTGGCCGACAACGGTTGCGAAACCAAAGCAGGGGTAGACGGGTCAGCCGAGAGCGCCTGCGTGTTCACCCACAAGCCCGCCGGCAGCAGTCCCGCACTTGGCGTGGCGGATACCACTGTGTGCGCAGACCCCCCTGTCGACGGCAAGGATCAAATCGGTACAGACCGCCCGGCAGCGGCCTGCGCCATGGGGTCGGTGGAAGTCGCTGCTGGTGGCGGCGGCGGTGGCGCCCCGGGCGCACCAACCGATGTGACCGCCACACCGGGCCCCGGTCGGGTGACAGTATCCTGGACACCTCCTGCGGGGGACATCGATTTCTGTACGGCGACTGCAGACCCGGGCGGCGCGACCTGTACCGGTGACTTCGGCGTGAATCAATGCACCGTCACCAATCTGACACCGGGAACCCCCTATACCTTCACCGTGGCCTGTACGGACGATGAAGGCACCACCACGGGAGAGGCGAGCGCACCGACCGATGCGGTCACCCCGACAGATGCCCCAGCGCCCATCCCCACCCTCTCCGCCTGGGGCCTGCTTGCCAGCGCCGGCCTGCTGGGTTTGTTCGGTGCCCGGCGGCAGCGCCAACAGGGGCGCGGGTGTCCCCGCTGAGCCTGCGACCTGGACCGAAGATCTTCGTCTCGCCTGATCTCGCCTAGTCTCGCCTGGTGGGCTTGCCGGTTGCCGTCGCCATGACCAGCCGGCAACGCCTACCCATCCCAAGATGGAATGCAATTAGCGTTTAGCGATGACGATACAGGTACGACCTGGTTGGCGGACATAAAAAAACGCCTCTGAATGGATATTCAGAGGCGTTCGCTTGAGCGCTGCGGGGCTGGAGCGCGCTGGGGGAGCGCTGGGGGAGCGCTGGGGGGGCGCTGAGTGAGGCCAGCGTCCAGCGATATCTTCAGACCAGCGAATTTGCTGGACTTTTGCATAAATTGGAGCGGGAAACGAGACTCGAACTCGCGACCCCAACCTTGGCAAGGTTGTGCTCTACCAACTGAGCTATTCCCGCCTGAGAGCTAGCTAGTATAGCGTGATCCGATGCGCTGTCAACCGTCTATTGTGATGCCCTGACGCGCGCTGGGGGCGATCCGGGGGGCGTTCCGGCGCGCTGCCATCGCCGCAGTGCGCGGTGTCCCGATCAGCCCTCGTTGGTTGGCGCGGCGGCGCCCGTCAGGCTCGGCCAGGCTGCGCGCAGATAGAGCACCATGGACCACAGGGTCAGCAAGGCCGCGACATAGAGCAGCATCAGCCCCAGATCGGCGATTGGCAAACCCAGCACCGGCGTGCCCAGGATCAGGAGCACGATGGCCACCATCTGTGCGGTGGTCTTGAGCTTACCCGCCATGCTCACGGCCACGCGGGCGCGGGCGCCGATCTCTGCCATCCATTCCCGCAGCGCCGAGACGGTGATCTCGCGGCCGATGATCACCGCCGCCGGCAGCGCCAGCCAGACACTCGGCTCCGCCTGCACCAGCAGCACCAGCGCCACGGCCACCATCAGCTTGTCCGCCACCGGATCCAGGAAGGCCCCCAGCGGCGAGGTCTGCCCCCAACGCCGGGCGAGCCAGCCGTCCAGCCAGTCGGTCACCGCCGCCAGGGTGAACACCAGTGCGCACAACCACCGCGCCCACGGCACCGGCGCGTAGAAAATCACCACGAACACCGGGATCAGCGCGATCCGCAACAATGTCAGGGCGTTCGGGATAGTCCAAATCAAGGCGGCGCTCCTGGGGCGGATAGAAAGGATCGGGCGATGGCATACAGATTATGCAGTAGGCAGCGCAGCACACCTAGGCCACAACACCCAACAACCAACAACCAATCACTCACAGTCAACACCTATCCCCGCCTCGAACCGCATCGTGAATCCGCTGCGCCAGCTCCGCACTGATGCCATCCACCCGCGCGATGTCCTCGGGTGCGGCGCGGGTGAGCCCGCGCAGGCCGCCGAAGGCCTTGAGCAGGCTCTGGCGGCGTTTGGGGCCGACGCCGGGGATGCCTTCCAGCACCGAGGTGCGCCGCGCCTTGTCCCGGCGCTGGCGGTGGCCGGTGATGGCAAAGCGGTGCGCCTCATCGCGGATTTGCTGCACCAGGTGCAGGGCGGGTGAGTCCGGGCCGGGGATGATGGGCGCGGGCCGCTCGGGCAGCCACAGCTGCTCGGCGCCGGCCTTGCGGTCGGGGCCCTTGGCCACGCCCACCAGCTGCAGCCCGGTCACGCCCAGCGCCGCCAGCGCCTCACGCACGGCGCCGAGCTGGCCTTTGCCGCCATCGATGAAGAGCAGGTCTGGCATGGGCACTTCGCCCTGCTGCACGCGCTTGTAGCGGCGGCTCAGCGCCTGCTCCATGGCGGCGTAGTCATCGCCCGGGGTGATATCCTCGATGTTGAAGCGCCGGTAGTCGGACTTACGCGGACCCTCGGCATCGAACACCACGCAGGAGGCCACCGTCAGCTCGCCGCGGGTATGGCTGATGTCGAAGCACTCCATGCGCGCCGGCAGCTCGTCCAAGTCGAGGGCGTCGCGCAGGGCCTCCAGCCGGCGGCCATAGCCGGCGCGGCTGCCGAGGCGCGATTGCAGCGCCACCTCGGCGTTGTCGGCGGCCATCTTCAGCCAGCGGGCGCGGTCGCCGCGCAGCCGGTGCTTGATGGCGACGCGCCTGCCCTGCTGCTCGCTGAAGGCCGACTCCAGAAACGCGCAGTCCTCGGGCGCCACGTTCACCAGGATCTCGGGCGGGATCTCCTTGTCGGCATAGAACTGGGCCAGAAAAGCGGACAGCACCGACGCCAGCGCCGACGCCTCCGGCACCTGCGGAAAGAACGCCTTGTTGCCCAGGTTGCGCCCGGCGCGGATGAAGAACACCTGCACGCACACCGTCCCGCCCGCCCCGGCGGCGGCGACGATGTCCAGATCGCCGCCGTCGCCGGCCACATACTGCTTCTGCTGAATGCGCCGCAGGGTGGCGATCTGATCCCGCAGCCGCGCGGCGCGCTCAAATTCCAGCGCCGCCGCCGCCTGCTCCATGCGCGCGCCGAGCTCGGCGATGACCTCGTCCGTGCGCCCTTCCAGGAACTTGATGCTGTGGGCCACATCCTGGGCATAGTCCTGCGGGGCGATATAGCCGCAGCAGGGCGCCGTGCAACGCTTGATCTGGTACTGCAGGCAGGGACGCGTGCGGGTGGCGTAGAAGGTGTCCTCGCACTGGCGCACCGGGAACAGCTTCTGCAGCAGCTGCAGGGTCTCGCGGGTGGCCCAGGCGCTGGGATAGGGCCCGAAATACTTGTCCGTCTTGCTGCGCCGCGGGCCGCGGTAGAAATACAGTCCCGGGAAGTTGTCCCCCGCCGTGAGCCGGATGTACGGATAGCTCTTATCGTCCCGCAGCAGCACATTGAAGCGCGGCTTGTGCGCCTTGATGAGATTGTTCTCGAGCAGCAGCGCCTCACCCTCGGTGCGGGTCACCGTCACCTGGATATCGGCGATCTGGCTCACCATCACCACCAGCCGGGCGTTCAGCCCGCGGGTGAAGTAGCTGCCCACCCGCCGCTTCAGGTCCTTGGCCTTGCCGACGTACAGCACCGTGCCCTCGGCATCCAGCATGCGGTAGACGCCGGGCTGGGTGGGGATGTGCTTGAGGGCGGCGCGATGGTCGAAGGGCATGGGGGTGGCTGGTTGTTGGTTGTTGGTTGTTGGTTATGGGTTGTTGGTTATGGGTTGTTGGTTATGAGTTGTTGGTTATGGGTTGTTGGTTGGTATTTGGGGCTCGGTCGGCAGTAGCGCTTGGCAGCGATCGACCACCGCATCGAACATGGCCTCGGTGAGGCGGCCCGTTTGGGTGTTGTAGCGGCTGCAGTGGTAGGAGCTGACCAGTTGCAGGCCGTTGGGCAGGGCATGCTCGGCGCCGTGGCCGAAGCGCCAGGCGGATTGGCGCAGGTCCAGGGCCCGCAGCACCGCGTTGTGCGCCACCTGCCCCAGGGCCAGCAGCACCGCACGCGCGGGCAGCGACGCCAGCTCGGCGGCGAGATAGGCGTTGCAGGTGCGCACCTCGTCGGTGGTGGGCTTGTTCTGCGGCGGCAGGCACTTGACGGCGTTGGTGATGCGGCAATCATGCAGCACCAGTCCATCATCGGCGGCCGTGGATTCGGGCCTGCTGCCGAAGCCATGGGCATGCAGCGTCCGATACAGCAGCAGACCCGCGAAATCGCCGGTGAACGGCCGACCGGTGCGATTGGCGCCGTGCAGGCCGGGCGCCAGGCCGATGATCAGCAGCCGCGCCGCCGGATCGCCGAAGGGCGGCACCGGTGCGGCATGATAGTCCGGGTGGGCCGCGCGCACCGCCGCGAGGTGGGCCGCGAGCCGCGGACAGCGGGTGCACCCGGGATCGAAGGTGGTCTCGGCGGGAGGCGTCATATTCAGGCTTTTCATGCGTTCTGCGCGATCCGGATCGCTGCACCATGTCGGTGGGCCGCCGACGCCCGCATCAGCTGCTGGCGAGCGGGCCATGCAGCAGGCCGGGTCGCGTCGATGCCACGTGGTTACCCGTTGCCGGCCTTGCAAAGACGCGCCGGCGGCGGGCGCCGCGGGCTCGCCGCCGGACACGCCACCCGCGACAGTATGGCGCCGTCCCGCTATGCTGCGCGCCGATGATCGACCACCTGCACAAACCCGACTACCACGGCGCCGGCATCGTCAACCTGATGGCGACGCTGATCAACGCCCGCGGCGGCCACGCCGAGGTCCCGGAGCTGCGGCAGTTGCCCGCCGCCGCCCTCGCCGACTCGCGGCACATCGTGCTGCTGGTGCTCGATGGCCTCGGCAGCC
>PR_CR_10_Liq_2_inCRDRAFT_1000228_pt1 | contig 16110 bp, 13 predicted proteins | sample PRCRCaboRojoPR_FD_10245 | JGI IMG/M metagenome (IMG submission 10245) | reverse complement strand
GAAACAGACCGCCTCGATGGGCCGTCCGGCATCCTCGCCGCAAAAGCTCACAGGCGTATCCAGCGCCTCGCAGCGTGCGATCAACTGTTCGAGAAAAGCCAGGAAACTTACATTGAGCGTATCGTAGCGCCGTCGCACCCGTTCGTTTTCTCGGTCGGCCGCGAAGAAGAACTGCTTGAGGTCGTTGCCGCCGATGGACAGGAAATCCACATCCTCGAAGAACTTGTCCGGTGCGAAGGCCAGGCTGGGCGTTTCCAGCATCGCCCCGACCTCGACCTTTTCCGGCAAGGGGTGGCCCAAGCGGCGCTCACGCTCCATGGCCTTGTCGAATTCGGCCCGCGCATCGCGATATTCCTGCAATTGCGCCACGAAGGGGAACATGACGGCAAGGGGGCGCCCCGCCGCAGCGCGGATCAGCGCCTGCAACTGCATGCGCAGCACCCCGGGCTTGTCCAGACCCACGCGGATCGCCCGCCAGCCCATGGCCGGGTTNGGCTCGTCGTTGGGCTTCATGTAGGTCAGCACCTTGTCCGACCCGATATCCAGCGTGCGGAAGGCCACCCGCTTTCCATCTGCCGCATCCATCACCCTCGCATAAAGCGCCGACAACTCCGCCCGCTTGGGCATCTGGTTGCGGATCAGGAATTGCAGCTCGGTGCGGAACAGGCCCACCCCCTCGGCCCCCGAGCTGGGCAGCGAGGGCAGATCCGCCATGAGGCCGGCATTCATGTTCAGGGCGATGGTCTGGCCGCAGCGCGTCGTGGCCGGCTTGTCCACCAGCGAGGCATACCGTTCCTGTGCCGCCGCCTGCATGGCTATCTTGTCGCGAAAGGCCGAGCGCACGGTATCATCGGGGCGCAGATGCACGACCCCCTGTTCGCCATCGACCAGGATCGGGTCGCCATTCAGCGCCTCGGTGGTGATATTCTTGGCATGGATCACCAGCGGAATAGCCCAGGCCCGCGCCACGACGGCCGCATGGCTGCCTACGGCGCCTTCTTCCAGAACGATGGCCTTGAGCACCTTGCCATAGTCCAGCAATTCGCCGGGTCCGATATTGCGCGCGACGAGCACCGGATTCTCGGGCAGCTCGGCGCCCGTATCCTTGCCCTGCCCGGTCAGGATGCGCAGCAGGCGGTTCGACAGGTCATCGAGATCGTGCAACCGGTCGCGCAAATAGGCGTCTTTGGCCTGCGACATGCGGGTGCGGGCCAGGGATTGTTCCTTTTCCACTGCCGCCTCGGCCGACAGGCCATTGTCGATGTCATCGAGCATCCGCTTTTGCCAGCTTCGCGAGTTGGCGAACATCCGGTAGGCTTCGAGAACGTCCTTCTGATCGGCACTGGCACCGGAATTCCGGGCCAGCATCTTGTCCACCGAGACCCGTAGCCGGTCGATCGCTTCGGTCAGGCGGGTCTTCTCGATCTCGGGATCATCGGCGATCGGATTGGTGACGACGACGCGCGGCTCGTGCAGGAACACGTTGCCACCGGCCGCACCTTCCTGGCCGACCGTGCCGCGGAACAGGACCGGCTGCTGATGGCGGGCGGACAGGGCAGCCCCTTCGCCCACGAAGGCGCCCAGTTCTGTCATCTCGGCCAAAACCATGGCGACGACTTCCAGCGCATAGACCTCGTCAGCCGTGAATTCCCGCGCCTCTCTGGACTGGACCACGAGCACGCCCATCGTGTCGCCCAGTCGTTGGATGGGCACGCCGCAGAAGCTGGAAAAGCGTTCCTCGCCGGTTTCCGGCATATAGCGGAACCCTTTGGCCGCGGGCGCATCGGCGGTATTGACCACGTCGCGGGCCTTGGCGACACGCCCGACCAGGCCCTCGCCCAGCCGCATGCGGGTCTGGTGCACCGCCTCGGCGGCAAGGCCTTCGGTCGCGCAAAGTTCCAGCGTGTCGGCATCCCGGAAGAGGTAGATCGAGCATACCTCGGTCCGCATGGACGACGCGATCAGCCCGACGATCCGATCGAGCCGCTCCTGGCCGGCATTGTCCTCGGCCATGGCATCGCGCAACCGACCAAGCAGCTTGCGGCTTTCGGTTTCAAAGGTCTCGGGCATGTCCCTCTTCCCTGCCGGACGTCCGCCGGGCGTTCGGCCCCCGTATAGCAGACCTGCCACCGGAAAGAGAACCGCGTTGTCGACGGCTTGACCAAGGATTGCAGTCTTTGCACGCAATCAGCGCAAAAAATGACCGACTTGCGCGACCGACTTGCCTTGATCCTACCGGCCTGCCCGTCAGGTCGCCTTTTCCAGCTCGAATGCGTCATGCAGGGCCTGCACCGCCAGTTCCATGTACTTGCGATCAACGAGCACGCTGATCTTGATCTCGGAGGTGGCGATGACCTTGATGTTGATGCCTTCGTCGGAAAGGGTCTTGAACATGGTCGCGGCAACGCCCGACTGGCTGCGCATGCCGATGCCCACGGCGCTGATCTTGGCCACATCCGTATCCGCGACAAGGTCATGATAATTGATATCGCCGGCGGCCTTGGCCTCGTTCAGGGCCTTCTCGGCCCGCGCGACCTGATCGACGGGGCAGGAGAAGGTCATGTCGGTGCGGCCTTCCTCGGCGATGTTCTGAATGATCATGTCGACATTCACCCCGGCCTCGGACAACGGCCCGAAGATGGCGGCAGCGATGCCGGGGCGGTCGGCCACGGAAATCAGGGTCATCTTGGCCTCGTCGCGGCTATAGGCGATGCCGGATACGGGTCGGTTTTCCATCACGTCCTCCTCGTCGCAGACCAGCGTGCCGGCCTCGTCGGATTGTTCCTCGAAACTGCTGAGCACCCGCAGTTTCACGTTGTAGCGCATGGCCAGCTCGACCGAGCGGGTCTGCAGCACCTTGGCGCCCAGGCTGGCCAGTTCCAGCATTTCCTCGAAGGCGATGCGGTCCAGCTTGCGGGCCTTCGATGCGATGCGCGGGTCCGTGGTATAGACGCCGTCCACGTCGGTGTAGATATCGCAGCGTTCCGCGCCGAAGGCCGCGGCGAAGGCAACGGCCGTCGTGTCGGACCCGCCACGACCCAGCGTGGTGATCCGGCCCTCGGGGCTGACCCCCTGAAATCCGGCCACAACCGCGACGCGCATGCCCTCGCCGAACTTGGCGTTGATGTTGTCAGTCGGGATTTCCTCGATCCGGGCGGCGGAATGTGCGGCGGTGGTTTTCACCGGCACCTGCCAGCCCTGCCAGCTGCGCGCCGGCACATCCATTTCCTGCAAGGTCAGCGCCATAAGACCAGCGGTGACATTCTCTCCGGAGCTGACGATGGCGTCATATTCACGGGCATCATAGAGTGGGCTGGTATCGCCGACATACCCCACCAGCTTGTTGGTTTCCCCGGCCATGGCAGACACGATGACGATCACGTCATAGCCCTTGGACACCTCGACCCCGACCCGTTTGGCGGCGCGACGGATGCGATCCAGCGTGGCGACGCTCGTGCCGCCGAATTTCATCACGAGAACTGGCATATCTGCCCCTTGGTTCCTGTTCGCGCCCTCTTATGCGCAAGGGGCCACAAGGGCAAGCGTCACTGCTGCCGCAGAACCGCCCCCGGGTTCAGTATGCCCAGCGGGTCCAGCGCGTCCTTGAGCGCACGCATGGTGGCCAGTTTCACCGGGTCGGCATAGCGTTCCAGATCCTCGACCTTCAGCCGCCCCACCCCGTGTTCCGCGCTGACCGATCCGCCCATCTCGTGGGTCAGATCATGCACCGCCCGTTTCACCGCCGCGCGCTGTTGGTCATGATCGGCGCGGCTTCTTCCCGGTTGCGGAAAGACATTGTAGTGCAGGTTGCCGTCGCCCAGATGCCCAAAGCAGTTGATGCGAAAATCTCCGATACCGGCCAACCTGCCGGGGGCCCGCGCTATGAAATCCGGGATCGCGCTCAACGGAAGCGAAATATCGTGGGACGAGACCGCTCCGATCACGCGGTTGGCGGCCGGGATATTCTCGCGAACCGCCCACAGTGCCTGCGTTTGGGCAACGGATTGTGCAATTGTGCCGTCCTTCGAAAGCCCTGCCTCCTGTGCGGCCAGGAACAGCGCCTCGAGGGCACCCCCGGCATCCTGACCCTGTCCCAGTCCGATTTCGACCAGAACGCACCATTCGGGCAGCGGGTCCAGTGGCCGGACATGCGCGATCCCAGCCTCGGCCAGGAAATCGAAACCCTGGCGGTGGATCAATTCGAAGGCCGTGATCGTTTCACCAAGCTGCGCCCCCGCCAGCGCCAACAGATCCAGGGCCGCCGACGGATCCTGCACCGACAGCAGCGCCGTGGCCACCTCGGCCGGGCGTGGCATCAGCTTCAGCGTCGCGGCGGTGATGATACCCAACGTGCCCTCGGCTCCGATCATCAGGTCACGCAGATCATAGCCGGTATTGTCCTTGCGCAGCCGGGACAGCCCGTTCCAGACCGTCCCATCGGCCATGACCACCTCCAGCCCCAGGCACTGCGCCCGCGCGGTGCCATATCGGATCACGTTCAGCCCGCCCGCATTCGTGGCCAGCAATCCTCCGATCCGCGCCGAGCCTTCAGAGGCCAGCGACAGCGGAAACAGCCGCTCGACCCGCCCTGCTGCCTGCTGGATGTCAGCCAGAACCGCTCCTGCCTCGACCACCATTGCGTTTTCGCGCGGGTAGGTCGCCCGGATCGCGGACATGCGGTGCAAGGACAGGATCACCGGGGCGGGGCCTGTTTCGGTGATCTGGCCGCCGACCAGCCCGGTGCCACCGCCATAGGGAATGATGCCCACGCGGAAATCGGCGCAAATCCGCACCACCTCTGCGACCTCCTCGGTCGTCGANGGCGCGACGACAAGCCCCCGGCCCTGCCAGCGCCCGCGCGGCTCTTGAAGAAAATTCGCCGCATCCGCTGGCAAGCCCTCTGGCCCCAGCATGGCACGCAACCGGTCTTCTAACTCTGGGCTAACGGCATTCAGCATGACCGGGTCAAAGCATGGTGGCCTGGGCGGGGCAAGTCACTCGGCCAGGAATTCCGGCTCAAGCACCATGACCGTGCGCCGCGATGGCAGACTGTTCAGCGACAGCGTGATCTGGGGGCCGCCTGCGCGCACCACGTCATAACCGCTTGTTTCCATATCATCGAGAAACGAATCCAGCGTGCTGCGCCCGAACCAGTGCATCGGGATCACGACCGAAGACCGCAAGCGATCCATCACGCGCAGCAGGGTTTCATGGCGCAGGGTCAAACCGCCATCCACAGCGGCCATGACGACGTCAAGCCGTCCGAGCATGGCGTAATGGGTCTCGTCGAGTTCATGATGCAGGTGGCCCAGATGGCCGATACACAGCCCGGCCACTTCGAACACGAAAATCGAATTGCCGTTCTCTTGCACCCGGTCGCCGCCCCTGGCGCGGATGTCGGTATGCACGTTGCGGATCAGCATCTCGCCCAGATCAAGTTCGTGATTGCGGGGCTGGCCATTCAGGGTCCAGCCTTCGAGGACATGGGCAATCGCCGGGTCGGGATTGCTGGTGAAATGGGTGGAATGGGCGTTGTTCATCGTCACGACATCGGGGATGAACTCCACGTTGCCATACCAGCCGGTGAAATCGGTCATGGCCGAAACCGTTTCGGACTGGATCAGGAACATGGCATGATCCACGTAACTGATACGAACGGTGTCATTTGCGACGGGCTCGCGAAAACTTGCGAGTTGCAGGTATTCCATACCCGGCGCTTGCGCGAAGGCGCGGCAATGGGACGGGATACGGTCCTGCGCCATGGCGGCGCTACCAACGATAATACAGATAAGCAGCAAGACGTGACGGATCATGACAAGGCCCTCCTGGAGGAAAGGATAGCGCAACGACGGCGAAAGTCAGTATCGACGACTATGGCCGGCCTAAACCCACGCGCCTCAACTGCTGGACTTGTGCCTATCCCACCTCGGTCTTGCCGCGCCGGTCGTGGCGCAGGTTGGCGTAAAGCACGTGGTTAGCGCCAGCGTCCGTTGATCTGAAGATAGGACTGCGCCACGCCCTCGTATTTGTAACCACAGCTTTCCAGCAAGCGGCGCGAGGCGGTGTTTTCGGGCAGGCATCCGGCCTCGATCCGGCTCAGGTCCAGCGTGGTAAAGGCGTAATGCACCAGCGCTTCGATCGCCTCGCGCATATAGCCCTGACGGGCATGCGACTCGCCGATCCAGTAGCCCGTGGTCCCTGCCTGGGCCGGGCCGCGGCGTATATGGTCCAGCGTGATCGCCCCCAAAAGCACCTGATCCTCGCGCCGGATCAGGAACAGGGGCACGGCGGTGCCATTGGAAATGGAGCGCTGCGCCCAGTAGACCCGGTTGGTGAAACTCTTGCGGGTCAGGTGATCGGGCGCCCAGCTGGGCTCCCACGGAGTCAGAAACTCGCGGCTGGCCTTGCGCAATGCCACCCAATCGCGGAAATCCGTGTGCTGGGGCGGGCGCAGGGTCATGCGCTCGGTCTCCAGCCGGACCTTCCGCTTTTGCCGCAGCATCAGGCCGCGAGCCTTTCGCGCAGGGCCTCCAGCGTCGGGGCCTGTTCCACGGGGCCATAGAGCGCCATCGCGTTGCCCGCCCGGATCAGCATGTCCGCCCCGAAATCGCGCACATCGCCCGTGGTGACCGCGTCGATGCGCCGGGTGGTTTCGTCGATACTGGGCACCTTGCCCCAGATCGAGAGCATCCTTGCCAGCCGTTCCGCGCGGTTCGACGGGCTTTCCAGCCCCATCAGCAAACCGGCCTTCATCTGGGGCGCGGGCGCGGGCCACCTCTTCGGCACTCATGTCCTCGGCCGCCTTCTTCATCTGGTCGATGGTCAGGTTGGCAAGGTCGCCCAGCTGGGCGGCCGACGTTCCGGCATAAACCGTCATCATGCCAGTATCCGAATAGGCCCCGGTCTGCGCGAATATGGTGTAGCANAGGCCCCGGTTNTCNCGCAGTTCCTGGAACAGGCGCGAGGACATGCCGCCCCCCATGGCGATGGCATAGATCTGCGCGGCATAGATCCGATCGGCACAATAGTCCGGCCCTTCAAAGGCCAGGGTGAAATGGGCCTGCTCCAGCGCCTTGTCATGGCGCGCCTCGCCGCCTCCGAACCGGGCCGGCGCGGCGGTGTTGGCCGGGGCGCGCGGGGCAAGATGGCCGAACTGGGCCTCGGCCAGTTTCAGCAACTCNTCCGGATCGACCGCACCGGCTGCGGCAAGGATCATCTGTTCCGGGCCATATTGGTCCTGCACGAACCCGGACAGGTCATCACGGGTAAAGGCATTCACCCGTTCGGCCGGGCCAAGGATGGTGCGACCGATGGGCTGATCGGGATAGGCCTGTTCCTGCAACCAGTCGAAGATGATGTCGTCGGGCGTGTCCAGCGCCTGCCCGATCTCTTGCAGGATCACCCCGCGCTCGACCTCGATCTCGCGCTGGTCGAAAACCGGATTGAGCAGGATGTCGGCGATCACGTCCACCGCCAGCGGCACATCCTGTTCCAGCACACGGGCGTAATAGGCCGTCATCTCGCGGCTGGTATAGGCGTTGATATAGCCGCCCACATCCTCGATAGCTTCCGCGATCTGCAACGCGCTACGCCGCTCGGTGCCCTTGAAAGCCATGTGTTCGAGGAAATGCGCGATGCCGTTCTGTTCGGCGCGTTCATGGCGTCCGCCCGCATTGACCCAAACCCCGACCGAGGCGGATTTCAGGCCCGGCATCACCTCGCAGACGACGCGCAAGCCGTTCGACAACGTATGAATCTCGACAGTCACTTGGCGCGGCGCTCCCGGATCAAGGTTTCAAGGGCGTCCAGATCGTTCGCGACGCGGGTCACCCGCTCGGGGCGGTCGAAGAGGTCTGCCATGCGATCCGGCAGCGCCGGGCGGATGCCGCTGGCCTGCTCCACCGCATCGGGGAACTTTGCAGGATGCGCGGTGGCAAGCGTGATCATGGGCGTCGCGCCCTGATGCTCGTCGGCCACCTTGACGCCAACCGCGCTGTGCGGGCATAGCAATTCGCCCGACCGGCTGATCTCGGCCTTGATCTGGGCAAGGGTTTCGTCCTCGGAGGCGCGACCGCTATCGAATTGGTCGCGCAGGAAGTCGATGGCCCCCTGGCTGATGGTGAAGGCACCCTTGTCTTTCAATTCATCCATCTGGGCGGCCACGACCGCACCGTCGCGACCGTAGGCCTCGAACAGGGCGCGCTCGAAGTTCGAGCTGACCTGGATATCCATGGACGGGCTGATCGACGGGGTGACCCCTTCCTTGATCTGCGCGCCGGTTTCCATGGTGCGGTGCAGGATATCGTTCTGGTTCGTGGCGATCACCAGACGGTCGATGGGCAGGCCCATGCGCTTGGCGATATAGCCCGCAAATATGTCGCCGAAATTGCCCGTGGGCACGGTGAAACTGACCTTGCGGTGCGGCGCGCCGAGGCTGACGGCGGAGGTGAAATAGTAGACGACCTGCGCCAGCACCCGGCCCCAGTTGATGCTGTTCACACCGGCAAGGCCCACCTCGTCGCGGAAGTCGAAATCGTTGAACATGTCCTTGAGCCGCGCCTGGCAATCGTCGAAATCGCCATCGACGGCCAGCGCATGGACATTGGCCTCGGCCGGGGTCGTCATCTGGCGGCGCTGCACCTCGGACACGCGGCCATGCGGGAAGAGGATGAAGACATCCACGTTGTCCAGCCCCTTGAAGGCCTCGATCGCGGCGGAGCCGGTATCGCCAGAAGTGGCCCCGACGATGGTGATCCGTTTGCCCGAACGGGTCAGCGCAGCCTGGAACATCTGTCCGATCAGCTGCATCGCGAAGTCCTTGAAGGCCAGCGTGGGGCCGTGGAACAGCTCCAGCAGGAAGTGGTTCGGCGCAAGCTGCTTGAGCGGCGCACGCGCCGCGTGGCCGAAGCCCGCATAGGCGGCGTCGATCAGGCGCCGGAATTCCTTGTCCGAAAAGGTGTCGCCGACGAAGGGCCGCATCACGTCGAAGGCGGCCTCTTCATATGTTTTGCCTGCGAGTGCGGCGATCTGATCGGCGGTCATTTGCGGGATGACCTCCGGCACGTAAAGCCCGCCATCACGGGCCAGGCCGGTCATCATCGCCTCTTCGAAGGTCAGCACAGGGGCCGCCCCGCGCGTCGATACGTATTTCATGCGCCAGATTCCTTGCGGCGAAGGGTTCGGATCACCCAATAGAGGCTCATGCTCAGCCAGACGACGGCCAGCAGGAACCAGGTGATCGCATATTCCAGATGGTCGTTGGGAATGCCGATCGTGTCGACGGGCAAGGGCGTCAAACGAGGGTCGTAATCCGACGCCTGGGCCAGCACGACAAGCAACGGCTCGGTGTCCAGCGCCTCGGCCATACGCGCTACGTCACGGCCGAACCAGGTGTTTTCGGCCAGGTCCGGTTCTGGGGTCGAGCTGTTCACGTCATCGGGCCAGAGAAGCGTGCCGCGTAGGTTCATTCGCGGACGGGTCGGCTCTGCGTCTTTTTCGTCGAGGTCCAGCAAGCCCTGGTCCAGCAAGATGCGGCGTCCGGTGTCGGTTTCAAAGGCCGAGATCACGCGATACCCCGTTCCGGCCTGGGTGCCGGACACCAGAACATGCAACTCTTCGCCCGAAGGTCGCCCGGACAGCAGAACCGTCCGGTATTCATCCTCGGCTTCCGTCGGCGCGTCTGGAAGCGGCACAGGCTCGGCCATCATGCGGGCGTCGATCCCCGCAAGGATCTCCTGTTTCCATTGCAGCCGGTCGAGTTGCCACATGCCCAGCCACAAGAGGATGGCGAGTCCGCCGAGTCCGACCAGGATTGGAAACAGAAGCTGTCGCATCGGGCGATCCGTGACTCCGGGATTGGTGAACATGAAGACGCGCGGGGCGTTTCAACCCCGCGCGTCTTGTCCTGTCGTCAGGCGGGGGTCAAGACCCGGCGCCGGAAAAGGTTCTAGCCGCCCCAGACGTAAACCGCGGCGAAGAGGAACAGCCACACAACGTCGACGAAGTGCCAGTACCAGGCCGCGGCCTCGAACCCGACATGCTTTTCGGGGGTGAAATGGCCCTTGTAAACGCGGATCAGGCAGACCAGCAGGAAGATGGTGCCGATGATCACGTGGAAGCCGTGGAAGCCGGTCGCCATGAAGAAGTTGGCGCCGTAGATGTTCCCGGCCAGGCCAAAGGCTGCATGGCTGTATTCATAGGCCTGGAAGCCGGTGAAGATGACACCAAGCAGCACGGCCAGGATCAGCCCGTGCTTCATGTCTTCGCGGTTGTTCTCATGCACAAGCGCATGGTGCGCCCAGGTGGCTGCCGCGCCCGAACACAGCAGGATCAGCGTGTTGATCAGCGGCAGATGCCAGGGGTCGAAGGTCTCGATCCCGGCCGGGGGCCAGACACCATCGACAGCGGGGCTTTGCGGGCCCATGGGATACATGGCGTGCTTGAAGAAGCTCCAGAACCAGGCCGCGAAGAACATGACTTCGGACATGATGAACATGATGAAGCCATAGCGCAGGCCGATCCGGACAACCGGCGTGTGGTCGCCCTGCTGGCTTTCGGCGACGACTTCGGCCCACCAGCCGAACATGGTGTAAAGAACGGCAACAAGGCCGATCAGGAACATCCAGGGCGCCGAGCCATCCATCCAGAGCACCGCCCCGAACAGCATCACGAAGGCCCCGATCGAGCCCAGGAGGGGCCAGATAGAGGGGTTGAGAATGTGGTAGTCGTGGTTCTTTTCGTGCGCCATTTTATGCGTTCCCTCGCGCGATTTTATTGGTCTTGATTCAAGCCGGCCGGAAAGGCTGGCGTTGTAAGCTCGGCATCCAGCGATGCCTGTTTTTCTTCCTCGGGCAGGTCCGCCTTGTGGAATGTATACCCCAGTGTGATCGTGTGCACATACTGGCCTTCGCGGTCATCCACGATATCGGGGTCCACGAAAAAGCTGACCGGCATCTGAACGGTCTGCCCCGGCTGAAGCACTTGCATCTCGAAGCAGAAACAGTCGATCTTCTCGAAGAAGCCGCCCGCATCGTAGGGGGCGACATTATAGCTGGCGGTCCCGGCGACGGGCACGTCGCTGGTGTTGGTGGCCTCGTAGAAGGCCAGCGCGGTTTCCCCGATGCGCACTTCCATTTCGCGCTGCGCAGGCTTGAACTGCCAGGGCATATCCCGTTCGACCGACGCCTCGAACCGGACCAGAATGGTCTGATCGAGAATTTCATCGCTTTCGACTTCGGCCACGCCGGTCGCCCCGCCAAAACCGGTAACGCGACAGAACCAATCGTAGAACGGAACCGAGGCCCAGGCCAGGCCGCCCATGAGCAGCACGACGGTCACCGCTTGCGCGGCGGTACGCTTGGGACCGTCCTGGATACGGGAAAACAGCTTCATTGGGTGCCCTCCTCTTGCGATGTGCCTGCCGCCTGCTCAAGAGCGGGACGTGCGACGTGATCAAAGCGCTCCATCTCGCGGATGTCACCGAGGCCCTGCACCTTCACGACGGTCAGGATCAGGACGATCACGACGAAGCCGATCAACAGCAGTCCGACCCCGATATTGCGGTCCAGGCGGCGCTTGTGAAGTTCATGTTCGACCTTGATCGCCATGCCTTACCAGCCCCCCAGCCCATTGGTCCGAAGGACGGCCTCGACAAGCAGGGCGCCGAAATGGCCGAAGAGGTAGTAAAGGGAAATCTTGAACACCCGTTTCTCGACGGCGTGCTGGTCGGCCTCGCTGTCGGCATCGTCGCGACGCCAGATGTCCACGGCCCCTTTCAGGAACCATCCATTTAGCAGCAGTGCCACGGCCAGGTAGACCGGACCGCCGATCGAGGTAAAGGCGATCCCCAGCGCCACCGGCACAAGTGCGATCGTGTAGCCGAGGATATGGTTACGGGTGACACGGCGGCCGTGGGTCTCGGTCAGCATCGGCACGTCGGCATTGCCGTAATCGGACTTCACGAACAGGGCCAAGGCCCAGAAATGTGGCGGTGTCCACATGAAGATCAGCGCAAACATCAATACGCTTTCGGGGGCGATGCCGCCCGTCGCCACGGCCCAGCCCACCATCGGGGGGAAGGCCCCCGCGGCACCACCGATCACGATATTCTGCGGCGTCGAACGCTTCAGCCACATCGAGTAGATGACCGCGTAGAAAAAGATGGTGAAGGCCAGCAGACCGGCGGCCAGCAGATTGGTGGCCAGCGCCAGCAAGATGACCGAGAAGCCCGACAGGGCGAGCCCGATTCCAAGTGCCTCGCCCGGCTGCACCCGGCCCGAGGGGATGGGGCGCGATTGCGTCCGCTTCATCACCGCGTCGATATCGGCGTCCCACCACATGTTCAGCGCCCCCGAGGCGCCAGCGCCCACGGCGATGCACAGAATGCCGACAAACCCGATAAAGGGATGAACGGGCACCGGCGCGACGAGCAGCCCGACCAGAGCCGTGAAGACGACAAGCTGCATCACGCGCGGCTTCATGAGGGCGAAGTAATCCCCCATCCGTGCCTCGTATGTGCCGGTTTGTTGCGTGACGTCTGTCATCTCTTTCCCGTCAGGTTAGGGGCAGCGGCCCGCCCGGGTATGGCCGGAGGGGCCGCCCCGGCCGGTCAGGCCGGGAATTCTTCCTTGGCGGAGGCCAGCCACTCTTCATAGACCTCGGGGCTGACCACCTTGACCGTGATCGGCATGTAGGCGTGGTCCTTGCCGCAAAGCTCCGAACACTGGCCGAAATAGACGCCTTCCTCTTCGGCCTCGAACCACAGCTGGGCGAAACGGCCCGGCACGGCGTCCTGCTTCACACCGAAAGCGGGCACGGTCCAGGAGTGAATGACGTCGGCGCCGGTGACGGTCATGACAACGGTCGCCCCGGTCGGCACGACAACGGCGGTATCGGTGGCCAGCAGGAACTCGTCCTCGGAATAGCCGGCTTCGACCAGTTGCTCACGGATGCCGTCGTTCAGGTTCCCCTCGCCGTAACCGATCATGTAGCTTTCGAAGAAGATGTCCTCGTCGGTATATTCGTAGGACCAGAACCACTGGTAACCGGTGACCAGGATATTGATATCGCCCTCGGGGATTTCCTGCTGCTTGAACAGCGTCGGCAGCGAGAACGACCCGATGAAGACGAGGATCACGATCGGGATCACCGTCCAGGCCACTTCGAGCGGCGAGTTGTGCGTGAAGGTCGCGGGTTCCTTGTTGGCGCGCCGGTTGTAGCGCAGGATGACCCAGGCCAGCAGGCCGACGACGAACAGGGTGATCGCGGTGATGATCACCAGGATCATGCCATCCAGCCATTGCAGATCGCGGGCCAGCTCGGTCGCGGCGGGTTGGAACCCCGTGCCGCCCTGAACCGGACGGCCGACGATTTCGAGGTCGTTCAAGGCCTGCTGGGCCGAGGCAGCCCCGGCAAACGCGGTGGCCGAAGTGGCGGCAAGGCCCAGCTTGCTGACAAGATTGTTCAGTCGCATGTCATTCCCTAAAGCAGTTCGGACAATGGGATCACGGAATCCCGTTGTATTCGATTGCGGTCATCCCATAATCTTAGGACCAACTCAAGCGCGGCCATTGTGGCAAACGGTCGCTTTTTTGATCTGGATCAAGTCCAGAGCTCAGGAGTCCCATGTCAGACACGACCTTTCGCCCCTTCGAAACCCATATAGACCGCGAAACGGCTTTGTCACAGGTCAAGGCCGCCGTCGCGGGGGCCGACGACGGAGAGCTCTTCCTCGAACGGCGCAAGTCCGAAGTGATCTCTTTCGACGACGGCCGGGTCAAAACCGCCAGTTTCGACGCGTCCGAAGGCTTCGGCCTGCGCGCCGTGCGTGGCGAGACCGCCGGTTATGCCCATTCCACCCGGATCGACGAACAGGCGCTAAAGCGTGCGGTGGCCACCGCGCGGCTGGCCGTCGGCGATGGCGGCGGCACGATGGCAGAGGGCCCGGCACGGACCAACCGGCACCTTTACACCGATGCGGACCCGATGGCCGAGGCCGAGTTCCCCGCCAAGATCGAGCTGCTGGCCGAAATCGACGCGGTCGCGCGCCAGATGGATTCCCGTGTCGTTCAGGTCTCCGCGACCCTTGCCGCCTCGCACCAGGAAGTCGTCATCCTGCGACCGGATGGCGCGGTGGTCTCCGACACGCGGCCCATGAGCCGCCTCAACGTTTCCGTCATCGTCGAGGAAAACGGCCGCCGCGAAAGCGGGGCAGCGGGTGGTGGCGGTCGGCTGGGACTGTCACAGGTGATCGCCCGCGAAAGCTGGGAGCCCAAGCTGCGCGAGGCGCTGCGCATTGCGCTGGTCAACCTTGTGGCTGAACCGGCCCCGGCAGGCGTGATGGACGTGGTCCTTGGCCCCGGCTGGCCCGGTATCCTGCTGCACGAGGCCGTTGGCCACGGGTTGGAGGGCGACTTCAATCGAAAGGGATCTTCCGCCTTTGCAGGGCTGATGGGCCAGCAGGTCGCGGCGAAAGGCGTGACAGTGCTGGACGATGGCACGATCCCCGACCGGCGCGGGTCTCTGACAGTGGATGACGAGGGCACGCCCTCGGGCCGGAACGTGCTGATCGAGGACGGCACGCTGGTGGGCTACATGCAGGATCGCCAGAACGCGCGCCTGATGGGGGTCGCCCCCACCGGCAACGGACGGCGCGAAAGCTATGCCCATATTCCCATACCGCGCATGACCAATACATACATGCTGGGTGGCGATGCCGACCCCGAGGCGCTGGTCACCGACCTGAAGGACGGCATCTATGCCGTGGGGTTCGGCGGCGGGCAGGTTGACATCACCAGCGGCAAGTTCGTCTTTTCCTGCACCGAGGCCTACCGGGTGAAGGATGGCAAGATCGGTGCCCCGGTCAAGGGCGCGACCCTGATCGGCGATGGGGCGACCGCCCTGCAGCAGATCCGCGGCATCGGCAATGACATGGCCCTCGACCCAGGCATGGGCAATTGCGGCAAGGCCGGGCAATGGGTGCCCGTGGGCGTTGGACAGCCCAGCCTTCTGATCGGTGGGCTTACCGTGGGCGGGGCCGCCGCGGCATGAACCTGTTTCGCAGCCCGCCCGTGGCTGGAACCAGCTGGCGGCTGCTCTTGGGTGGCGTTCTCGGCGTGCTTCTGGGCGCACTTGTCCTGGGTGCAGTCTTTCACGGCCTGGCCATCCTGACCGCACCGCCACCGGCCAGCCCGCCCGGTCTTGTCGATTCTGTATTCACCAACATGTCGGCCATGATGCTGATGTCGCCGCTTGTGACATGGATCGGGCTTGTCCCGGCCTGCCTGCTGGCGGTTCCCGCCGCGCGCAGCGGCTGGGCCGGCCCGGGCACGGCGATTGTGGCGGCGGCGGTTTTCTTCGGCACGGCCGGCTTCCTGAATGGCGGTCTGTATATCATGTATCTCTGGTCGGTTGCGGCAATGCCGTTTGCGCTTTTGTTCTGGACCGGTGCCTGGCTGCTCGAACCGCGCCTGCGGGCCGGTCGGCAAAGCAGCTGAGCGTTCAGGCGAAGCCCAACAGATCGGCATTTTCCTTTACCTGCGGTTAACCCTTGGCGGTCTAAACCTGAACCCGCAACAGGCGGAGGACAGGATGACCGGGGATACACGCTCTTCCACTCACCCCCCACTCCCACCCACCACGGAAGACGAACGGTTCAACGCCCTTCGCCTGTTGCGCTCGCGCCGCGTGGGGCCATCGACCTATCGCAGGTTGCTGGCCGAACACGGGGATGCGACCGGGGCACTCGCCGCCTTGCCACAAATTGCCCGCGCCGCCGGCGTGGACAATTACGAACCCTGCCCCGAGGGCGTGATCGTCAACGAAATGAAAGCCGGCGCCTCTGCCGGGGCACAGCTGACATTTCAAGGCGATCCGGCCTACCCGTCCGACCTGGCCGAGATCACCGATGCGCCGGTCGCCCTCTGGCTGCTTGGCGACGCATCCCTGCTGGGCCGCCCGAAGGTCGCCCTTGTGGGCGCGCGCAATGCCTCTTCCCTGGGCACTCGCATGACCCGCAAACTGGCCGCCGAGCTGGGAGAAGCGGGGTTTTGCGTCGTTTCGGGCCTGGCGCGCGGGATCGACGCCGTGGCCCATGACGCCACCCTTCAGAGC
>PR_CR_10_Liq_2_inCRDRAFT_1000225_pt1 | contig 16162 bp, 12 predicted proteins | sample PRCRCaboRojoPR_FD_10245 | JGI IMG/M metagenome (IMG submission 10245) | reverse complement strand
CTGTCCAGCCAAACAAAATGCCCGCCCCGGCAGCAGCCAGAGGCGGGCAAGCGTCCATTAAAAAGACAGAGTGGTTTACATCATGTCATCGTACATGCCGGCACCAGCCATCGCTCCTTTGTCCTTAGGCTCAGGAGCATCATTGATGGTGCATTCGGTCATCAGGACCATACCGGCAATGGAAGCGGCGTTCTCAATCGCAATACGGGAAACCTTGGCAGGGTCGATCACGCCGGCTTGCTTGAGGTCTTCGTAGTTGCCGGTGCGGGCGTTGTACCCGAAGGACCCCTTACCGTCGAGCACGCGCTGCAGCACCACGCTGCCCTCCACACCTGCATTCTCAGCAATGGTGCGGATCGGTGCCTCGAGGGCCTTGCTCACAATGCTTGCTCCGATAAACTCGTCTTCATTGTCGAACTTCACCTGCCGCAGGGCGCTAATGGCACGGACCAGAGATACGCCACCGCCAGGCACAATACCTTCTTCAATGGCTGCCCGGGTCGCGTGCAGGGCGTCGTCTACGCGGTCTTTCTTCTCCTTCATTTCCACTTCTGTGGCAGCGCCTACGTGCAGCACAGCCACGCCGCCGGCCAGTTTCGCCAGGCGCTCCTGCAGCTTCTCGCGGTCGTAGTCAGACGTAGTCTGCTCAATCTGCTGCCGGATCTGATTGACACGGGCCTGGATCAGGTCTTCCGTGCCGCTGCCGCCTACGATTGTGGTGTTGTCCTTGTCCACCTTGATCTTCTCGCACTGACCGAGGAGGTCCAGGGTGGTATTTTCCAGCTTGTAGCCGCGCTCTTCGCTGATGACGGTGCCACCGGTCAGTACGGCAATGTCCTCAAGCATAGCTTTGCGGCGGTCGCCAAAGCCCGGCGCTTTCACCGCTACCACCTGAAGGGTGCCGCGCAGGCGGTTGACAACAAGGGTGCTCAGCGCTGTGCCCTCAATGTCTTCCGCAATGATCAGCAGTGGCTTGTTCTCTCTCGAAGCGGCCTCCAGCACCGGTACGATATCCTTGACATTGGAGATCTTCTTGTCGTGGATCAGAATGTACGGATTGTCGTACTCGGTCACCATCTGCTCTGTATTGGTGGCGAAGTAAGGCGAAAGGTAGCCGCGGTCAAACTGCATGCCCTGCACTTCGTCCACATAGGTTTCTGTGCCTTTGGCCTCCTCTACGGTGATGACGCCATCGGTGGTTACGCGCTCCATCGCATCGGCGATCAACTTGCCGATCTCCTCGTCGTTATTGGCAGAGATGGTCGCCACCTGACGGATTTTTTCAAAATTGCCTTTGATCGGCTCGGCTTGCTCGCGGAGGTTGTCCACCACGATTTTGACCGCCTTGTCGATGCCCCGCTTGAGGTCGATCGGGCTTGCGCCGGAGGTTACGTTCTTCAGCCCGGCGGTGATCATAGCTTGCGCCAAAACGGTAGCGGTGGTGGTGCCGTCACCGGCAAGGTCAGCCGTTTTGCTGGCCACTTCCTTGGCCATTTGAGCGCCCATATTTTCGAGCGGGTGGGAAAGTTCAATCTCCTTGGCCACGCTTACCCCGTCTTTGGTGACGCGGGGCGCGCCGAAGCTTTTCTGCAGGACCACGTTGCGGCCTTTAGGGCCTAGGGTCACTTTAACAGCGTTGGCCAGCTTATCAATGCCGGCTTTGAGGTGTTCGCGGGCACCATTGCCCCAGTTCAATTCCTTAGCTGACATGGTTCAAAAGTTTTTGAGCGTTAACCAAATTGAAGATTAGTTGAGGACGACGAGGATGTCATCTTCGCGCATGATGAGGTACTCGGCCTCGGCGTACTTCAGCTCTTGTCCGGCGTACTTGCCGTAGAGTACCCGGTCGCCTACATTTACGGTTGGCTTGACGCCTTCCTTGCCCGGGCCTACTGCCACGATTTCTCCCTGCTGTGGCTTTTCCTTAGCCGTATCCGGGATGATGATACCTCCTGCGGTCTTGTCCTCTGCCGGTAGTGGCTTTACCACCACGCGGTCGTTGATCGGTTTGAAGTGTACTTCACTCATGTCAAACAAAATTTTGGTGATGAATTGCCTGACACCAGCATTCAGAAAGGGCGGTGTCTGAAAATTCGACAAGCAAATCAAATGCCAATTCCGGTGTCACATATACTGTGAAAAGGATCGGATGACAAAAAGTCAGTGAATGGCTCGGTAAGGCAAGGCCCAATCAGGGAATCAGGCGCTGTCAAAATGTCAATCCTGTCATTTTTTACGCTTGCCGTGAAGCCAGGAGCAATGCCTGAGCAAATGTGCAAACTGCTCCCGCTCGTGCAGTACCGCATTATGCCCCAGGTCCGTATGCCAGAAAATCGTGCCGCTGTCCGGCAAGGCAGGCAGCAGTTGCCCGTTTCTGCTTTCCACTTCCGTAAATGGGAGCCCCCAGGCTTTGAGGCTGTCCCGGAAGCCAAGGGTGGTGGAGTAAGTGCCCCCTTCATCGGTGTAGATCAGGACAAGGCGGGGCCCGCCCCGTTCCAGCCACATCGCATACTTTTCCAGCTGCCCGTACAGCCCATCGAACAGCCACACCTCCCGGATCGGCTCCCCGCCCTGCTGCAAAATGTAACTCATGACCCGGTAACCGCCGCTGTGCCCGGAGAGGATGATATGCCGGGGCGGCAGGCTGCGGAGGTTCAGGTGGCGGGCGGCTACACGGCTGACGTCTTCCATGAAAGCGGCAAAAGCTCCGTTGTTTTCCAGTTTTCCGCCATTAGAGTCCGGTGCGTTTTTGGGGCCTTGCGGGATCACCAAAATGGCATTTTTGCCGGAAGCAGCAAGTTGCTCCGGGAGGTTGAACGTTGCCAGCACACTGTCCACGCTATTCCACCATCCATGAAAGTGGACGATATAATCAGCTGAGTCACTCCGCTCAAACCCTGCCGGGATAAAAATGGCTACAGTGCTGTCCTGATAGTGCTTTTCCCGGGGATAGTGCTGCCCGTTGTAGTCGTGCCCATCTGCCCGGGCAGCTGCCGGAAAGGGGGCGGTAGGCAGAGCGGTAAGTAAAAGCGAACCTCCGGCATACGGCTGCACCTCCACCGGCTGCGCGCGGAGGTGAGCAATGGTGACGGTGAGCAGCAGGTAGAGCAGGGTTATTCGGGTCATAGGGCGCAATTTTATTTACGTCAAACTACTTATGGTGTTGGCAGGGCAAAAATAAATTTTGTTTCTTCAGGTTACCAATTGCTAAAACCAGAAATGACAGCCACAAGAACGAAAAATCAACGCCTCATCTCCCTCGACATCTTCCGGGGGCTGGCCATTGCCGGTATGATCCTGGTGAACAACCCGGGGTCCTGGTCTACGGTATACCCACCTTTGCTGCATGCCAAATGGCACGGCTGGACACCCACGGACTGGGTGTTTCCCTTCTTCCTTTTTGCGGTGGGGATGGCCATCCCGCTGGCGCTGGGCAAGCGCCTGGGGCAGCCACAGGGACAGGTTTTGCGCAAAATTGGCATCCGCAGCCTGCTCATTTTTGGGCTGGGGTTGCTGTTGGCGGCTTTTCCGCATTTCAAACTCACAGCCGCTGTACCCTCAGGGTTGCTCCTGTTGCACTATGTGCTGGTTGCGGTCTTCGTGGTGAGCCTCTTCCTCCGGGGCGTTGCTCTGGGGCAAAAACCGGTAAAAGCCACCCTCGCGCAGCGGTCGTGGTACCTCGTCCTCGCTTCCGGCTCAGGCATTGCCCTCATCGGGCTGTTTTATGCCGATTACAGCACCCTGCGCATTCCCGGGGTACTGCAGCGGATCGCCATCGTTTATGCCATTTGTGCCCTGCTTTTTCTCAATACCTCCTGGAAGGGGCAATTGGGGATCGCCATAGCACTGCTCCTGGGTTACTGGGGCATCATGGCCCTCGTGCCGGTACCGGGCGGCATTGCGCCCAATCTGGAGCCGGAGACCAATCTGGGCGCCTGGCTCGACCGAACGCTGCTGGGGACCGGGCACCTCTGGAGCCAATCCAAAACCTGGGACCCGGAAGGGCTGCTGAGCACCTTGCCGGCAATTGCCACAGGCATAAGCGGTATGCTGGCCACCTACTGGATGAAAAACGAAGCGGATGACCGCCGGCGTTTTCTGGGGCTCCTTGGGGCGGGCGTCGCACTCATTGCGCTAAGCGAGCTCTGGAACCTGGGCTTTCCCATCAACAAAGCGCTGTGGACCAGCTCCTATGTGCTGCACAGCAGTGGCGTTGCCCTCGTCTTCCTAAGCCTTATCTACTGGCTGGCGGATGTGAAAGGGTACACTACCTGGGGAAAGCCATTCTATGTGTATGGGGCTAATGCCTTATTCGTATTCGTCCTGTCAGGCTTCGTTGCGAAACTGAGCTATACCATCAGCTGGGAAGCAGACGGACAGGCCGTGACACTCAAAACCTGGATTTACGATACTTTTTACACCTCGGTTCTCAGCCCCTACAATGCTTCCCTGGCGTTTGCCATCACGAATGTGCTGTTTTTCTGGGCGCTGGCGTGGTTGCTGTACCGCAATCGGATTTACATCAAAGTTTAGAAGTTAAAACCAAGCTATACCATGAGATTATCTTTTTTACTCCTGTGTTTTTTGTGGGCCAGTCTTTCCTTCGGGCAGGGCACGCCGGAGCGGCCCAATATCGTTTTTATGATGGCCGATGACCACGCTTATCAGGCCATCAGCGCCTACAACAATAAGCTGATTCAAACGCCAAATATTGACCGGCTGGCTAAGGAAGGGATGTTGTTCACCAACGCCTGCGTAACGAATTCCATTTGTGCGCCTTCCCGTGCCGTCATTCTTACCGGCAAGCACAGCCACATCAATGGTAAAATTGACAACCGTTTTCCTTTTGATACGACCAATGTGACCTTCCCGCAGCTGCTGCAGGATGCGGGCTATCAAACCGCCATGTTTGGTAAGCTCCACTTCGGGAATAGCCCCAAGGGGGTGGATGAATTTAAAATCCTGCCGGGACAGGGCAAATACTATGGCCCCCGTTTCATCACCAACACAGGAGACACGATCATCAAAGGCTACACCACGGATATCATCACCGACCTCACCCTCGATTGGATGGACAACCGCCGCGATCCGGACCGCCCCTTCATGCTGATGTACCTGCACAAGGCGCCCCACCGCGAGTGGCTGCCCCCGCAGCGCTATTACGAGGAATACCTGAAGAAGACCTTCCCGGAGCCGGAAACCCTTTTTGACGATTATGAAGGCCGGGAAGCAGCCCAACAGGCGGAGATGAACCTCCTGGAGCACATGAACTGGTCGGGCGATTCCAAAATTTACCCGGAAGTCATGGAGGAACTGGGCATTGAGCCCACCACGGATTGGGATATCAATGCTTTCAAGCACGAAGTGGAGCGCATGACGCCGGAGGAAAAAGCCGCCTGGCACGCCGCTTACGGCAAAATGAATGAAGACTTTAAGGAGCGCTACCCCAAGATGAGCGAAAAAGAGAAAATGCAGTGGCGCTACCAACGCTACATGCAGGACTACCTGGCCAGTATCGCGGCAGTAGATGAGAATGTTGGCCGCCTGCTCGATTACCTGGATGAGAATGGGCTGACTGAAAATACGATCGTCGTCTACACCTCCGATCAGGGCTTTTACCTGGGCGAGCACGGCTGGTTCGACAAGCGCTTCATCTACGACGAGTCTTTCAAAACCCCTTTGCTGGTGCGCTGGCCCGGAGCGGTGGAGGCCGGCTCCGTCACCACCGAAATGGTACAAAATCTCGACTTCGCCCAAACGCTGCTGGAAGTAGCCGGTGTGGAAGCGCCTGATGACATGCAGGGCGAAAGCCTGGTGCCTCTGCTCAAAGGCGACACCTCAGCCTGGGACCGGGAGGCGGTGTACTACCACTACTATGAGTATCCGGCCGTACATATGGTAAAGCGGCACTACGGCATCGTCACCGAGGACTATAAGCTTGTACACTTCTACTATGACATTGACACCTGGGAGCTCTACGACCGCAAGCGTGACCCACTGGAAATGAACAACCTGATCAATGACTTCGCCTACTCAGAAATCCGTGCACAGCTGGAAAAGGAGCTACAGGCCCTGCGGGTGAAGTACAAAGATTCTGAGGAATTGGATCAGCACTATATTGACCTGTACAAGCAGGCGGACCGATGATGGCGCTGTGCTAAAGGGTTTCGATATTGATGACAATATCGGAGCCCAGGTAAGTGGTGTCGGCCAGGTTGTACCAATGCCGCATGCGGGGCAGCTGCATCTTGTTGAAGGAGACAAGCCCGTCGAGTTCAAGGTATTCCGCAGCGCCCTCGCCCGTTGCCCGGTACCCTCTGAGCTGATAATCGGCCCGGTCGAAGTAAAAGATCCACTGTTCACCAATGATCGGGTTGTTGAGGCGGGCGGAGACGGCATAGCAGGCATAAGGCCCAAACTCAACAGCATCGACGGTTTCCCCAAGAGAGACTTCCGGGGTGAATAAGGTCATCGGCAACCCCGTTAGCAGCTGGTAAAAGCTTTGGTAGCCCTGAGTGCGGTCGCATTGCAACCGGTATTGGTTTACGGTAGCCGAGTCGGCAGGGTCCACGGCCTGATCATCAATAAAGCTGTAGCAGCCCTCCGTATTTATACCCCGCCGCACAACGGTGCCTTCGTAATTCCGCGTCACCTCAAAGGTCTGTTCGGGCAAATTGATCAGAATGGTGCTCTGCCGCTCCGGAAAGTTGGTACGGGGCTCATCGATCACCATTTGAAACTGACTGGCCGGCCATTGCTCCCCGGGGTCATGAAACTGCAGGCTTTGGCGAAGGATTTCCGAAGCTGCAGGCAATTTGGTATCCGTTTCAGGTACTTCTGGAGCGGGACTGCAGGCGGGAAGTAAAAGCAGGAGGAGCAGGAGTCGGTTCATGGTATTCGCTTATCGTTTCTGACTGACCAAAACAAAGGCAGGAGGTACATTAATGGGTACGAAATTGGTATCTACATTACCAAAAATAGCATTGTACAGCGGGCGCATAACCAGAGAATAATGCACCTGAATATACAAGCCACTTTTTTTAAGGTATTGGTGTGCTTTTCCAACAATAAGGCGGCTCAGCTCTTTGGGAAGGGCAACGAAAGGGATGGCAGAGATGACAAAATCAATTTCCTCAGCGCCGGCCTCCGCCAGGTACTTGCCGATATGCTCGGCGGAATCTTCCACTACAATCAGGCGGTCGTCCTGTATTTCCCGCATCTGTGCACAAAACTTGGGGTTGACCTCAAAGGCGATCAGCTTCGCATCGGGGCGCATGTTACGAAGGATATGCTTGGTAATGACCCCGTCGCCGGCACCCAATTCCACAATGACCTGTGCCTGCTCAAAATCAATATGCTTGATCATGCCTTTGCAGAGTTGCTTAGAGCTGCGGGTGAGTGTGCCTACCGTTTGGAGGTTCCGGATGCCCTCTCTGAAAAATTCTATCGTTCCCATTCATTTTTTATTAAAGTCGCAAGATTGATCTCATGCTCACTTACTCCCATTCCAGCCGCAACCTGGTTGCTCAATTGTTCACGGGCTGAGATTAGGTTTGTGGAGTATGAAGCACAGACCGCTAAAGTACGAGGATTTTCGCAGAACAGGTAACGCCCTAATCGGGCACGAGAAAACCCTTTTCGCACAATTCAAAAACAAAGCCTGGAATTTTCCAAAATTACCCTATCTTTACGGCACAAATCACAGAGAGCAGATTTCTCTTTCAGAAACGCACTCGTACAAATCACAAACTTAAGATTAGAATTTATCAGGTCACTGGCCAGTGTCAGGTGCCTTGATATTCATTGACCAGATGTTGCCGTGCCTTTGTGTGCGGCCAACACCAAATCATTAATCTTATGAACGGTTTTGTACGCAACCTCTTCTTTTTTCCGCTGCACCTGCGGTTTGGGCTGGCCCTGGTACTACTCTTTACCGGAGCCCTCGAGCACGCTCAGATTTTTCAGGGCACTACCGGGGATATCCCCGATGATGAATGCCCGGACCTTACGCCCTTCACTGTTGAAGTATCCCTGACGGGCGAAATTGGCGATGAGCACGAACTGTATTACGTACAGCTCAATATTGATCATACCTGGTCCGGCGACCTTGATATTTACCTGACTTCCCCTTCCGGTACTTCGCTGGAACTGACGACCGACAACGGTTTCGGCGCCAATTACTACAATACCCGCTTCCAGGATGGTGAGCTGCCCATTACGAGCGGCATGTCGCCTTTCGAAGGGAAATTCCAGGCCGAAGGTGGGTCCATCGCTGCTGCTTTCGAGGGGGAGCCTGTTAACGGTACCTGGAAGCTGGAAATCTGCGACGATGTGCGCACCGACAAAGGCACTGTAGTCGATTGGTCGCTGGGTTTTATCCCTCCTGTACGTAACGACATCTGCCAGCGGGCAACCGAACTCCCCTGCGGGACAACGGTCAGCGCTTCCAATGACTTACTGACGATCGTAGACAGCCCACCAACCTGCTTTGAGGAGATTGGGCAGGGGGCATGGTACACCATTCAGGGCAACGGGGAGATTGGCGTGCTTACAACAGACAACCCCGGGACAGATTTCGACACCCGTATTTCCGTATATGTCAGCCCGGATGGTTGTGAAGGTGACTTTACCTGTGTGTTGTCAGATGACGATGGCGGCACGGGCAATACGTCTTTCCTGCATGGCATTACACAACCTGGCGTAACTTACTATGTCTACGTGGATGGGGCCGATGGTGCCACCGGCAATTACGAACTGACCTATACCTGCCACCCCATTCCGGAAGCCGTATGCCAGAAATTTGACCTTATCCTGGGTCCCCTGGGTGAGGGTACGGTTTATCCTGCTGATATTGACGGGGGCAGTACGCCGGGATATGAGGAAATAGACCTGGCGACCTCCGGGCAGGCTACGTTCTACTGTGAAGATGTGGAGGTGCCGCAGTCCGTCCGCCTGGTCGTGACGGACGAACTAGGCTATATGGACAGCTGTGATGCCGATGTGACAGTGGCCATAGGTGATACCTTGCTGCCTGGCTGGACGGGGCTCAATGTAGGATATACACCCGGTGGAAGCACTTTTGCTTACAACCCCTGTACCTCTAATAATCCGGAGCGGGGGGAGTTTACCATCACCACCACTGCCTTCAACCAACCAGACCTGACTGAAGATAACTACGCTTACATTACCCGGACCCTGTGCGGCCGAACCGGCTTACAGGTGGAAGTGGAATCCATAGATCCCAGCAGTAATATTGGGCTTATGATCCGGGCCAGCAATGATCCGTCCGATGTTTATGCCTCTTTCACATCTAACCTGACCAGTATTGTCCGCTGGCAGGAGCGTTTCGTGTTCGAAGGAGACCGTAACGTACTCTTCTATGGTGATTTCCCTGGAGATAGCGAACGAGTATTCATGCGGCTCTGGCGAAAGCCTAACAATAACGTTGTAAGGGGAGCACTTCGCTTTGGCAGCAAACCTTTCGCGCCCATTCATGCCGTAGAGCTGGATCTGCCCGAATGTGTGGAAATAGGGATGGCTTTATTTTCTGCCAACGACCAGGTCACAGCCGGAGGGGTAGTGAGTAAGCTGCGCTTTATTGGCGAAGAACCGGAAGATACAGATGCAGGTCATTCGGCAGTCCTTTCTCTCTCTCAGGAAACGCTTGAAACCTGGGATGCAGAATGGGAGCGTGCGCGGGCGGCTCAGGTGCCTATGCCTCAGCAAATAGTGGAAGGTACACCGGGCGGGGCATTCCGTGCCTATCCAAATCCGGTGCAAGGCCTGCTTCAGGTACAGCTGGAAGTGCCGCTGCCGGCTGCTGCGCAGTTGGAGCTTGTCAACGCATTCGGGCAGCTGGTACGGCAACAACAGCTTGACGCCGGACAAGCGCGCGCCGAACTCAACCTCGAAGGCCTGGCTGCCGGTATGTACTGGCTGAAACTTGGGGACCACCTGCAACGCATTAGTGTGCAGTAAAATCCTGAACCCTAAAGCCCTGAAAAGCGCTGATTGCACCCGTTGCAGTCAGCGCTTTTTTAGACTGTGTTGGGAATTCGCTTTTGGAGCGAATGTAGTCAAATTTTGTTCTGAACAAGTCTTTGATCCCGACATTCATCGTCGGGGGCGCGATGAAGAAGCCTAGCCTGAGCTAAGCGACTGAAGAGCAACGAAGTGCAGGATAAAATTTGGCAAATGCAGCCCAAAGGGTGAAATCCCAACACAGTCTTATTTGCTAACAACAGCTTAACGCAGTTTAAGAAGACTTTAACCGAAGCCGTGCACTTATCGCCTGTTTCAAGTGTTAATAAGATGGTTAAACTGCTGAACTCCAGTGGGGTAAGGCGCTAACTTATTTGCTTCAGATCCAAACAGGAAAGCTATGAAAATACAACATCTGATCTTACTGCTCGCTGCGGTATTAGGTGCTCAGACTTTGTCTGCACAGTACTTCGGCCGCAATAAAGCGAAATACGAGACCTTCGACTTTGAGGTTTATCAAAGCCCTAATTTTGAAATCTACCATTACCTGGAAAATCCGGAACGTCTCCGTGAAATCACCGGGGAAGCGGAGCAATGGTACCGTATGCATCAGCATGTGCTGCGAGATACGATCGCGCAGCGCAATCCACTCATTTTCTACAACGACCATGCTGATTTTCAGCAGACGAATGCCATCTCCGGCAACGTAGGTGTAGGTACCGGTGGTGTGACAGAAGCCCTGAAAAACCGGGTCATCATGCCTTTTGCGATGTCGCATCAGCAGACCCACCACGTGTTGGGGCACGAGCTGGTCCACGCCTTTCAGTACAATATGATCCTCAACGGGGATTCCACCAACCTCCAAAGCCTGAGCAACCTCCCGCTTTGGATGCTGGAGGGTATGGCAGAGTATCTTTCTATCGGCAGTATTGATGCACACACCGCGATGTGGATGCGGGATGCTGTACTGAATGATGATATCCCAACGCTCGACGACCTCAATAACCCTAAGTATTTTCCCTACCGGTACGGTCAGGTCTTCTGGGCTTTTCTTACCGGCCTGAAGGGTGACGAAATCATTGAGCCTTTCTTTAGAGGTGTAGCTAAGTACGGTTTTGAGGATGCTTCCATACGGGTGCTGAGCATGACAAAAGATGACTTATCAAAGCTTTGGGTGGACGGCTTCAGGCGTCATTTTGGTGCCGTATTTGATACCACGGCAACGACCGACCGCCTGGTGGGACGGGAGCTAATCGGCACCGAAAACGGCGGTCGCATGAATGTCGCCCCGGAAATCAGCCCTAACGGGCGGTACGTCATCTTCCTGTCTGAGAAAGACCTCTTTTCCATCGACCTTTTCCTTGCGGATGCCCGCACCGGAGAAATCATCCGTAAGGTGGCGAGCAGCACCCGCGCCGGGCATATCGATGACTTCAACTACATTGAAAGCTCCGGTACCTGGTCCGCCAACAGCCGGGAGTTTGCCTTTGTCGCTTTTAGCAAGGGGCGCAATATTCTGGTCGTGAAGGATGTGGAAAGTGGTAAAACGGTGCGTGAGTTGCGCCCTGAGGGGCTACAGGCCTTCAGCAATCCGGACTGGTCGCCTGATGGCAAACACTTTGTCGTGACAGGGCTGGACCATGGCGAGACCGACCTCTACCTCATCGATGCACGCACCGGTGCAGTTGAACAGCTTACTGATGATGCCTACTCAGAAATGCATCCCAAATGGTCAGAGGACGGCAGTCAGATTGTATTCTCAACCGACCGCCTGGCCCGCGAGCGGGGACGTACCAACGGCCGCTGGGCCTTCAACCTGGCTACCTTTGATATGGCAAGCCTGCGCGCTACGGATATTGATGTTTTCCCCGGTGCCGATAATCTGAATCCGGTTTTCGATACCACGGGTAATATCATCTTCCTGTCCAACCGCGATGGTTTCCGCAACATCTACCGCTATGAGCCATACAGCCAAAAGGTCTTCCAGCTTACTGACCTGATTACCGGCGTGAGCGGCATTACCCACTATGCACCGGCGATCAGCATAGCCCAGCGCAGAAACCGGGTGCTGTATACTTACTTTTCTCAGAATGGCTACCGCATCTACCGGGCCCGCCCGATTGACTTCCTGGATAAGGAGGTCGACCCTTCGGAAGTGAACTTCGAAGCGGCACAACTGCCCCGCTTCAATAAAATGGTGCAGAGCAAGGTGGACCGTATCCTGCACAAACTCCCGCCAAAGGCAGAACTGGTAGACTCTGCGTTGACCACTGTGCCTTATAAACCTAAGTTTCAGCTTGATTACGTAGGCGGTAGTGCCGGCGTGGGCGTAGGTACAAGCAATACCTTTGGCGCACAGACCGGTCTGGCAGGAGGCGTAGATATGCTATTCAGTGATATTCTGGGCGATAATCAACTGTTTACCAGCCTGGCGCTGAACGGGGAGATCACCGACTTCGGTGGTGCTCTGGCCTACATCAACCGGAAAAGTCAGTTCAACTGGGGCGCATCTATATCCCACATGCCATTCCGGAGTTTCGCCTTTGGCGGTCGGGGTATAGACCGCTTGCCGATTGATGAAGACCTGACCATTCCGGTACTGGCAGACACCTTCTTTGTGCGACGGATTTTTGAGGACAAAGCCACGGTATTTGCAGCCTACCCGTTTTCCACCACCCTACGGGCTGAAGGCTCGGCTTCTTTTGCCCGGTACAGTTCTCGTCTCGATCAGTACGTCAATTTCTATGAGACGGATGGCACATTCGTGGGCCGGCAGCTTGGGCAGGAGCGGGAGAAGCTGGACAGCCCTGAGGGCTTCAATCTTTGGAATACTGGTGTGGCGCTGGTTGGTGACAACGCTCAGGGGGGGCTGGTAGGCCCGCTCAATGGCCACCGGTTCCGGTTTGGTGTGGACCGCTTCTTTGGGGAGTTTGATTACTTCCAGGCCACAGCAGATTATCGTAAATACAAATATTTTAATTGGTTTGGGCTGGCGATGCGGGCGATGCACATCGGCCGGTACGGGCAGGGCGCGAACGAGCTTTTCCCTTACTACGCCGGTAGCAGCTGGTTTATCCGGGGCTATAGCACGAGCGATGCAAGTGCCATTCTGAACCAAAACGGCCGCTCCATAGACGAGCTTTTTGGTAGCAAGCTGGCGGTGGCCAACTTTGAGGTGCGTATCCCTTTCACCGGACCGAAGCGACTGGCGCTGATCAAATCCGGGCTGCTTTTCTCTGAGCTGACGCTCTTTGCAGATGCCGCAGTGGCCTGGTATGATTTTGAGCAGCTCAGCGGGCCGACTTACCGGACGGACAACGAAGGTAACCCCCTGATTGGACCTACCGGCGAGCCCATTGTAGACCGGTTTGGTGCGCAACCGCTGATGAGCGTGGGCGCTTCTATGCGGGTAAACTTATTCGGTGCTCTGGTACTTGAGCCTTATTACGCCATTCCGCTACAGCGGGAGACAAAGGGTACGTTTGGGCTGAACCTGATACCCGCCTGGTAATCAACACTAGTGCGACTAGTGGTCTGTCAAAGTTAAAGATAGGGGTTGGAAAAGACATCTAAAAGGTTGAACTTACCTGCAACGAACCTCAGTTGCGATGAATAAAAAATACATTATCAGACTAAGCGAATCAGAGCGCGAAGAAGCTCTGCGGGTCACTACACAGCTAAAAGGGAGCAATCAAAAAGTACGCCGGGCTCAAATTCTTCTACAGGCCGATGTTAACGGCGCGAACTGGCCCGATAAGCAAATCTCGGAGGCTTACCGCTGCCGCGTCAGCACTGTAGAAAATACACGCAGGCGCTTCGTTGAGTATGGTTTTTCGGAATGTTTGAACCGTAAAAAGCGGGACACCCCGCCAAATCCCAAGCTGCTTGATGGAAAACAGGAGGCGTCCATCATTGCCATGCGGCTTGGGGCTGCTCCCAAAGGCTATGCCAACTGGTCTTTGCGGCTGCTTGCCCGCAAGGTGGTGGAATTGGGAGTGGTTGAGCAGATCAGCCACGAGACGGTACGCAATACGCTAAAAAAAACGGTATGAATTCGCAGCAGAGCCTTGAGTATTGGGTTATCCCACCAGAAACAGACGCAGAGTTTGTGGCGTGTATGGAAGAGGTGCTAGATACCTACGAATTGCCCTACGACCCTCTGCGCCCGATGGTGTGCATGGATGAACAGCCAGTCCAGCTCGTAAAGGAGACACGCAAGCCCATTGAGGCTACTAAAGCACGCCCTAAACGGGTCGACTATGAATACGAGCGGGCTGGGACAGCCAGTATCTTTATGTTTTGCGAACCCTTGGCAGGCTGGCGCCAAGCCACAGCACGCGATCAGCGGACCAAAGCCGACTGGGCCTTAGAAGTTGCATATCTGCTTGATACCCGATACGTTGACTGCAAACAGGTCACACTAGTTTGTGACAATCTGAACACCCACACTAAAGGGGCATTCTATGAGGTGTTCACGCCTGAAAAAGCAAGAGCCTATGTCAAGCGCATCCATTTTATGTACACACCAAAACATGGCAGCTGGCTTAATATTGCAGAGAATGAGCTTAGCGCAATGACAAGGCAGTGCCTTAAGAACCGGCGAATAGGGACATTGGAAACTTTAAAAGAAGAAATTGCCGCATGGGCAACGGATGTCAATCTAACTCAACGAGAAGTTGACTGGCAAATGAAAGTCGGTGATGCCCGCATCAAACTCAAGGCGGTCTATCTTAAAGTCAAGACATGAGCCTTCCATAGCCAACCCCCATCTTTTATGTTGACAGACCACTAGTTTTTGGGGTAGGCTCAACTCAATCAAAAAAACCAAGCTTCTTAGCCAACTTCGCACTATCCATTCCACTGGCCCGAAGGTACCGCTTCACGGTGGTTAGTTTTTTCCATCCACCAATATCGGCAATGGTCTTTAAAGAAGCTCCCATGAGCCGGAGGTTGGTCGCCCCTGATCTGCGAGCTGTATGGAAGGTCACGAACTGGCATTTGGGCTCCGTTCTTGCCCCTTGTCTGACCAGTTGGGTAATGCCAGCCATGCTGGTAACTTGTTTGAGGATTCGGTTAGCAACCTGGTTTGCGGTGAAACTGAAGTTGAAATCGTATTCCTGGCAGATAGCCCAGGCTGACTTCTTTACAGGCACGGTGGCGGTTATATTTTCTTTTTGGCTGGTGTAGTTTAGGTACACATCTCCATCCTGCTCGAAGAAGTTAGCCCGGGATAGTGCCGCAACATCTGAATAGCGCATCAGGAAATAATAGGCAAGAAGAAACCGGTCGCGCTCTTTTTTCAGGGAAGGCATGGAAGATAAATCCAGTGCCTCAATCATGTGCATTTCTTCCTGGTTGAGGTAGATCTTATTCAGTTTTTGGTTTTCCTGTACCTTGAACCACCTTTGTTGATGGGCATCATTATCGTGCAGCCCCTTCTCTTTTCCGAGGCGCATTATTTTTTTGAGCACTTTCAGGTGTTTCGCTAAGGCGCTATTGGTCACTCCGGCAGAAAGAACCCATTCGGAAAAGTCGTAGTAGAAGTCCTGAGTGATTTCAGACCAAAGCAGGTCATCTTTCCCTCGATCCTGTGCGTATTCCCGAAACTTCCTGACTGCAGTATGGTACATTTTGACTGTCGTGGGGCGCAGCCCGTTGTTACTTTTGGCATAGGCTTCCATAAAGTCGATTATACTGCCTTTCTCTTCCTTTTTTCCATACAGATCGAGATTGCCGCCATCGAGAAGGAAGGTTTCTATCTTGCGCTTTTGGATCAATAGTTGTCTATTGTACTTACTGGAAAGGGCATAATTTTTTTTAACCTCTCCCTTTTTCTTATCCCAATATTTTGGATCAATAGACATCCCGGTGGGAAGATACCTCCTTTTAGGGCCCTGGGAAACGTATAGCCGTATACTGGTTGTGCCATCAGATTTGATCTGGCCGTTGAGAACGTTCTTGATATTCACGCCTACTTGATTTAACTTAGATGTGTGAAGTAGGTGTGAAATATAAGTCAAAAAAGCGAGAAATAAAACAAAAAGGTGTAAAATAAAACAATAAGTGGGCGAGGCTTCGGGGTAATAAAAAAGCCAGACCCCCGAGGAATCTGGCTTTTTCGTCAATCAATTTGTTTTATCTTAGTAGACCCACTAGGACTCGAACCTAGAACGACAGAACC
>PR_CR_10_Liq_2_inCRDRAFT_1000223_pt1 | contig 16178 bp, 18 predicted proteins | sample PRCRCaboRojoPR_FD_10245 | JGI IMG/M metagenome (IMG submission 10245) | reverse complement strand
GGGCGCTGATGCGGTTCTCGGTGGCATTGCGGCGGGCGAGGTCGGCGTAGTCGGGCTGAAACTCGACCCCGGTCAGATCCAGGTCCGGCACCCGCGCGGCCAGGCAGAACAGCGCCGCGCCCACACCGCAGCCCAACTCCAGCACCGAATGCCCCGACCGTGCCGGTGTCGCGGCGGCCAGCAGGACCGGATCGACCCCAGCCCGGTAGCCCCGCCGGGGCTGATGCAGCACCAACCGCCCCCCCAGGAAGGCATCGCGGGTCACGTCCATCGGCTATTGCCCAAGATCGATATCATTGTCGCGCAGGATGGCGCTGGCCATGAAATGGTCGGCGTCGCGCACCATGATGCGGCGCGGCAAAATGCCGATGCTGCCTTCGAGGACGCTCATATTTACGTCCAATTCGAAGACCACTATACCCTCACCGTCCAAAAGGGCCTTGGCAAAGGCGATCACGGTCGGGTCGTTGCTGCGCAGAAGTTCCTTCATCCCATTGACCTAAGGCGAAACATACGCCTTTGTCGAGCATCTGACGGAGAGTTCATGAGCGTCGATACCGCCACCAAACCCCACGACCGCCTGGCCGAGGCGCTGGCCGAGGACATGGGGCGCGTCAACACGATGATCCGCGAGCGGATGGCCTCGGAACACGCCCCGCGCATCCCCGAGGTCACGGCCCACCTGGTCGAAGCGGGTGGCAAGCGACTCCGGCCCATGCTGACGCTCGGGGCGGCGCGGATGTGCGGCTATGACGGGCCTTATCATGTGCATCTGGCCGCGACGGTGGAATTCATCCACACCGCGACCCTGCTGCATGACGATGTCGTGGACGAAAGCCAGCAGCGGCGCGGGCGGCCCACGGCGAACCTGTTGTGGGACAATACCTCGTCCGTTCTGGTGGGGGATTACCTGTTCGCGCGGTCTTTCCAGCTGATGACCGAAACAGGCTCGATCCGCGTTTTGCGCATCCTGTCCAATGCGGCGGCCACCATCGCCGAAGGCGAGGTGCTGCAACTGACCGCCGCACGCGACCTCGCCACGACCGAGGAGACCTATCTCAAGATCGTGCGCGGCAAGACCGCAGCGCTGTTCTCGGCGGCGATGGAGGTGGGCGGTGTGATCGCCGGTCAGGATGACTCGCGCGTGCAGGCCATGTTCGACTATGGCGATGCGCTGGGCATCGCATTCCAGATGGTGGACGATATCCTCGACTATACGGGCAGTGATGCGACCGGCAAGAACATCGGCGACGATTTCCGCGAACGCAAACTGACCCTGCCGGTGATCAAGGCGGTGGCAAAGGCCGATGCCGAAGAACGCGCCTTCTGGCAGCGCACCATCGAGAAGGGCAAGCAGGACGACGGTGACCTCGGAACCGCTTTGGCCCTGCTGGACAAGCACGCTGCGATCGACGCGACCCGCGCTGAGGCCGTCGCCTGGGCGGATCGTGCCAAGGCAGCGCTGGCCGGGCTGCCGGACCATCCCATCCGGGGCATGCTGATCGACTTGGCCGACTACGTGGTGGCGCGGCTGCGCTAGAGGTTCCATTCCTCGCTGGCCGCGACCCACCAGTCGGGACGGGCGGTTCGGATGGCCGCTGCGGCGGCGTCGCGGGTCGCTGCATCCTCGAAGATGCCGAAACAGGTCCCCCCGGATCCGGACATGCGCACCAACTGGTTGCCCGGCTGGGCGTCCAGCGCCTCCAACACCTCGCCGATGACCGGTGCCGCGGCGATAGCGGGCTCTTGCAGGTCGTTGCGCTGCTCTGACAGCCAGCCGACCCACGACTCGATCTCGAACGGGTCGGGCATGTCACCGGGCAGGGGGGGATTGTCCTTGCGCCGCAGCCCCTTGAACACCTCTGGCGTGGACAGGGCGATGCCGGGATTGACCAGAATGATGTCAAGCATCGGCGCTGGACCGAGCGGGGTCAGGGCCTCACCGATTCCCTCCATCCGCAGCAATCCTGGGTGCATGCAGGCGGGTATATCGGCGCCCAGCGGCAGCACCTCGGCGGCGGTGGGAAGTGGCATGTCCCAGAGGGTAGCCAGCGCGCGCAGGGTCGCTGCGGCGTCGGAGGAGCCACCACCGACCCCGGCGGCAACGGGCAGGGCCTTGTGCAGGTGAATCCGTGCGCCGCGATCCGGGTCAAGCAACCGTGCCGCGCGCAGCACCAGGTTGTCCGCCTCCATCGACAGGCTGTCCGCAAACGGGCCATCAATGGTCAGACTCAGGTCGTCCGCGGGCGTGGCGGTGATCGTGTCGCCGGTGGCGGCGAACATCACAAGCGAGTCGAGCTCGTGATAGCCGTCAGGCCGCTGCCCCGTGACATGCAGGCAAAGGTTCAGCTTGGCCGGTGCAAAGGCGGTGACGCTGTCCTTACTGGCGGTCATAGGCCATGTCGGCTGGGTCCTGGTCCTCTTCCCTAAGAACCTCGGTCAGCCCGACCTCCAGCTTGCGGCGGATGCGCTCGGCCAGGTCGGGCTCGGGGTCGAAGGACAGGGCCCGCTGCCACTGGAAATACGCCTCGGCCTCGCGGCCCACCATCCAGTAGGTGTCGCCGAGGTGATCGGTAATGATCGCGTCAAGCGGCTCCAGCTCCACGGCGCGTTCCATGTGGGTGACGGCTTCGTCATAGCGGCCCAGCTTGAACAGCACCCAACCGAGGCTGTCGGTGATGGCGCCACTGTCTGGGCGGGCCTTGGCAGCCTGTTCGATCATGGCCAGAGCCTCGTCCAGGTTGATGCCCATTTCTACCATGGAATAACCGAGGTAGTTCAGCACCGAAGGCTGGCCGGGGTTGAGACGAAGGGCCTCGCGGAAATCGGCCTCGGCAGCGTCCCACTGGCCCAGTCTTTCATGGGTGATGCCGCGCGCATATGTGACCCACCAGACGGATGGGTCGTCCTCGGGATAGAGCGACAAGGCGGTATCATAAGCGGCATTGGCCTTTTCGTACTCCTGTTCCCGGCGCAGGATGTCGCCCAATGCGGTATGCACCATCGGAAAATCCGCATGGCTGCGGGACAGTTGCGAAAGCACCTCGATCGCCGCGGCAGTCTTGCCATCAGACCGAAGCGCCTCGGCTCGGCCCAGTTCGGCGGCCAGGAAGGCGGGATCGTCCGTGGCGACCTTGGCGAAGGTCGCGGCGGCCAGGTCATACTGGCCGATATCGTCCAGCAGGTTGGCCGCGGCGATATGGGCATCGGCGCGGTCCGGGTCGATATGGGCGGCAGACTGCGCATACATGAGCAGGTAAGCGTCTTCGGCCTCGCCCCGCAGGGCCTGTGCCAGGCTCAGGAAGAGGTAGGCCACGGCCTCGCGCGGTGTTTCGGCCACGCCGATGCCCTCCGGCGCGATGCCGGCGGCGAGGCTCTCACGGATTGCCTGCAGTTCGGGGTTGGGGCTCTGGCCGAAGGCCTGTTCCAGCACCTCGCGCGCCTGCTCGAACCGGCCCAATCGGGCCAGAACCTGCACATGGGTCAGTACCGATGCCCGGGTCGGGATCACACCCTGATCGGGCGAACGCGACAGGATCGCATCGGCGCCTTCGAGATCGCCGACCATGGAAAGGGCCAAGGCCTTGTGAAGGTAACCGAAGCTCTGCAGTCCGGGCGTGTCGATCATCTCGTCGAACGTGTCCAGAGCCGAATCCATGCGCCCTTTGCCGACGAAGGCCCAGGCTTGCGTTATCCCGTCGATCATCGGCCCGACTTCGTGGCCGGATTCCAGCAGATCGAAGATGCCGTCCCAATCCTCGGTCCGGGCGGCTTCGGTCAGAAGGGTCAGGTTGGCCATCTGACTGGTCTGGCCGTCGTCATGTATGGCCTGGGCGACGGGCAATGCGGCATCCATCTGACCGATGGCGATGAACGAGGTCAGGGCATTTTCGCGCAAGGCGGGATTGGCCGGATCGCGCGTCAGCGCCTGCCGGAAATACTTGGCTGCGGCATCGAAATCCTGCGTAAGGCCAGCCTGACGCGCGGCCAGGTAAGACCCGAGGTCCGGTTCAGCGGCCACGGGCCCCGATACCAGGAGTGCGGCGACCAGGGCGAGGCTCAGGGGCTTGGGCACATGTCTCTCCGTAAAAGGGCGGCTTTCCATGAGTATAGCGCCCTCTCGGTCGGGGCAAATCACAAGCGCGGGGGACGGCGATGCGCCGCCTGCTATGTCAAAGGGCCCCGCGCGGGGCCCTTCTTGAAGTCACATATTCGGGTAATTCGGTCCGTCGCCGCCCTGCGGGACCGTCCAGTTGATGTTCTGACTCGGGTCCTTGATGTCGCAGGTCTTGCAGTGCACGCAGTTCTGGAAATTGATGACGAATTGCTGCGTGCCGTCCTTTTCCACGACCTCGTAGACGCCGGCCGGGCAATAGCGTTGGGCCGGTTCGGCGTATGTCGGAAGGTTGACCGAGATCGGCACACTGGCATCCTTGAGGTGCAGGTGCGCTGGCTGGCTTTCCTCGTGGTTGGTCATCGAATAGCTGACATTTGTCAGCCGGTCGAAAGACAGCGTGCCATCGGGCTTGGGATAGTCGATGGGCTGGTGCTTGTCCGCCGGCTCGGTGGCCTCGGCGTCGGATTTGCCATGCTTCATCGTGCCGAACAGCGACAGGCCGAACAGGTTGTTCGTCCACATGTCGACGCCGCCGAGGGCGAGGGACGCAGTCAGCCCCCACTTGGACCACATCGGCTTAACGTTGCGCACCTTCTTGAGGTCACGCCCGATGGCGCCGTTGCGAACCTCGTCTTCATAGGCCGTCAGCTCGTCGCCCGCGCGGTCGGCCTTGATCGCGGCAAAGGCGGCCTCGGCCGCGGCCTTGCCGGACAGCATGGCGTTGTGATTGCCCTTGATGCGCGGCACGTTGACCATGCCCACCGAACAGCCCAGCAGCGCCACGCCGGGTGCAACCATCTTGGGCATGGACTGGTAGCCGCCCTCGGAAATGGCGCGGGCGCCATAGGCCACGCGTTTGCCGCCCTTCAGCAGCTCGGCCACCATCGGGTGATGCTTGAAGCGCTGGAATTCCATGTAGGGATAAAGGTGCGGGTTCTTGTAGTTCAGGTGAACCACGAAGCCGACATAGACCTGGTTGTTTTCCAGATGGTAGATGAACGACCCGCCGCCCGCGTTGCCGTTCAGCGGCCAGCCCATCGTGTGGGTCACCGACCCCTCACGGTGCTTGTTGGGGTCGATTTCCCAGATTTCCTTCATGCCGAGCCCGAATTTCTGCGGCTCTTTCCCGGCTGAAAGGTCGTATTTCTCGATCACTTCCTTGGCCAGAGACCCGCGCACGCCCTCGGAGAGGAAGACGTAACGCCCATGCAGCTCCATCCCCGGTTCGGTGTTTTCGCCAATGCTGCCATCGGCCTCCAGTCCAAACACCCCGGCGACAACGCCTTTCACTTCGCCATTGTCCCCGTAGACCAGTTCGGAACAGGCCATGCCGGGGAAAATCTCGACGCCGAGTTCCTCGGCCTGCTCGGCCATCCAGCGGCAGACATTGCCCATCGAGACGATGTAGTTGCCGTGGTTGTTCATCAGCGGTGGCATGGGGAAGTTGGGGATACGGATCTGGCCCGCTTCGCCCAACATGTAAAAATTGTCATCCCTGACGGGGACGTTCAGCGGCGCGCCCTTTTCCTTCCAGTCCGGGATCAGCGCGTCGAGACCGCAGGGGTCAAGAACCGCGCCCGACAGGATGTGCGCCCCGACCTCGGAGCCCTTTTCCAGCACCACGACATTCAGGTCGGCATCGAGCTGTTTGAGCCGGATCGCAGCCGACAGGCCGGCAGGCCCTGCGCCGACGATGACGACATCATATTCCATGGATTCGCGTTCGATCTCGGCCATTCCGGGCCTCCCCTGTCATGCGCGCAACTATGTTTCGCCTTGGTTACAGGACCGGCAATTCAAGGGCAATCGAGACACGACGTTAAATTGTCGCGTCGCGACCTGTGCGGGGCTTGCGGACACGCTTTCAGCCCATATTCTCCTGCATGGCGCATGCCCCCTTGAGGCCCAATGGTCCAAGGGGTTATGAACGCCCACTTGCTGTTTTACCTTTTCAGGACGGACCAATGGAAAAGATACCGCTGACTCGTGCCGGTTACACCAAGCTCGAAGCCGAGCTGAAGCAATTGAAGAGCGAGGAACGCCCGGCCATCATCAAGGCCATTGCCGAGGCGCGCGAACATGGCGATCTGTCCGAAAATGCCGAGTATCATTCCGCCAAGGAAAAGCAGTCCTTCATCGAGGGCCGCATCAAGGAGCTGGAGGGCGTGATGTCACTGGCCGACGTGATCGACCCGGCAAAGATGTCGGGCGCGATCAAGTTCGGCGCCACGGTCGAGATCGTGGACGAGGATACCGACGAGGAAAAGACCTACCAGATCGTCGGTGAATACGAGGCCGATCTTGAAAACGGACGCCTCAACATAAAGTCGCCCCTTGCCCGTGCCCTGATCGGCAAGGAAGAGGGCGACAGCGTCGAAGTGCGCACGCCCGGCGGCGACCGCAGCTACGAGATCCTGAAGATTTCCTACCTCTAGGGCCGGAGACCCGCGATAATGGCGATGCGCCCCACCAAGGCCGACGCGGCCCTCAAGGCAGGAGAAAAGCCCGAGGGGCTGCGCCTCTCGGCTGTGGAGATCATTGCCGGCGCGCTCAGCCTGGTGTGGCTGGCGGCGGCGGCGCTGTTCTTCCTCATCCTGCCCACGGAAACCGAGGGCGGCGGGTTCGACACCATGGGGTTCGTGATGACCCTGTTGGCGGTGTTCCTGCCCATTGCGGTGATCTGGGTGGCCGCCATTGCCATGCGCTCGGCCCGGATCGTGCGCGAGGAATCGCGGCGGTTGCAGGCGGCCATCGACGCCATGCGTCAGACCTACGTGGCCGACCGGCAGGCGCGCGGGGCGGGCGGCATGGACCCGACCGTCGAGAAGAAGCTCAACGAGATCGCCAAGGCCGCGCAAAAGACAGAGACCGCGCTGGCGACCTTCACCTCGGCGCGGCCCGCCCAGGCTGCCACGCGTCTTGCCCCCGCGCCCAAGCCCGAACCGGGCGACGACCAGCCGACCCTTGCCCTTGGCACCAGCGCCGAGGACATGACCCCGCCGATCCAGCGGTCCGATCTTGTGCGCGCGCTGAACTTTCCCGACACCCAGGATGACGAAGTCGGCTTCGCCGCCCTGCGCCGGGCGCTCAAGGACCATTCCGCCCGCCAGCTGATCCAGGCCAGCCAGGACGTGCTGACCCTGCTCAGCCAGGACGGCATTTACATGGACGACCTGCGCCCCGATCGGGCGCGCCCGGAATTCTGGCGCCGCTTTGCACGGGGTGAGCGTGGCAAGGCCGTGGCCGCTCTGGGCGGTGTGCGTGACCGCTCTTCGCTGGCATTGACGGCGGGCCGGATGCGCGAGGACACGATCTTTCGCGATGCGGCGCACCATTTCCTGCGCAAGTTCGACCAGATGCTCGAAAGTTTTGAGCCCGAGGCCAGCGACGAGGATATCGCCGCCCTTGCCGAGACCCGCACGGCGCGGGCCTTCATGCTGCTGGGGCGCGTTACAGGGGCCTTCGACTAGGCGCCGCCCCACGGACAGCAGATGCCGGGGAAAGCAGCAGACCGAACACCCGTTCAGCTTCCTTGAGGAAGAGAATCGGACGGCGGGTTTCAGCCCGAAGTGGTCATTCTGTAGCCCGGGCCGAATAGCACCGAAGGTGCCGGCCTATCGCCAGACCGCCCACCGGGCTGGCGATCAGGTTGGGCTTGGTGCATCGCTCATGCGGCGCGCGGACATGGCAGAGATAAAGCGCGCAGAAAAGGCGTCGGTCGCCATCCCGCGGTCTATCGACAGGCCACCCGACAAACGTCGGACATGGGTTCGACCTGCCTTTCGCCGCAGTCGGCCTGAGTGTCCGCCCGGGCCGGCACGTGCCGTTCGCGGACGGTCGCTCCGAACTCTGCAAAGCCCGCTCCCTGCGCAAAGCTGCCGCTTGGGGGGGCGGCCAAGTGGCGTGCATTCGGGTCGCGGGGGTGCGCGCGGAGCGGCACGACGGCCCGTCGCGCTGATCGGGGTGCAAGGGCGGCGTCGGCCGTTCAGCCCACGCGCCGGATCATCGTCGTGGCGCTGCGAAATCCGAAGACATGGCGCAGCACGCCCAGCCTGTGTTCGCCGCCCGGCACGAAACCCTGCCGTTCATACAAGGCGCGGGCGCGCGGGTTGCTGTCGATGACGTCCAGCCGAAGCTCGGAATAGCCGCGCCCCGCGGCCTCTTTCGCGATGGCGTCCAGCAGGGCGGTGCCGATGCCTTGACCGCGGGCCTCGGGCGCGACGATGATCCCGTCCATCAGGAAGCGATGGTTCTCGACCTCCCGCTCCAGCAGGGCGAGCAGCCCGGCCCGCCATATCCCCCCAAGCCGGCCGTAATGGCGCGTCATGTCCCCCAACCCGCCACCGACAAAGGCGCCCTCATAGGTCTTGAAGCCCGCAAGCCCCAGCAATTCACCCGCCGGGTTGCGCAGGGTGATCGCGTGGGCCGGGTCCATCACGTCCTGCAGGAAACCAAGGGCGCGGGCGCGTGGCCCCATCACCCGCCCGAGCTTTTCTCCGAAGGCCTCCCAGTAGAGCGCCGCGATACGTGGCCGCTCCTCATCAGCGAAGCCGCGGCTGATGCTCATGTAGCGTTGGCCAAGGCAGCTTCGGCGCGCGCCAGGTCTTCGGGCCGGTTTACATTGAGAAAGGCCGAGGGCTCGGTTGTCGGGAAATGGGCCTGTGCAGCGCCAAACTGGTCGGTCCAGTCGGTGACCTTGCGAACCCCACTCTCCAAGGCGGCGGAAAGGTCCGGGCGCAGGTCCACGGGCCAGAGGCCAAAGGTCGGGTGCAGGCCGCTTTCGTCCGCCGCGATGGCCAGCCCCACAGGGTGCGCCTCGGCCGCCAGCAACAGCCGCGGTACCAGATCGCAGGGAAAGAAGGGCACGTCGACCGGCACGGTCACGACGTGGCGTGCGCCCATCGCCGCCGCCCAGTCCAGGGCGGCCAGAATCCCGGCCAACGGGCCGGGGTGGCCAGTGATGCTGTCGGGCAGCCGCGTGAACTCGGTCGGCAAGTCGGTATTGGTGTTTACCGCCAAGGCGGCGACCTGCGGCTCCAGCCGGTCGATCGCCCGTTGCAGCAGCGTCTGGCCGCCCAGGATCAAGGTGGCCTTGTCCGTGTGCCCCATTCGCGTGCCGCGCCCGCCTGCCAGTATCACGCCCAGCGGCTGTGTCATCGGTTGCCTTGCTCCTTGCGGCGCGATAGTCCGAACCGTCGCTATCGAACCTTAGGTCAGTCCCTTGGCCCGAACCAAGCCAAAAAACACGTATTACCTGGGCCTGCGTGACGGGCTTCCCTTCCTGTTGGTGACTGGGCCCTTCGGATTGCTGTTCGGTGTGGTGGCGGCCGAGGCCGGTTTGACCACACCGCAGGCGTTGGCCTTTTCCACCGTTGTCTTCGCCGGCGCAGCGCAATTCGCCGCCCTGCAATTGATGGTCGAGAACGCCCCGGTGCTGATCATCGTCGCCACCGCGCTGGCGGTGAACCTGCGCATGGCGATGTATTCGGCATGGCTGGCGCCCTGGCTGGGCGCCGCGCCGCTCTGGCAGAGGGCATTGGCGGGCTATCTGAACGTGGACCAGAGCTTTGCCTGTTCTGCGATGCGCTTCGAACAATACCCCGACTGGACAGTGTCGCAGCGCCTGGGCTTCTTTTTCGGCGTGGTGACCCCCATCGCACCGTTCTGGGTGGCGATGACCGCGCTGGGCCTGTGGTTGGGCGAAGGAATCCCCGACTGGCTGGCGCTGGATTTTGCCCTGCCGATCTGCTTTCTGGCCATGATCGGCCCCATGATGCGCACGCTGGCACATCTGGCGGCGGCCTTCACCTCGGTCGTGCTGGCCCTTGTCTTGGCAGGGGTGCCCTACAATCTTGGCCTGCTTGTTGCGGCTCTTGTGGCGATGATGGTGGGTGCCCAGGTCGAGCTGTGGCAGGCGCGGAGGGTTCAGACATGAGCGACGCGACGATCTGGACGATCATCGTGGCGGTGGGGATCGGCACCTTCCTTCTGCGGTTTTCCTTCCTCGGGGTTCTGGGGGCCGCGCGNCTGCCGGACTGGGTGCTGCGGCATCTGCGCTATACCGCCGTCGCGGTTCTGCCCGGGCTGGTGGCGCCGCTGGTTCTGTGGCCCGCTGCCACCGGGGGCACGCCAGACCTGCCACGTTTCGCGGCGGCGGTTGTGACTGTGGGGGTGGGCTATCTCACACGGAACGTGATCGGCGCAATGGGTGCCGGGGCAATCACGCTCTACGCAGTTTTGTGGCTTACTGGCCTGTCCGGATAGCCCGGTCGATCTGTGCGGCAGCGACGGATTTGTCGTCGCTGTCAGTCTCGCGGTATTCCGAGGTTTGCACTCCTGGCACACGGGCAAACTGATCGGCCAGGTTGTTGGGGAAAATCGTCGTCCGGATGAAGCCGAACCCCGGCAGTTGCGCGAGAATGCGCGAGGTATGCGTCGTGCAGAGCGATTTCGGCGTGGGGCCGTTTTCCATCACCAGCCGCATCGCCAGTTCGGCGGTTTCGGGTGAAACCTCAACATACTGTATCAGCGTGTAGTAGGTGATCCGCGAATGATAGGAAATATAGAACTGCTCGATCCGCGGCGTGATGCCGAAATGCACGTCGTTGCGTTCGGGGATCGAGGGGTGCCCGAAAGTGCCGGCCGGATCGAAAAGCACCCTTTGGCTGGCATTGATCATCAGACCGGTATGCGCACCGTTGTCGCTACCGGTATTCTTCATGGTGAACAGCGTCAGGGACTTCGGCCCGGGATGGGAATAGGCCTTTGCCGCCACGAATTCATCGGGTGCCCACACACGGGGCGCCCCGCAGGCGGCAAGGGCCAGCGGCGCGGTCAGAATGAATTTGCGGCGGTCCATGACGGGGTGCCCGATCAGCCGTTGATCAGCGCAAGCAGGATCAGCGCCACGATGATCACGATGGTGGTGCGCACCGTGAATGTCATGAACCCGGCAAAGGTCTTTTCCTGTTCGGTGATGTCCATCTCACCGTGCTTGTGGTCTGCCATGTCGTTCCCTCGGAAATCCAGCTTTCGATGCAGCGGATGTAGCCCATTCCGGCGGCCCTGTCAGCCCCGATCCGGCGGTCAGCCTGTCGCATCCTCGTTTTCACCCGCTCCGGCCTCGTTCTGGAGATCGCGCGCCAGTCGGAATCCGATCCGGGTTGGCTCCTTGCGGTCGATATGCTTGGGCAGCGCCCGAAGCATCACAGAGAGCTGGCTCACATGCTGGATCAGCTGCGTCTTGATCCCGTTTGCGTCGGATCCGTAGAATGTAATGATGTCAGGATCGAAGAACCCCATCCCCTCGATCCGCATGACGCCGCTGTCACTGCCGGCAAAGCCCATGGCGATCTCGTGCTCGTCATCGAGCTGTTCCTCGAAGTTCTGGATGTAGAGGATCAGGCGCTCATAAGCCCATTCCGCCGGGCTCTTCTGCTGCACCGGGGTCTTGGCGATCGCATCCGGCAAGGGTTTTTGCGAGGGGGACTCGTCATCCGCGTGGACCTCATGGCGGCGGGGCAGGGCCTGTGCCTCTATCGCCTCGGCTGTGGTCTTGATGTCGTTTTCCATTCCTGCCTCCGGCTGTGTCACAACGGCAGGGCCGTCGTTTCCTTGATTTCCTCCATAACGAAACTGGCCGACATATCCGAGACCGGAACCTGCGCGATCACACGTTTGTAAAAGGCATCATAGGCGGCCACATCCGCGACACGCACCCGCAGCAGGTAATCCAGGTCGCCGGACATGCGGTAGGCGCCCACCACTTCGGGCATGGCGCGGACGATGCGCTGGAACCTGTCCATCCAGCGGGCGTCATGGGTGTTGGTGCGCACAAGGACCATGACCTCCAGCGGGCAACCCAGCTTGACCGGATCGGCCAGGGCGACGCGCCCGGTGATGATGCCGGCCTCTTCCATCTGCCGGATGCGCCGCCAGACCGCGTTGCGCGACAAGGCCACCCGTTCCGAGATTTCGTCGGCGGTCAGCGTGGCGTCCTGCTGCAGCAATGCAAGGATTTTGCGGCTCAGATCGTCTAATTCTGCCATTATGTGAGATCATATCCCAAGAATTTCGACTACCGCCCCATTCTTTGAGATCAGACGTCGCGGTGCAAGCGCTAAGATGGCGGCAGTTCAGATCAAGGAGGTCCCATGACCGACACCACCGACCAATCCCATCGCGCCAGCCTTGCCCGCCGGGTGTTCCTCGACCATCCCGCAAGCGTCGAAGAGAGCTATCTGCAGCATATGGGCTTTGCCTTGCGTTTTGCCTTCTGGCTGGCCGTTGCGGCGGGTGCTGCGCTGATTCATGCCGTGGTGCCGGCGCTGTGCGAGAAGACCGCCAGCCGCATCGTGGCACGGCTATACGCGCGCACGGCCAACCGGGGGCAATAGCGTCAGGCGGCCCGAAACCACCAGGCGCCGTCTTCCCGCAATTCCCGAGTGGCCTGCCCTGTTTGATACAGGTGGTTCAGATGGGCCAAGGCTTCGACCAGGGCCAGCCCGTATTGGCCGCCGGAAATCTCGCGCTTGAAGATCGGAAGGAAGCAATCGCCTGCGCGGCGCGGTTCGGCCAGGTGATCCATCAGCCGCCGCAAGGCCCCATGGTGGTTCTCGATCAGCTGCGTCAGGCGCAAGGGTAGTCCGGTAAAGGGTAGCTTGTGCCCGCCCAAGACAAGATGGCGGTCCTCGGCCAAGGGTTGAAACCGCGCGCAGCTGTCCAGCCATTCGGCCAGGGGGTCCGCCTCCGGTTCGGTCGGATAGACCCCGATATTGGGGCTGATCGAGGGCAGCAACTGGTCACCAGCAATCACAAGGTCGTCGTCGCGCGACCAGAACGTCGCATGTTCCGGGGCGTGGCCATTCCCCATCCGGACGTCCCAGTCGCGGCCGCCCATGCGGATCACTTGTCCTTCCTGCAGCCGGGTATAGCCCAGCGGCAAGGGATGCGTGCAATCGGCAAAGTTGAAGGGCCGTTCGCTACGGCGACTTTCCAAGACCTGCGGGTCCATGCCCGCACGTTCGTAAAAGGTGATCGACCGGGCCGGATAGGCGGGCTGTTCGTCCAGTTGCAGCATCCGCGCCATCAGCCAGCCGGNGCGTGGCATGGCCAGGTCCGCGCCCGCCTCCTGAAACCAGCCGGCCAGGCCCATGTGGTCGGGGTGGTGGTGGGTGCAGATGACGCGGGTGACGGGCTTGCCGGCCAGCGGTCCGGCAAGGATCGTTTCCCATATGCCCCGCGACTTGCGGCTGTCAAAGCCGGTGTCGATCAGGGTCCAGCCGTCGCCCTCGTCCAGTGCGTAGACGTTGACATGGTCCAGTGCCATGGGAAGGGGCAGGCGCAGCCATAGGACGCCTTCGGCAATCTCCGTCGCCGCGCCGTGCTCTGGCGGTGTGTCCCAAGGATAGCGGATGCCGGTCATGGCCGCCTCAGACCATCACGCGCCCAGGTCGTCAAGCGTCAGTGCCATGAGGTCCGCCGCCCCGGCGCGGGCTTCCGCCAGGTGGGCCGCATATTCCGGCAACAGCCGGGTGATGTAGAATCGGGCCAGCCTTTCGTGGCCGCCATCGCCCTGACGCGCCGCAATGAGGTGAAAGTGTCCACCCAGAACGCGGGCAAAGCCCATCAGAAACGGTGTGGCCCCGGCCAGCCGGTCCGGCATGTCCTGCGCAACCAGCCATTCAACCGCTTCGCGCAGCGTTTCGGCGGCCTCATACACATCCTGCGCCAGGTCCGGCAGGGTTGCCTTGGCCGCGTCGGCCCCTTCGCAGATCTCGTCGATCAGGGCGATGGCGGCCTCGCCCCCGTCCATCATCTTGCGCCCGACAAGGTCGATCGCCTGGATGCCGTTGGTGCCCTCGTAGATCGCCGAAACGCGCACATCGCGGGAATACTGGGCGGCGCCGGTTTCCTCGATATAGCCCATGCCGCCATGCACCTGAACGCCGAGTTCCGCCACCCGCATCCCGACCTCGGTGCCGAAGGCCTTGGTGATCGGCGTCAGAAGGGCGGCGCGGGCCTGCCAGGCCGGGTCGTCCGTCGCCGTGCCCATGTCGATGGCCACGGCATTGGCGAAGGCGATGGCGCGGGCGGCGAAGGTGTCGGCCTTCATGCTGGCCAGCATCCGCCGCACATCGGGGTGTTCGACGATGGTGCCGGTGCCGCCGACCTTGCCTTGCCTGCGATCCAGCGCATAGGCCAGCGCGTGCTGATACGCGCCCTCGGCCACGCCGATGCCATGGGTGCCGACGCCGAGGCGCGCATTGTTCATCATGGTGAACATCGCGGCCATCCCGCCATGCGGCTCGCCGACCAGCCAGCCGGTTGCCCCGTCATATTCCATCACCGCCGTGGGCGACCCGTGCAGGCCCATCTTGTGTTCCAGGCTGACCACACGCAGGGAGTTGCGCGCGCCGGGGTTGCCATCTTCATCGGGGATCATCTTGGGCACCATGAACAGGCTGATCCCCTTGGTGCCCGGCGCCCCGTCCGGCAGGCGGGCCAGCACGAGGTGGCAGACGTTCTCGGTGAAATCGTTGTCGGCCCAGCTGATATAGATTTTCTGGCCGGTGATCGCGTAGGTGCCGTCGCCGTTCGGCTCGGCCTTGGTGCGCAGGGCACCGACGTCGGACCCGGCCTGCGGCTCGGTCAGATTCATGGTGCCGCACCAGTCACCGGAAATCAGCTTGGGGATATAGAGCGCCTTGATATCCTCGCTGGCATGGTGTTCCAGCGCCTCGATCTGGCCCTGGGTCATCAGGGGATTGAGCTGGATCGCAAGGCAGGCGCCACAGATCATGTCGTTGACCGCGTTGGTCAGGGTCATCGGCAGGCCCAGCCCGCCTGTGTCTGGATGCGCGGACATGCCAATCCAGCCACCATCGGCAATGGCGCGATAGCCTTCGGCGAAGCCGGGCGGGGTGCGCACCTTGCCGTTTTCTAGGGTCGCCGGGTGCTGGTCGCCCACGCGTTGCAGCGGGGCAAGAACCTCGTCGCACATCTTGCCGGCCTCGGTCAGGATCGCATCGACCATGTCGGGCGTGGCCTCGGCAAAGCGGTCGGTGGCCCGGACGGCATCGAAGCCCACCACCTTGTCGAGAAGGAAGCGCATATGCGGAACCGGGCTTTGATAGGGCATCTGGACCTCTTGGCGATGGTGCTTGGATTCGCGCAAGAGCAGGGGTAAGCCCACCCTAACGCGCGCCTCACGCTAGCTGGCGCGGGGTTTGTCGCAACCGAAACGCCACGTCATGACAGCTGATATGCCCGAGATAGAGACCGAGCGCCTGGCCGCCGACAGCAGCGGGCTGGACCGGGCCGCTGCCTTGCTGGCGGCGGGCGGGCTGGTGGCGATACCGACCGAGACGGTCTACGGCCTGGCCGTGGATGCGACAGATGATGCGGCCGTCGCGCGGCTTTATCAAGCCAAGGGGCGGCCCAGCTTCAACCCGCTGATCGTGCATGTCGCCGGTCTCGACGAGGCCCGCGCGCTGGTCGAGATGCCGCCGGATGCCGAACGCCTGGCCGAGGCCTTCTGGCCCGGCGCCTTGACGCTGGTTCTGCCGCTCCGCCCGGCCTCGGGGATTTCGCCATTGGTCACGGCGGGGCTGGAAACGCTGGCGGTTCGGGTGCCGACGCATCCGCTGGCACAGGGCCTGCTGCGCCGCACCGGGCCGCTGGCAGCGCCTTCGGCAAATCCTTCGGGGCAGGTCAGCCCCACCAGCGCGGCGCATGTTCTGGATGGCCTGTCGGGCCGGATCGCCGGTGTGGTCGATGGCGGCCCCTGCGCGGTGGGTGTCGAAAGCACCATTGTCGGATTTCTTCCCGATCCGGTGCTGCTGCGCGCCGGGGGCCTCCCGGTCGAGGCGCTTGAGGCCTGCCTGGGCGCGCCTTTGCCCATCGGCGGCGAGGCCGGACAGCCGATTTCGCCGGGGCAACTGGCCTCGCACTACGCGCCGAAAGGCGCGGTGCGCCTGAATGCCACCGCCGCAGAGCCGGGGGAAACGATGCTTGGTTTCGGCGACGTGGCCGGTGACCTGACGCTTTCGGCCAGCGGCGA
>PR_CR_10_Liq_2_inCRDRAFT_1000221_pt1 | contig 16258 bp, 13 predicted proteins | sample PRCRCaboRojoPR_FD_10245 | JGI IMG/M metagenome (IMG submission 10245) | reverse complement strand
GACGCGGTCACGCCGCACGGCGACCGGCCGCCACCGGCGGTGCGGGACGGGTCGCGGGTCGCGTTCGTCGCGACCGACGGGACGGGGACGACCCAGCGTGACCTGCTCGCCACCGTGCCGGCGGGGACGGAGGGCGTGCTCGGCCTCGACCGTGCGGGCGATGACGACGTCGTCGCCGGGGCGGACGGTGCCCGCCGGTTGGCGGCGCTGGCCCTGCGGCCGCTGGTGACCGGCGCGGCGACCGTCGTCCTCGACGTCGACGACGCGGACCGGGACGCGCGCGCGACCGCCGAGCGGGTCGCGCTCTGGTACGCCTGAGCGCTCAGACCCCGGCGGCGTCCGGCGCCAGCGCGTAGAGGTCCCCTGCCCCGGCGGCGACGACCGGCGCGAGCCCGTGGACCGCGGGCAGCAGGCGGGTGACGAGCACCCGGGCGCGGAGCGTCCGGGCCGCGAGCAGGTCGGGATCGGGGGCGTCCGGACCACCGCCGTCGAGGGCCGCGCGGGCGTGGGCGACCCCGCGGACGACGAGCCCGGTGGCGAGCACGGTGCTGAGCAGGCGCAGGTAGGCGTGCGCGCCCGCGAGCACGTCGAGCGGCTCCTCACCGCGGTCACGCAGGGCGCGCGTCGCGTCGCGCGCGACGTCACGGGCGGCGGCCAGCGGCGCGGCGAGGTCGGCGAGCGACTCGGGCAGCGCGTCCGGGACGAGCCCGTCCAGCAGCGTGTCGATCATGGCACCGGCCTCGGACGGCAGCTTGCGCAGCACCAGGTCGATCGCCTGGATGCCGTTCGTGCCCTCGTAGATGGGGGCGATGCGCGCGTCGCGCAGGTGCTGGGCGATGCCGGTCTCCTCCACGTAGCCCATCCCGCCGAGGACCTGCAGGGCCGTGGAGGTCAGCTCGACGCCGAGGTCGGTGCACCACGACTTCGAGAGCGGGGTGAGCAGGTCCGCGAGCGCCTGCCCCTCGCGCCGGGCCGCGTCGTCCGCGCCGTGCAGGGCGAGGTCGAGCGCGCGCGCGTTCTCGTAGCAGAGGGCACGCATCGCGTCGATGGCGGCACGGGTCTCGAGGAGCATGCGCCGCACGTCGGGATGGTCGATCAGCGGTGACTGCTCGCCCGGTGCGGCGCCGGGAGCGCGGCCCTGCCGACGTTCGCGCGCGTAGGCCTCGGCGTGCTGGGCGGCCCGCTCCGCGATCGCGAGCCCCTGCAGGCCGACGCCGAGCCGGGCGTCGTTCATCATCGTGAACATCTGCCGCATGCCGTCGTGCGGCGCACCGACGAGCTCGCCGATGGCACCGCCCTCGGACTCGCCGAACGCCATCACGCACGTCGGTGACGCGTGGATGCCGAGCTTGTGCTCGAGGGAGACGACCTCGACGTCGTTGCGGGCCCCGAGCGTCCCGTCGTCGGCGACGAGGAACTTCGGCACGATGAACAGCGAGATGCCCTTCGTGCCCGGCGGCGCATCGGGCAGGCGTGCGAGCACCAGGTGGACGATCTGCTCGCTGAGGTCGTGGTCGCCGTAGGTGATGTAGATCTTCTGTCCGGTGATGCGGTACCGACCGTCGCCCGTCGGCTCCGCGCGGGTCGTCACAGCCCCCACGTCGGACCCCGCCTGCGGCTCGGTCAGGTTCATCGTGCCCGACCACTCGCCGGTGACCATGCGCGGCAGGTAGCGGGCCTGCTGCTCGGGCGAGCCGTGGTGGGTGAGCAGGTGCACCGCCCCGGTGGTCAGCAGCGGGTTGAGGGAGAAGGCCATGTTGGCGCTCGTGATGAGCTCCTTCACGGCGGTCGCCGCGAGCAGCGGGAACCCGCCGCCGCCGTGCTGCTCCGGATGCTGCATCGCCCCCCAGCCGGCCGCGACGTACCGGGCGTAGGCGTCGTGGAAGCTGGCCGGGGTCACGACCCGCCCGTCCTCGAGGCGGGCGCCCTCCCGGTCGCCGTCGCGGTTGGTCGGTGCGACGACCTCCGCGGCGAACCGGCCGGCCTCCTCCAGGAGCGCGGCGAGCGTCTCGCCGTCGGCGTGGGGGAACGCCGGCAGGTCGGTGAGGGTGCGCAGCGGCGCGACATGGTCGAGCGTGAACCCGATGTCGGCGAGGGGCGCGCGATAACCGTCCATCCCCCGAGCCTACTGGTGCACGTCCGGTCGACGCCGCGGCCTACCGGTGCGCGTCGAGCCGGGCCCGGACCCCCTCGAGGTCGAGGCGGTAGCGGCCGAGCCGGGGGCGGTGCAGCACCGACGGGGTCGCGCGGGGGCCGTCGAGCCCCGGGCCACGGTCGNCNCCGGCACGACCGAGTCCCGGCCACGCCGCCGGGAGCGAGGGCCACACCTCGAGGACGGGGACGAGCCGCACCGGGGTCCCGTCCGCGAGGGTCAGCGGTGCACCGAGCCCACCCACGACCAGCTGCGCGGCGAGATGGTCCAGCAGGGCGCGGGCGGCGTCGAGCGACCCGGCGGGGACGCCGTACAGCTCGAGGTCGGGGACACCGAAGCGGGCGGCACCGTGCGTCAGCGCCCAGCCGACGCCGTCCCGTCCGTCCGCCGACCCGCCGTCGGACGCCCCGCTCCCGATGGTCGCGACGACCCCGTCGCCGGCGTCGACGACCCCGGCGGCGACGCGTGGCAGCCAGGTCGCGTCGCGCACCACCCGCGCCGACAGGTCCCGGACCCCGTCGACACGGCCGGGGAGCACGCGGGCGAGCGCGGCGAGCAGTGCGGCCTGGCGCGTGAGCCCCTCGACGAGCCCGTCGGGGGCGACGGCGACCTCGGTCCGCAGCAGCGGGGTGCCGTCGGCGTCCTCGCCGGCCCGGACGACGGCACGCTGCATGCGCCCACCCCAGTGGACGTCCTGCGCCTCGGAGCCGTCGCCGGAATGGGCGGAGGCCCGGTCGATCCCGCCGGCCGCCCGGGCGTCGGCGACGACCGCGGCGACGTCGGTGACGGGGGCGTCGAGGGCGAGGGCGATGAGCGAGGGTCGTGCCGACGGCATCAGGGCTCCTCGTCGCGGACGGACCCGGACAGGATGGCACGGGTGCGCCCCTCCGTGTCGACGACGAGTCGGCCGGCGTCGTCGATGGCCGTCGCGGTGCCGACGACCGGTTCCTCCCCCGGGGGTCGCACCCGCACCCTGCGGCCGAGCGTGTCGCTGAGATCGCGGACCCGTCCGACGAGCCGTCGGGGGTCCTCGAGCAGCGGCAGGGTGCGGTCGAGGGCGGTGATGAGCGCCGCGAGCAGCCGGGGACGGTCGGGGGCGACGCCGGACAGCGTGGCGAGGTCGGTGCGGTCCGCGGCCGGCGCGTCGTGCAGGTGCACGTTCACCCCGATGCCGCAGAGCAGCACGTCCCGATGGCCGTCCGCCGTGGGGACACGCTCACGCTCGACGAGCACGCCGGCGAGCTTGCGCAGCCGCCCCTGCGGGCCGTCGTCCCGGACGACGACGTCGTTGGGCCACTTGAGCCGCAGCGCGGGGTGGGGTGCGCCCGACGTCAGGCACGCCTCGACGGTGGCGACGCCGAGCGCGTGCGGGAGGAGCGGGAGCGCGCCGGCCGTCGTGTCGACGTCCAGCAGCACGGTGAGCGCGAGGCTCCCACCGTCGGCGTCGTCGTCCCAGCGGGTCCCGGTCCGTCCCCGACCCCGACGCTGCAGGTCGGCGAGCACCACCGTCCCGTCGGCGCCAGCGTCGCGCGCGTGCTCGCGGGCACGGTCCTGCGTGGACGCGACCTCACCGACCGCGAGCAGGGTCCGCAGCCGGTCGGACGCGTCGAGGGCGGACCGCACCGTCTCGGTCGCCGCGACGTCGCGCCACGGCGCAGCCGAGGTGTCCACCGTCGTCCCTTCCGGAGGCCGTGCGGGAGCGCGAGACTAGGCTCCGGCGACCCGCGAGGAGGGAGCGACGCATGACGGACACGACCGCGCGACGGTTGGAGGAGCTGCTGCGCCGCCGGGAGGAGTCGCGGCAGGGCGGCGGACCGGAGGCGGTCGCCCGGCAGCACGAGCGCGGCAAGCTGACCGCGCGCGAGCGCATCGACCTGCTCCTCGACGACGGCTCGTTCACGGAGACGGACGCGTTCGCGCTGCACCGGGCCTCCGGCTTCGGGGTGGAGGACGAGCGTTCTCCGGGCGACGGGGTGGTCACCGGTCACGGCACGATCGACGGGCGACGCGTGTGCGTGTTCAGCCAGGACTTCACGGTGCTGGGCGGGTCGCTCGGTGAGGTGTTCGCGGAGAAGATCGTGAAGGTGATGGACCTCGCGGTCCGCATGGGGGTCCCCCTCATCGGCCTGAACGACTCCGGTGGGGCCCGCATCCAGGAGGGTGTCGTCGCGCTCGGNGGCTACGCGGACATCTTCCTCCGGAACGTGCGGGCGTCCGGGGTGGTGCCCCAGATCAGCGCGATCCTCGGACCCTGTGCGGGTGGGGCCGTCTACTCCCCGTCGATCACCGACTTCGTCTTCATGGTGCGGGACACGTCGCACATGTTCGTCACCGGACCGAACGTGATCCGCACCGTCACCGGCGAGGAGGTGACGATGGAGGAGCTCGGGGGTGCCATGACGCACGCGTCCCGCTCGGGGGTCGCGCACTTCACCGGCGCCGACGAGGAGTCGGTCCTCGACGACATCGGGCTGCTGCTGTCGTTCCTCCCGTCGAACAACCTCGAGGAGGCGCCGCGGGTCGAGCCCGACGACGACCCGGACCGGGCCTGCCCGGCGCTCGACACGTTCATGCCGGACAGTGCGAACGTCCCCTACGACGTCCGTGACGTCATCACCGAGGTCGTCGATGACGGCGAGCTGTTCGAGGTCGCGTCCGCCTTCGCGCAGAACATCGTCGTCGCCTTCGCGCGGATCGACGGGCGGTCGGTCGGCGTGGTCGCGAACCAGCCGCAGCATCTCGCCGGGGTGCTCGACATCGACTCGGCGACGAAGGCCGCACGCTTCATCCGCACGTGCGACGCGTTCAACGTCCCCGTCGTCACCTTCGTCGACGTGCCGGGCTTCCTCCCGGGCACGGCGCAGGAGTTCGACGGCATCATCCGTCACGGCGCGAAGCTGCTGTACGCCTACGCGGAGGCGACCGTGCCGAAGCTGACGGTCATCCTGCGCAAGGCGTACGGCGGGGCGTACGACGTGATGGGCTCGAAGCACATCGGGGCCGACGTCAACCTGGCGTGGCCGACCGCGGAGATCGCGGTGATGGGGGCGCGCGGTGCGGTGAACATCCTGCACCGGCGCGAGCTCGCCGCCGCGGAGGATCCCGAGGCGCTGCTCGCCGAGTTCGAGGAGAGCTACGCGGAGCAGTTCGCGAACCCCTGGCGGGCCGCCGAACGCGGCTACGTCGACGCGGTCATCCTGCCGTCGGAGACGCGCCAGCAGCTGGTGCGGGCGCTGCGCTTCACCGCGTCGAAGCGTGAGCCGGGTCCACCCCGCAAGCACGGGAACATCCCCCTGTGAGCGGCGCTGCGGAGGCGGGGCCGACGGCGGGACCGTCGCTGCGGATCGTCGCGGGCGGACGACCGACGGATGCGGAGCACGCCGCGCTCGTCGAGGCGCTGCGGACGGTGCGGGCGCGTCGGCGGGCGGCGACGCGCCGGGACGGCGGGTCGGTGTGGGCGCACGCCGGCCGGCTCGAGGCGCACGGTCGGCGACGGGTCGACGAGCGGGTGCTGCTCCGCCGCGCCTGACCGGCGATCACATCGCGCCGGCGCTCTCCTCCGCGGCGGCGCGGGCGGCCTCGGCCTCCTCCTCCGACGCGTACACGGTGACCGTCGTCTCCATGCCGGCGGCCCGGTGGCCGGGCACGGTGCAGATGACGGTCCATTCCCCGGGGAAGAGCAGCACCGTCCCGGTGCCCGTCTCCTGCCCCTCCGCCTCGGGGATGTCCGAGCCGTCGGCGGCCCCGAGGAACTGGGCGTTGTGGTAGGCGTCGCTGACGTTGGTGACGGTCACGTCGACGGCGCCGGTGACGAGGAACTGGTCGGTGATGTCGAAGAAGAAGTTGCCCATGTCCATGCTGACCGTGCCACCGGGCCCGACCGGCTGGATCGGGTCGCAGCCCTCGCTGCCCGCCGGGCACACGAGCGGCGCGGCCTCGACGGCCCCCTCGGGGAGGGTCGCGCAGCCGGACAGGAGCGCGGCGGCAGCCGCGACGGCGAACAGACGCAGACGCACGGTGACCTCACTGGGACGGTTCTGGGGCCCTTCGAGCGGCCGCAGCATACCGGCGGCCGGTGTCGGGTCGGCGCTCAGCGGACCGCGACGGCGAGGGCGCCGCGCATCGTCTCCTCGTGTCCGGGGACGGTGCACACGTAGGTGTAGTTGCCCGCCTCGAGGGTCACCTCGCCGGTCGCCGTCCGACCGGGCGCGCAGGCGGCGATCTCCTCGCCGGTCTCCTCGATGACGAGGTTGTGGTTCGCGCCGCCCTCGCAGACGAGCGCCAGGCTGGCCGTCCCGGGGTCCATGCGCAGCTGGTCCGGCTCCCAGGTCAGACGGTCGGTCCCGACCACGACGAGGTCGGCCTCGGGCAGGGCGGCCTCCCCGCCACCGCAGGCGGCGAGCAGCGGGACGGTGAGCACGGCGGCGGCGACGCGGGCACGACGGTGGCGGCGTGGGCGGGGTCGGCGCGCGCGGGAGGGGACGTCGGGGTGGAGCACGGGGGCCTCCGGGTCGGGCGCAGCGGGGCGCGGGCGGATGGGCGGAGCGGGAGCGGTCCGGGCCCGGTGGCGAAGGTACCGACGGCTCCTGCGGCGGCGGGGCGGCCGCAGGGCGGCTCCGGGCGGTCCGGGGAGCCACCCGACGGCCCGTCCGGGGTCCCGGTCCGGAGGCCCGCGACGACCGAGACGAACGAGACGAACGGTCGTTCGTTCATTCCGTGGTGAGGACTAGGCTCGCGGAGGTCCGGGGAGGGAGCGCCGTGTTCGAGTCCGTCCTGATCGCGAACCGCGGCGAGATCGCGGTCCGGGTCGCCCGCGCCTGCCGGGAGCTCGGCGTGCGCACCATCGCCGTGTACAGCGAGGCGGACCGGGACGCGCTCCACGTCCGGGCCTGCGACGAGGCCTACCTGCTCGGCCCCGCCGATCCCGCGAGCTCCTACCTCGCCATCGACCGGATCGTGGACGTCATCACGCGCTCCGGCGCCACGGCCGTGCATCCCGGCTACGGGTTCCTCGCGGAGAACGCCGCGTTCGCCCGTGCGGTCGCCGAGGCCGGCGCGACGTTCGTCGGCCCCTCCCCCGAGGCGATCGAGCGCATGGGCGACAAGCTGTCGGCCCGCGCGGTCGCCCGCGCCGCCGACGTGCCCGTCGTGCCGGGGACGACCGAGCCGACCGCGGACGTCGACGTCGCCGTCGCGTTCGGGGAGGAGCACGGCTACCCCGTCGCCGTCAAGGCGATGTTCGGCGGTGGTGGGCGCGGCATGAAGGTCGTCCGCGACGCGGCCGAGATGGAGGCGGCCCTCGCCTCCGCCGCGCGCGAGGCGGGGGTCGCCTTCGGTCGCAGCGAGTGCTACCTCGAGCGGTACCTCGAACGTCCCCGCCACGTCGAGGTGCAGGTGCTCGGCGACCTCGACGGGACCGTGGTGCACCTCGCGGACCGGGACTGCTCCCTGCAGCGGCGCCACCAGAAGCTCATCGAGGAGGCGCCCGCGCCCGCCATCGACCCGGAGGTGCGCGCCGGACTGCACGCCGCGGCGGTGCGCGTGTCGAAGGAGATGCGCTACACGAACGCGGGGACGTGCGAGTTCCTGCTCGACGAGGACGGGCAGCGCTTCTACTTCCTCGAGATGAACACGCGCCTGCAGGTCGAGCACCCGGTGACCGAGCTCGTCACCGGCATCGACCTGGTGCACGCCCAGCTGCGGATCGCCGCCGGCGAGGGCATCGGGTTCACGCAGGACGACGTCGAGGTCCGTGGGCACGCCATCGAGGCCCGCATCAACGCGGAGGACCCCGGCGCGGGCTTCCTGCCGGTCCCCGGCGGCGTCAGCCGCCTCGAGCCGCCGCTCGGCCCCGGGGTCCGGTTCGACACCGGGCTGACCTCCGGCGGGGAGATCGCCCGCGAGTACGACTCGATGGTCGCGAAGCTCGTCGTGTGGGCCGAGGACCGGACGACGGCGTGCCGCCGCCTCGACCTCGCCCTCGGCGAGCTGGTCGTGGAGGGCGTGCCGACCACCGTCCCGTTCCACCGGCTCGCCGCGTCCCACCCGATGTTCCTCGCGGCCACGCATGCGACGTCGTCCGTCGAACGGGAGTGGGACCTGACCGCGCTGGCGCCCGCCGCGGCCACGCCCCCGTCGCCGGGCCGGTCGCACGACGAGGAGGAGGTGACGGTGGAGGTCGACGGTCGCCGCTTCACCGTCCGCGTCCTCACCCCCGGTCGCCCCGCACGGCCCACCCGCCGGGCCGGTCGCGCCGCCGCCGCGGGCGTCGACACCGGCGCCGGCTCCGGGGAGGTCCTCGCCCCGATGCAGGGCACGGTCATCGGCTACGCCGTGGCGGAGGGTGACCGTGTCGAGGCCGGCGACCCCGTCGTCACCCTCGAGGCGATGAAGATGGAGAACACGCTCCGCGCGCCCGTCGCCGGGACGGTCACCGCCGTCAGCGCGACGCCGGGGACGGTCGTGCAGCCGGGGACGAGCCTCGCGGTCGTCGACCCGGACTGACCCGCACCGTCCCGGCCGCCACCGGCGCACTCGCCTTTGCGCTCAGAACGTCTCGTGCGCGACGTGCGTGCCGAACTCCCCACGGAGCACGTCGCAGACCTCCTGCAGCGTCGCCCGACGGCGCAGCGCCTCCCGCATCGGCGGCAGCAGGTTGCCCGATCCGGCCGCGGTGGCACCGACCTCGGCGAGCGCGTCGCGGACGGCGGCCTCGTCCCGCGCGGCCCGGACCGCGGCGGTCCGGGCGACCTGCTCGTCACGGACCTGCTCGTCGACCCGCTGGAGCTGGGGCCGGACCTCCTCGTCGAGCGCGTACCGGTTGACGCCGACGACGACCTGCTCGCCCGCGTCGACCCGCCGGGCGTGCTCGTAGGCGGTGTTCTCGATCTCCCGCTTCTGGTAGCCGTCCTCGATCGCGCGGACCGCGCCCCCGAGCGCGTCGAGGTGCGCGATCTCGGCCTCGACGGCCTCCGCGATCGCGTCGGTCATCGCCTCGACCGCGTAGGAGCCGGCGAACGGGTCGACCGTGGCGGTCACGTCGGTCTCGTGGGCGAGCACCTGCTGGGTGCGCAGCGCCAGCCGCGCGCTGTGCTCCGTCGGCAGGGCGAGCGCCTCGTCGTACGCGTTCGTGTGCAGCGACTGGGTGCCGCCGAGCGTCGCGGCGAGGGCCTGGACGGTGACCCGGACGAGGTTCACCTCCGGCTGCTGCGCGGTCAGCTGCACGCCGGCCGTCTGGGTGTGGAAGCGCAGCATCATCGACCGCGGATCCTGCGCACCGAAGCGGTCGCGCATCAGGTGCGCCCACACCCGCCGTGCCGCCCGGAACTTCGCGACCTCCTCGAGGAGCGTGGTCCGCGCCACGAAGAAGAACGACAGCCGCGGCGCGACCGTGTCGACGTCGAGGCCCCGAGCGACGGCCGCCTCGACGTAGGCGACCGCGTCGGCGAGGGTGAAGGCGACCTCCTGGACGGGGGTCGCCCCCGCCTCGGCCATGTGGTAGCCGGAGATCGAGATGGTGTTGAAGCTCGGCAGCCGCTCCGCGCAGTAGGCGAACGTGTCGGCGGTCAGGCGCAGCGACGGCGCCGGCGGGAAGATGTAGGTGCCGCGGGCGATGTACTCCTTCAGCACGTCGTTCTGGATCGTGCCGCGCAGCCGGTCCGGCGCGACGCCCTGCTCGTCCGCGGCGAGCTCGTACATCAGCAGCAGCAGGCTCGCCGGCGCGTTGATGGTCATCGAGGTCGACACGTCCCCGAGGGGGATGCCGTCGAACAGCGCCTTCATGTCCTCGACCGTGTCGATGGGCACGCCGACCTTGCCGACCTCACCCTGGGCCAGCTCCGCGTCCGAGTCGTACCCCATCTGGGTCGGCAGGTCGAAGGCCACCGACAGCCCGGTCGTCCCCTGCTCGAGCAGGTAGCGGTACCGCAGGTTCGACTCGGCCGCGGACGAGAAGCCGGCGTACTGCCGCATGGTCCACGGCCGACCGCGGTACATCGTCGGGTGGATGCCGCGCGTGTAGGGGAACTCCCCCGGCGCACCGACGGAGGCGGTCCGGTCGGCACCGTCGGACGACTCCGGCCCGTAGACCGGAGCGACCTCGAAGCCGCTCACGCTGGAGCGGGGCGTGTCCCCCGCCACCGGCTCAGGCGCTGCGACGGTTGCGGACGAGCGCCCTGCGGTGGTCGCGGTTCATCGCGGCGATGAAGTCGATGGAGATGCCCTTGGGGCAGGCCGCCTCGCACTCGCCGTAGTTCGTGCACGACCCGAAGTGCTCCTCCATCACCTCGACCATCGCGACGGTCCGCTCCGACCGCTCGGGCTGACCCTGCGGCAGGCTGTTGAGGTGCATCAGCTTCGCGGAGGTGAACAGCTGCGCCGCGCCGTTGGGGCAGGCGGCCACGCACGCACCGCAGCCGATGCACGCGGCCGCGTCCATCGCGAGGTCCGCCGACTCCTTGGGGACGGGGATCAGGTTGGCGTCCTGCGCGGAGCCCGTCTCGACGCTGACGTAGCCGCCGGCCTCGATGATCCGGTCGAACGCGGCGCGGTCGACGACGAGGTCCTTGACGATGGGGAACCCGGCGGCACGCCACGGCTCGACGACGATCTCGTCCCCGTCGGAGAAGGTCCGCATGTGCAGCTGGCAGGCCGTGGTCAGCGCCTGCGGCCCGTGGGCCTGCCCGTTGATCATCATGCCGCAGGTGCCGCAGATGCCCTCGCGGCAGTCGTGCATGAACTCGATCGGCTCCTCGCCGGCCGCGACGAGCTCCTCGTTGACGCCGTCGAGCATCTCGAGGAACGACGAGTCCTCGGAGACCCCGTTGGCCTCGTAGGTCTCGAAGCGGCCCGGTGCGGTCGGTCCGGCCTGCCGCCAGACGCGGAGGGTGAGGTTCACTTGTAGCTCCTCGTGGCGAACTGGACGCTCTCGTACTCGAGCTGCTCGCGGTGCTCGGTCGGGTTCGCGGAGTCGCCCGACCACTCCCACGCGCTCACGTGGGCGTAGTCCGCGTCGTTGCGCAGCGCCTCCCCGTCCTCCGTCTGGTACTCGGCCCGGAAGTGGGCGCCGCACGACTCCTCACGGACCAGGGCGTCGCGGCACATCAGCTCGGCGAGCTCGAAGAAGTCGGCGACACGGCCGGCCTTCTCGAGCGACGAGTTGAGCGTGTCGGCGGACCCGGGCACGCGGACGTTCGCCTCGAACTCGGCCCGCAACGTCGGGATCTCGCTCAGCGCCTTCTCCAGGCCCTCGCGCGTGCGCTCCATGCCGCAGTGGTCCCACACGATGCGGCCGAGCTCCCGGTGGTAGTGGTCGACCGACTTCGTGCCGTTGTTGCGCAGGAAGCGGTCGTTCTGCTCCTGGACGGCCCGCTCCGCCTCGGCGAACTCCGGGGCGGTGGTGTCGACCTTCGGCTTGCCGAGCATCGGTGCGAGGTAGTTGCCGATCGTCGCGGGGAGCACGAAGTACCCGTCGGCGAGCCCCTGCATCAGCGCCGAGGCCCCGAGCCGGTTCGCACCGTGGTCGGAGAAGTTCGCCTCCCCGATGGCGAACAGGCCGGGGATGGTGGTCTGCAGCTCGTAGTCGACCCACAGCCCACCCATGGTGTAGTGCGGCGCCGGGTAGATGCGCATCGGGACGTCGTAGGGGTTCTCGCCCGTGATGCGCTCGTACATCTCGAACAGGTTGCCGTACTTCTCGGCGATGACGTCGCGGCCGAGCCGGCCGATCGCCTCGGAGAAGTCGAGGTAGACGCCGTTCTTCATCGGACCGACGCCGTAGCCCGCGTCGACCCGNTCCTTCGCGGCCCGCGAGGAGATGTCGCGCGGGGCGAGGTTCCCGAACGCCGGGTACCGGCGCTCGAGGAAGTAGTCGCGGTCCTCCTCCGGGATGTCGGCCACCGCACGCTGCTCGTCGAGGTCCTTGGGGACCCAGATGCGACCGTCGTTGCGCAGCGACTCCGACATCAGCGTCAGCTTCGACTGGAACTCGTCGCTGGTGGGGATGGCCGTCGGGTGGATCTGCGTGAACGACGGGTTGGCGAACATCGCACCCTTGCGGTGGGCACGCCAGATCGCCGACGTGTTGCAGGCCATCGCGTTCGTCGACAGGAAGTACACGTTGGAGTAGCCGCCGGTGGCGAGCACGACCGCGTCCGCGGCGTGCGAGCGGATCTCCCCGGTGTGCAGGTTCCGCGTGACGATGCCGACGGCACGCCCGTCGACGACGACGATGTCGAGCAGCTCGGTCTTGGTGTGCAGCTCGACGGTGCGCTTCTTCACCTGGGCGGCGAGCGCCTGGTAGGCGCCGAGCAGCAGCTGCTGGCCGGTCTGCCCACGGGCGTAGAAGGTGCGGCTGACCTGCGCGCCACCGAACGAGCGGTTGTCGAGCAGCCCGCCGTACTCGCGGGCGAACGGCACGCCCTGGGCGACGCACTGGTCGATGATGTTGTTGGACACCTGGGCGAGGCGGTAGACGTTCGCCTCGCGCGAGCGGAAGTCCCCGCCCTTCACGGTGTCGTAGAACAGCCGGTAGATCGAGTCGCCGTCACCGTGGTAGTTCTTCGCCGCGTTGATGCCGCCCTGCGCGGCGATCGAGTGCGCGCGCCGGGCGGAGTCGTGGAACGTGAACGCCTTGACCTGGTAGCCGAGCTCCCCCATCGTCGCCGCGGCCGACGCACCGGCGAGTCCGGTGCCGACGACGATCACGGAGAACTTCCGCTTGTTCGCGGGGCTCACGAGCCGCATCGCGAAGCGGTGGTCGTCCCACTTCGACTCGATCGGCCCGTCGGGGATCTTCGCGTCGAGGACGGTCATCGGGCGGCTCCTTCGGTGCGGTCCCGGGTCGGCCGGGGCCTGGCGGGTGGGGCGGCGATCAGGCGATGATGCCGAGCTGCACGGCGATGGGGAACGACAGGTTGCCGCCGACGACCACCGCCGTGAAGCCGATGGCGAGGGAGCGGCGGAGGTGGTTGAAGCGGCGGTTGTTCCACCCCATCGACTGGAACAGGCTCCACACCCCGTGGAACAGGTGGAAACCGAGCGCGACGTTCGCGACGAGGTAGAACGCGGCGATCGGGACCGACGAGAAGCTCGCCACCACCTTCTCGTAGAGGGTCGCACCGGCCGGCGCGGGGTTCACCCAGCCGAGGAGGAAGTCGGAGAGGTGGTACGCCATGAACAGCAGGACGATGACGCCCGTCCAGCGCATGGTGCGTGCCGCGAAGTCGGCGACGACGTAGTCGCGCGGACCCTCGTACCGCTGGGGGCGGGCACGCCGGTTCATCTGCGTCAGCTGGTAGGCCGAGACGACGTGGACGACGAGCGCGGTGATCATCACCAGGCGGAGCAGGTTGAGCGTGCCGCTCTCGGGGAGGATCGGGTAGAGCAGCCGCCGCAGGAACTCGGCGTAGCCGTTGAACGCCTCGGGGCTCTGGTAGAGCTTGAGGTTGCCGATCATGTGGGCGAGGACGTACCCGAGCCAGACGAGGCCGGAGACGGCCATCAGGTACTTCTTGCCGAGCGCCGAGCGGTACAGCTCGAGCAGGAAGCCGGACCGCGCGGCGCGGTCCGGAGCGGTCGTCGTGGCCATCGGGTCGCACTCCTCATGGGCCGGCGGACCCCGTACGACGGTCACGGGGCGGCGGACCGTCATGGGCGCGGGTGAGCGTGCGCGCGAGTCTATCAGCGCGACCCGAGCGCCCTCCGCTCAGGCCGGCGGCAGCAGCCCCATCGCGGCGCGCGCCCGGTCGAGCGTCGGCGCGGCGACCTCACGGGCACGGTCGGCGCCCGCGGCGAGGAGCCGCTGGAGCTCGGCCGGATCCTCGGCGAGCTCGAGCGAACGGGCACGCATCGGCGCGAGGAAGGCGACGACGGCCTCTGCGACCGCCGACTTCAGCGCGCCGTACCCCGACCCGGCGTGCTCGTCGGCGACCGCCTCGACGGAACGGCCGGAGACGGCGGCGAGGATCTCCAGCAGGTTCGTCACGCCCGGCTTCCCCGCCCGGTCGATGCGGACCTCGCCGTCGGAGTCCGTGACCGCCGAGCGGAACTTCGCGGCGACCGTGTCGGCGTCGTCGAGGACGTGGACGACCCCCTTGACCGTGCCCGACGACTTCGACATCTTGCGGGTCGGGTCCTGCAGGTCCATCACCCGTGCCGCGACCGGCGGGAGGATCGCGGTGGGGAGGGTGAACACGTCGCCGAACCGGTGGTTGAACCGCTGGCCGATGTCGCGGGCGAGCTCGATGTGGTGCCGCTGGTCCTCCCCGACGGGCACCTTCGTCGCGTGGTAGAGGAGGATGTCGGCGGTCTGCAGCACCGGGTAGTCGAACAGGCCGACGCTGACGGAGGCGTCCCGGCCCGCCGCCTTCTCCTTGAACTGCGGCATGCGCCCGAGCTCGCCGAACGTCGCGACGCAGTTGAACAGCCAGGCGAGCTCCGCATGCTCACGCACGTGGGACTGCACGAACAGGGTGCTCCGCGCCGGATCGACGCCGACGCCGAACAGCACCGCGGCGAGGTCGAGGGTGCGCTGCTGCAGCAGCGCCGGGTCGTGCTCGTCCGGGGCGGTGATCGCGTGCAGGTCCACGACGGAGTAGACGCAGTCGGCCTCGTCCTGCAGGGCGACCCAGCTCGTGAGGGCACCGAGGAGGTTGCCGAGGTGCACCGCGCCGGACGGCTGCATCCCGGAGAAGACGCGTGCACGCCCTCCGGTGGCGCCGTCCGGTCCGGTCACAGCAGGTCCGTGACGGCCGAGCGCTCCTCCTGGAGCTCGGCGACGGTCCGGTCGATGCCCGCGCGGGTGGTCGGCGACAGCTCGAGACCCTCGACGATGTCGTAGCGCCCCGCCCCGTCGGTGGTGACGGGGAACCCGCAGATGAGCCCCTCGGGCACGCCGTACGAGCCGTCGGAGACGACGGCCATGGAGTGCCAGTCCCCCGGCGCGGTCGGCCGGCCCCCGGCCCACGTCGCGACGTGGTCGACGAGCGCGTTCGCCGCCGACGCCGCGGACGACGCACCGCGTGCGTCGATCACGGCCTTGCCACGCTGCTGCACCGTCGTCATGAACTCGCCCTCGAGCCAGGTCCGGTCGGTCAGCACCTCGGTCGCCGGTCGCCCGCCGATCCGGGCGTTGTCGAAGTCGGGGACCATCGTCGGCGAGTGGTTGCCCCACACGGCGAGGTTCGTCACGTCGGTGACGGGGACGCCGGCGCGCGTGGCGAGCTGCGTGCGTGCACGGTTCTCGTCGAGGCGGACCATCGCCGTGAACCGGTCGGCGGGCACCCCGTCGGCGTTGGCGGCCGCGATGCTCGCGTTCGTGTTCGCCGGGTTGCCCACGACCGCGACGCGCACGTCGTCGGCGGCGGCGGCCGCGATGGCCTCCCCCTGGGCGCGGAAGATCTGCCCGTTGTCCTTGAGCAGGTCCGCCCGTTCCATGCCGGGGCCGCGCGGCTTCGCGCCGACGAGGCACAGCATGTTCGCCCCGTCGAAGGCGGTCGTGGCCGCGTCGGTCAGCTCGATGCCACGCAGCAGCGGGAAGGCGCAGTCGTCGAGCTCCATCGCCACCCCCTCGAGCGCGGGGAGCGCCGGGGTGATCTCGAGCAGCCGCAGCTCGACGGGCCGGTCGGGTCCGAACATCTGGCCGGAGGCGATGCGGAACACGAGGGCGTAGCCGATCTGGCCGGCGGCCCCGGTGACGGCGACACGGACGGGGGTGGTCATCACGGACTCCTCGGGAGCGGGACGCCGGACGCACGGCGCCGCAGCGGGACGGCGGAGCGGGGACGCGGTGAGCCTAGCCCCGACGCCTCTACGCTCCCCGACGGGACGGCCCTCGACCTGCCGCGTCGGCGCCGCCCGGGAGGTGGCGGATGGCGGGTCCGGTGGCACGTCTCGGCCGGGCCTACGACCGGCTGTTCGCCGCCGCCTACGACCCGGTGCTCGCCGGCCCCGAGCGTGCCGGCCTCGGCCGCGCCCGTGACACGCTGCTCGCCGGCGTCTCCGGCGACGTCCTCGAGATCGGCGCCGGCACGGGCGCGAACCTCGCCCATCTCCCGTCGGCGGGCCTGACCTCGCTGCTGCTCGTCGAGCCGTCCGCGCCGATGCGGC
>PR_CR_10_Liq_2_inCRDRAFT_1000218_pt1 | contig 16475 bp, 7 predicted proteins | sample PRCRCaboRojoPR_FD_10245 | JGI IMG/M metagenome (IMG submission 10245) | reverse complement strand
ATCTGTTCATCCGCAATGGCTTTTTCCCGGCTGATGTCCTGGCGATAAGTGTATATTCTCTGTTCGCCCTGTTCGTCCGTTAGTAAAACGGATTTGCTCTTCATCCAAATATATTCGCCCTTAGCAGTATGGAACCGCCCCTCAAAATTGATGANCTTTTTCCCGTGCTCCATTGCTTTTTTGAATACCGCCTTCACTCGTTTGTTGTCCTCTGGATGAGCAAACGTATTTAGCTGTTTCCCAAAAAGCTGCTTTTGGGGCACTCCTAATAGTTTAGAAAAGTTATCCGAAGACCATAGCACAGTAAAGTCCGGGCGCATAATGGTGATGTATTCACTGGAATATTGGATCAGCTGCCGGTAGAGGGATTCCTGTTGTTTGAGCTTTTTTCGCGCCTTTATTATCTCTGTTATATCTGCAAAAGTCATGATGTAGACCGCTTTGCCTTTAAGCTGGGCTTCAGTATAGGTGAGCCTAAGGTACATAGAAGACCCGTCATGCCTGAAAAAGGTATAAGTATCAGATATATTGGATTGCCGCTCAAGAGTTTGACTAATGAGATTATCCTGCCCGGTAGCCTGTAAGATGGAATGGTGTTTTCCGATGAGCGCCTGTTTGCTGTAGCCAAATTTATCGGCCGCGGCCTCGTTACAGTCCATAATGGTTCCGGTATGCTGGTCCAGTACCACGATGGCTTCCGGTACTCCGTTCAGCAAGCGGTCCAGATAGTCATTTGTAGCTTGCTGCTCCAAAACGGCAACTTCGAGCTTGTGCTTCAATTCTTCCTGTTCAGTCACATCCACCCATAGTCCAAACACTTCGCCGGAGGGGCTGCCGTCGAAAGTGGTCCGGCACTGGGCAACAGCCATGATGTGAGCGATATGCCCGGCCTTATGCTGATGCCGGAAAATCGCTTTATGAGGCTGGCCTGTTGTATCCTGGACTATCTTTTCTAAATATGCCATGGCAAGTGGCATATCCTGTTCTAAGATCGACTCCTCCCAGGGAATGGGTACGGTTTCTGCGCTGTAACCCCGGAATGTGTTGAAAGCCGGGCTGATATAAGAACGTCTCTGATTGGTATCAGTAAAGAATATACCTGACAAGCCGCTGTCGATAAGAGGGCCAAAACGGAGTTGCTTAAAAACAGCCTCAGGTGCAAGTGGATAGCCCGTGGTGATTACTTCAGGCAGGTTAAATTCTACTTGTAAAAGCCCAATCCTGCAGTTCAGTGAGCCCAAATGAAATGATGTCAGATTCAGGCTCGTCAGCTTAAGCGGGGGGGAGGTATCTTTTATTGGAGTGCTGTACCCCTCTGGCGGGGCACTCGCTTTTGAAGCTGGTATTTGTTCTTTTATCCAGTGGTTTACCTTTTCATCGAAAAAAGCCAGGAAAGGTGTAGCGCCGATCCACTGAGATGAAGCTGAAAGAGCTTGCTGCAAATTTTGGCTAAGGAAAAAGGTATCCTTGTCAGGAGCGATGAAGTAGTACGGAGTTTTGGCGGTGCGGTCCATGAGCTGAGCCAGGGCTATTACACCGCCTTTATTGTTGGTTTGCATATTTATTCAGCGATTTTTAAGTATGCTCCCTAGTACTTTGTATCCCAGGTAAGCAACAGACCTTAGCCTGTTACTCAGAGCTCCAGGCTTGAATGCTTCCGCTGCGTTCGGAAGACGGAGCAAAAACCTGCCTGAGTTTTTGGCCATCAATAGGCTTTTGCAAAAACTGATAAATATTCTTGTACTGCATAGCCCTCTCGATATCCGTAGCATGCATGCTGCTGGTCAGGATGAAAACGGGTAGGTGAATCTCTTGCTGCACCAACTGTTCTACCAGATCAAAACCACTCATGTCTCCCATTTGCAGGTCGGTGATCAGGAGGTCAGGGCGCGTCGCATCAGAAGTGATGCGTTCCAGAGCTTCTTCCGGACTGCTGTAGCAGGTAAGATTGGCATCAGGCAGGTGCTTCCTGAAAAGGAATTTTAAGAGCGTCAGTTGCATAGGGTCATCATCCACAGCAACAATGTTTGCTTCCGGCGAGGGGAGCCGGAAGTCCTGGAAGCGGAAACTTCCACTTGCCCGGTAGCCATTGACCTGAGCGGCTACCGCTTTGAGCATTTCGTCCAGTGTTTCCAGCTGGGCACGCATATATTTGAGCTTCTGGTCTTTGATAGGCTGCCCTTGTTCCTCTGCTACATTGAGCAGGGCAAAAATATTGGTCAGCGGAGCCCGAACCCAGTGGCTGTTGATGACCGCTATACTTTCGAGCAGCTCGTCCTGCACATCAACGGTATCTTTGATGCGTTGCTGTGAGGTTCTGAGTTTCTTATAACGCTCCAGTTGTGTAGCAATCGCTGCGTATAGGTGTTTGGTTTTGAAGGGTTTACGAATATAGTCGTCTGCTCCTTTTTGAATCCCTCTCCGGACATCCTCCTCTTCGACTTTGGCGGTGAGCAGAATCACGGGTATGAGGTCAAAATCAGACCGGCTCCGGATACTGTCCAGCATATCCAGTCCACTACAGCCCGGCAGCATAATATCACTAAGGATCAGATCAATATCGTGGTTGTTCATTAAGTAGAGGTAGGCATCTTCTGAATTGTCAAAGCTGACATACTCATAGCCCCGGGCAAGCATTAAATCTTCGAGTGTTTCTCGTATAGATGCTTCGTCCTCAATGAGGAGAATTTTATCTTTTGGTTGCATAGAATTTGTGCATATCAATTATAAACAATATGAGTAAAGTTTACCTGGCGTAATCGTAAGACACTTTACTTAAAGAAACATCTAGTTATTGGATGATTGGGGAGGGATAGGTGTAAGCGGCTGGAGTCGAATTCTAATGTCAAATATACAAAAAAACAGGAAGGCTAAAAAATAGCTATTTTTTTGTTATAAAATATTGTTTCATAGTTATTTATACTTGCCCTGCTCGGCATAAGCTCCGGGCGACATCCCTGTAGCTTTTTTGAAAGCCCGGTAAAAGGTAGACCGGCTACTGAACCCGGAAGAATCAGCAATGGCATCCATGTTAAGCTCTGGTTGCCGGAGCAGCAGTTGTTTGGCATGTTCTATACGGTAAGCATTAACAAACTGGAAGAAGTTACCCCCATGGTGCGTATTGATGCTTTCACTTACATACTTTTGATTGCTGCCAATAGCTGAGGCAAGCGTATTTATGGTCAGATCGGGGTTGGCGTACAGCTTTTTGTCTTCCATGATGCTATGGATGTCCTGGAATAAGTCGCCGTGCTTTTGGTAAGCCTTCAGATTGCTGATCTTCCACTTTTCGGTCAAATCCTGATTTAACTGGAAGAGCGCCTTGTTTTGGCTACGCTGTTTACGCCAAAGCAGATAGATAATCAGAGCAGCCGCGGTGATTAGGCTTAGAATGATCAACAGTCCCTGATTCCACCTTTGGTGCAGTTGGGTTTGAGCTTCCTGTAGTTCCAGGTTTTTTTCCAGTATAGCAACGTCAAACTCTACCTTCGCTTTACTGAGGTTGGAAGCTACCTCCTGGGAGAACATCTCTGATCTGATTCTACGGAATTCATTCATGTAGTTTTTGTACCCGGGTAATTGAGCTGCTGGTACGAAAGACTTAAGGATGTTGTCCAGGGTTTCTAATTGGTAGTTTTTGATATCGGTCTGCTTCAATAGGTGCAAAGCTTCCTCCAGCTTCACCCTGGCCTTTGCCCCGTTTCCGGTTTCCAGCATCAACCGCCCATGGTACAATTTGTAAGTACCGCTGAGCAGGATATCAGAATCAATATAGCTCTTAAATGGTTGGGCCTGGTTGAGGTAGTATTGGGCCAGATCCAGATTTTCTTGCTGTAAATGATTAACTACAGTGTTGAATAGTATTTGGAGATAATCAAACTTAAGGTCTTGTTTCAGGTAATAACTGAGCGCCTGCTGATTATAAATCATTGCCGAGTCAAACTTCTGCTCCATTGTGTACGCAACACCAAGGTTTTGGTGGCAAAGCGCGATTTGTATACTGTCCTGGCGGCTTTCAAAATACCGCAGGGCTCCCCTGGCATACCGTTTAGCTTCTTTAATATCGTTGATCTTCGCAGATAAGATACTTAGATTGATCCATGTCATATACTTCCCATCCATATTCCCAATGGATTCTTCGGCGAGGATAGACTGTAGATAGGTATCGATGGCTTTATCATACTCATCCAGGATTTCGTAATTGATACCTATGTTATTGTATACAGACGCTGCTGCCTGAGGGTGGGTCGCTATGTACTGAGTGCCCAGGGTTTTTTCATAAAAAAAATTTGACTTTCTGTAATCACCCTTGTAGTAGTAGGCGTATCCCAGTAACTGATTGGATTTAAAGAGTAAAGAGTCTACGTTATTATCTATGGCAATCCTTAGTACAGCTTCAGCATAAGCCGCGCTGGAGTCTGCATAGTCCGGGAGCAGGGAAAGTGCCCGGTTCAGCAGGGTATCTGCCGGTAAGGGCTTTACCTGTCCTGAGGTAAGCCCCCAACTGTGGGGGATCATTAGCAATAGCCATAATGCAGTCAGGAGTATCTTGGTTATGTAGCACATATCTGTAATAACGGGATATTAGTATATCAAAAATAGGATTTATAAGGCATATTTTGGTCAGACGGATATGAATTTTGACACCTATCTGGGAAACGTATCTTCCACGCTGTATGGCTTCGTTACTATACTCGGAACGGAGAGGTTTGGGCGTAGTGCACAAACCTGACGCACGATTATGCCGGTACGTACAGGTATGCCGACACGAAATCATGTTTGATCCCAAACTACTTCGTCGTCGTTACAACCAGTGTGAAGTCCCGGGAGTACGGCTTTCAGTGGTTGCGAAATGCTGGCTGCTATTTTGATCAGGAAAAAAACGGATCATTCCTCCTAAAAATAAAAGCATTTTAATATGCTGTAAATCAGGAGGCTTAATGGTGTCCCACTTTTTTTTCAGGTATTGGGACACCCGTTTTCAGGTATTGAGATACTTTGTTTCTGTATTTCAAATACGTTTGTTCACAACGTTATCCAACACCCCCCCGATAACCAAATACAACAAACAACACCAACTCAGACACGACCGGGCAACACTAAGTTTTTATCACTAATCTCATTAAGATAAGACATGAAACGAATATGCACAATTCTGCTCAGTTTTGGGCTGGGCATAGCCCTGCTGGCGCAGGAAGGGCCGCTGCTGAATATTCAGGGCACCCTGAAGACGATGCAGGGCGCTTCCGTTCCTGATGGCCTTCAGACGATCACCTTTGCCCTGTTCGATCAGGCTGAAGCTGGCAACCAACTCTGGTCAGAAACGACCGAGGTCAACATAGTACGCGGCCTGTACAACCATAATTTGGGGAGCGCTACTCCACTTGACCCCGCCATCTTCAACCAACAACTCTATCTGGCTACGATTTCCAATGGTATGGAACTCTCCAACCGTACTCCCATGACAGCTGCACCTTATGTACTTGAAATCCTGGGCTGCAAAGGGACCGTAGGCGATGTCAAAATGTCCATCCTGGATCCTGAAGATTTCATAGCCGAAAATGGGGATTGCTGGGTATTGATGGATGGGCGGGGCATAAACAGCAGCGACCGCCTCGCACAGATCAAGGGCTGGCAAAACATACCCGATGCCCGGGGCAGCTTCATCCGGGGTTACGACCCCACCGGGGCCAACGACCCGGACCGGGGGCCCAATCCGCCCGTTGGCTCCTTTCAGGGGGATAGCTTTGGGGCGCATACGCATGGCATCGGCGCTTCAGATCGGGAGAATGTACCTACAAGGAATACGTCATTCCAAGATATCCAAAATCAACGTCTAAAAGCGGTTGAATTATCTATAGGTTATAGATCGTTTGATGAGGATTGGGATCAGTTTATAATGCTTCTGAGGAGGACGACTACTCAATTACCTTTTTTAACGGAAATAAATAAGCACCCTTTTTATCACACACACAATATGGATTTAGGATCTGGATCGGGAAGCGAAACCCGCCCCAAAAATACCAGCTATTACACCTATATCCGTATCCGATGAAGAACCCTATCCTTACACGAGCCAAACTCAATTGTACCATGAAGTTGACTTTTCTAATCCTAAGCATGAGCAGTGTGCTGATGCTCTCCGCTCAGTCTCCGTATCTGTTGAATATACAGGGGGCATTAAAAACATCGAACGGTACCGTCCTCCCGGATGGCCCACAGGTGATGGCCTTCCGGCTGTACGAGCAGGCGCAGGGAGGCAGCTCAATATGGGCGGAGACCGTAGAGCTGAACCTGACCGGCGGTATTTACAATCATTACCTGGGCAGTGAAAACCCCATCAATGCCGGTATCTTTTCCAAACCGCTTTACCTGGGCATTGCGGTGGGCGGCGTAGAACTGACGCCCCGCAGCGTACTGACGGCTGCGCCCTACGGGCTGACGCAGGTCGGCTGCAAAGGCGCTCTGGGCGATATCAAAATGTCTGCCCTGCCGCCTGCCCAGTTCATAGCCGAAAACGGGGATTGCTGGGTGGAATTGGATGGGCGGGAACTGAGCCAAAGCGACCGCTTGCTGATCACAACGGGCCGACAGGAAATACCGGATGCAAGAGGCACCTTCCTGAGATCGATAGATGAAAGAGGTAGCAACGGATTGGACCCGGACCGGGGAGCCAATCCCGTTGTCGGTTCTTTTCAGGCAGATGTAATCCGTGGCCATAATCACACAGTAGGCCAAAACAAAAATTTGTTAGACGGGACGTTTAAAATGCCAGTGAACTGGGGGGAGCAAAACTCATATAGTGTTGAAATACTTGACGTTCATGTAGATGCATCGGGCTGTTATGGAAACGTTAATGGTGGTAATTTCACTATGCTGTGGGGTCCTGCATGGAATGGTGATGGTGAGGTGCCAGCTAATTTTCCCCTGGCAGAAACTTTTACAAAGGAGACGAATATTCTGAACCACAGTCATGAAATCTCTGAAACAGGCGGTAGCGAAACCCGACCTGATAACATCAACCTATATACCTATATCCGTATTCGTTAATGTGATCATCATTATCGCGATTAGCTGGTGTTTTTCCAGGCGCTTGCAGCAAGTGTCTGTGAATCTGCACACAAACCGGCAAATTGTTGTCAGTCCTCTAACTCATACAGCCCGTTGCGGGCTCCAAAAATAACAGAACATGAAGGAAATATTGACCTTGTTTTTTGTAACCCTTACCCTGAGCCTTTCCGCTCAGTTTCATCCCATGCTGGATGCGCAGGGCGTACTGAAAGATGCCGATGGTTTCCCGGTGGAGGATGGGCCACAGGAACTGACGTTCCGGCTGTACCCGGATGCGGTCAGCAATGACGCCCTATGGTCAGAAACCGTCACCCTTCAGATATCTGGTGGCGCTTACCAACACTACCTGGGGAGCCTCACGCCTATTGATCAGCGGATTTTTGAAAATACGGTCTATTTAGGTGTGAGTGTGGAAGGCGTAGAGCTCACCCCCCGCAGTACATTCACTGTGACGCCCTATGCCATTGCGCTCACGGGCTGTACTGGTGCGGTGGGCGATGTGAAAATGTCGGTGCTCAATCCCGAAGAGTTTACTGCCGAAAACGGCGCATGCTGGGAACTGATGAGCGGGCAGGCGCTACCGGCGGAAAGCAAACTGGCCGGGCTGACCAACTGGCAAAACCTACCGGATGTCCGGGGCCGCTTTTTGAGGAGTTTTGATAGCCGGGGTGTGGATGGTAATGATTCAGACCGTGGGAATAACCCACAAGCGGGGACCTACCAAAACAGTGTTTTCAAACGGCATAATCATAATTTAGCACTAGACGGTCAGGTCAATGATGGTGACTTCAATGGATCCTTCGATGTTACCGATGGTCCTAGAGTGTATAATCTTTTTTCTACATCAATTGCTACTTCTGGAAGTACTAATGCATTTTCAACTACTTCACTGCATGCAATAAGAGGAGGTAATTATGGGTGTGGGCCAGGAGGTATGCATTTTGTACTTATTCCAATGTCAAATGCTGAAGGCAATACTTTCAATATACTTTCCCATACCCATGATATAGGTATGTCCGGCGGCACCGAGACCCGCCCCAAAAACATCAACCTGTACATCTACATGCGCACCCGCTAAACGATTAAAGCACAAAAACGATGAAAAAAATAACCATAGTATTGCTGTGCCTATGGGGCATAGCCATTCAGGCAGCCTACGGGCAGCAGCAAGAGACGGAGTGTAACCCACTCGGTGATACGGCTCCCGCATCGGGGGAAGTCTTCCTTTCCTACGGCGGTATGGTCAACGCGGTCAGCAGTTCCCGCCGCATGGATTTCACCTTTGGGCAGTTGCTCACCGGGCAGGCTTTTTCTCCCAACCGCTCCACGGAGGGCGGCTTCTGGGCCCGCTACCTGCTGCCGCCTTTGCCCACTTTAGTGCGGGCTTCAGAGGGCGACTTCGCAGACCGCATCGAATTATCCTGGGCGCTCGACCCCCTGAGCTCAGGGGTGACCGAGGGCTTCAATATCTATCGCAATGGCTCCCTGTTGGCGGTTATCGGCCCCAATGCCCGAAACTACATTGACTTTAATGTACAGGCTGGTGAGTTTTACGAGTATGAAATCGCCGGGATTAATGCTTTTGGAGAGGGGCGCCCGGGTGAGAACGTCGGTTTTGTCAACCCTAACGGAGTGGTCACCGGTTCAATTCGCACCACAAGCAACAATCCGGTAGCTGGAGTGGAAGTCGCCCTGCAGCCCACCAAGGGCTATTCCCTTAGCTTCGATGGGGAGGAGGACTACCTCTGCGTATCTTATCAGGATACCTTACCTCAGTCAGACTTTACCGTCATGGCCTGGGTGAAGATAGGCAATCAATACGACCGCAGCGGCATCATTGACCTAGGGAGCGACCTCAATCACAACTGGTGGATAGAAACCACAGCGGCCGGGCAAAACAAAGGCGTTATCGTAGGCTTGGGTAACGGGACCGGTCGTGCTGAACTCGCCTATGAATATCCGACCGGGCCCGATATCTGGCACCAAATCACCTTCACCTACGGTAGTGGCAGGGGCGTACTTTACGTTGACGGGCAATTCGCCGGCACGCTAAATGGTGCAATGGCGCATCAGCCTGCCCTGTTTAACATCGGCAGCGACCGCACGCAGTCGAGACGCTTCAAAGGGCAGCTCGATGACATCCGCATCTTCAACCGGGTGTTGAAGCAGTCCGAAATCATCGCCTACCAAAAAATTACGTTGTCTTCCAGTACAGAGGGGCTGATTGCCTACTGGAAGTTTGATGAAGGCATGGGGGGAAAAACATTTGACGTAACCGCTAATGATTTTGACACGCCGGTTGGAGGTGCCACGTTCACCACCGACAACCCCGGCATCTTAAATGCGGGCATTACGGATGCCGGCGGGTTCTACACCATTGAGAGTATCAACTACAGTTCGGGGCAATCCTTTACGGCGGTCCCGACCAAAAAGTTCTACAGCAACTATGCGCTGGAGTTCAACCCGGTATTCAACAGCCGGGTGAAGCTGACAAAATTCAATCTGCCGGATACGGCCACGATTGAAATCATTGCTCAACCTTTTGATGCACAAACCCGGCAGACGCTCTTGTACCACGAAAGCGGCGCTATGGAGTGGTATGTACACAACGGACAGTATCATATACAGGCGAACGGGCAAACCCACGCCCTTGGAACTGTGGGGCAGGGCTATCAGGGGCTGGCGCTGCACCTCAACCGGGCCACCGGCGCTGCTGCGTTTTTTATTGATGGGGTGGAGTCTGCCACCTTCAACATCGGCACCTTTACGGATGACCTCGCACAACAGTTTTGGCACGTAGGCGCTCAGCCCAATCCGAACGAACCCTACACCTTGTTGGGGCTGGTAGACGAAGTGGCTGTTTTTGATGAATTACTGACGGTCAATGAGCTGCAGGTACATGCTTCTCCGGCCAGTGCCGGCATTGACCCCGGCATGCCCTCCCTGCTGCACTACTTCAGTTTCAACGAAGGTGGCGGAGTAGAAGTCCGGGATGCCGGTATTGCCATGACCGGTTTTGGGGCAGTTGAGGGTGCTATGTTCACCTCCCTGGGAATCCGGCAGGAAGAAGACAACCGTCTTTTTACACCGGAAACCCGTATTGTCAATTTGAACAACAGCAATACCGCAGTCAGTCAAATCGACTTTACCGACAACTCCGCTGTCCCGGTATCCGGAGTAGTCCGTTTTGCAGATACCGATTGCTTTGAAGCAGGAGCGGAGATCCTGGTCAATGGGGCCGGGGCAACCCCACCTATTTATACGGATGAAAACGGACGCTTCCTGGGGGATTTTGAGCCAGGCTCCAACATCCGACTTTCCGTGACCAACCTGGGGGGGACGACCTTCGACCCCCTGCAATTTGAAGCTTACAGCTTACAAACCCCTCTGGCTGGCGTACAGTTTTTGAATAAGACCAAACGCACTATCCGGGGGCAGGTAGCCGGTGGACTGTGCAAGAAGTCTGTCATTCCGGAGACTGGAGCGGTGGAAGTGACGGTGGAGACTCTGAATGGCTGTTATAAAGAAAAAGTCGTAATTGATAACGAAGCGGGGTGGTTTGAATTCGATAATGTGCCCCCCGATTCTGTGACAATTGCTGTGACCAAGCACCCAATCGGTGATATACTGCAGTATTTTGGCAATCAGGGTGGATTGACCCTCGATATGCGGTCAACCGAGCTGGACTCCGTGGAATTTATTTACAGGTCTGATCCTCAGGTAGTCATACAGGACTACTTCGGTACGAATGCGCTGGGCGATAAATTTGCTAGTTTTGCAGAGCCTACTTTTGTAGACATTAGGGTACAAGAGGTGTATTTAGAACCCACAGAAGTCTGTTACCTGGACTCTGCTGAGCTGACCATCAAAAACGGTATTGCTGATTTGGGCGATATTGATACCGTGATGACCAACGGCGTGCTGCGGCATCATTTTACAACCACCTTTCCCAATGTGGTTGCCCCTTACAAGAAAAACCTGGAAGTCCTGGCTGTGGCGAATGGAGCGAATTCTAATACCGTATTTGATATGGTGATTTTGGGACGCAAGCCCCGGGCAGCTACCTCGGTGGCTACGACTCCTAGTATTCCCTTTTTGATTTTAAGGGACCCGCCGGGCGATGGCAGCTACTCTTATATAGAATCGGGTCAAACGTTTTGTCTGGGCATGACGCTTGGAGCTTACGCAGGGGTCGATGCAACGAAATCCATTACGGCGCATTTAGGGCCTGATTTTGATGCAGGGCCTGTCGTTGCGCAGGTTCCTGTAGATATTACCCAAGATTACGGAGCTAGTCTTTCTTCAACGCTCACAGCCTACACCGAATCATCTTTAAATGCCTGCTTAACCACAACTAACACTATTTCTACCGATGATAGTGACCTGATTGTGGGTAGCGAAATGGGAGGAGATGTGTATGTAGGTGCAGCCTTAGCCGTCACCTACGGGGTTACCGACGAACTCCAATACCTGGAGGACGAGCAGGGGCCAAGGTATCAACTCGATAACGGGATATGGGCCAACCCCTTTGGCATCGCATCCACTTTCCTGTACACGGAAAACCACATCAAAAACAACGTCATTCCACAGCTGGAAACCCTGGGCGATGAGACCAGTATTGCGATGTGGGAGAGCATTATCACTTACAATGAAGTTTTGAAGGCAGCGGCGGTATTGCCTGTTGGTGCTGGTTCTTACCTTTACGGGAATGGCGTAACTTATGAAGAATCATCCACCATTGAGGGAAGTGCTGAAACCACTATTGGGCTTGAGCGTGAAGTTAGAGTAGGGGCATCAGTGGGATTAGGAGTAACCGTTGCTGGGGTAGGTGCTGTTGCAGAAGTAGATATTGGCATCACGACAGGCGGTCGTATTGAAGGATCTGCTTCTTCATCCACCTCCAGTACCGTGGGCTATGTACTGGCAGATGATGATGCCTTTGACAATATGAATGTGCGGGTCACCAGAGACCTGATGTACATGACGCCAGTCTTCAAACTGCTCAGCGGGCAGACTTCCTGCCCGCACGAACCGAATACGCAGCACCGGGAAGAGGTGCAGCTGCAGGCCAACACAACGATTGCCACCAATGTGGAGGCTGATGAGGGCGCTTCCTTCAACCTACTGCTTGGCAATGCGGCCCCCTCCGGCGATATTGGATTTTACACTCTGGCACTCGTACCGGAGAGCAATCCCAACGGTGCTGCCCTGTTGCTGAACGGAGATGGCTTGGCAGGCGATGGCGAAGTCTATACCATCCCTGCCGGGGAAAGCATCCCGGTGACCCTGACCATTGAGCGGGGGCCGGAGGCTTATACTTATGAAGGGATCAGAGTAGCCCTGTTTTCGCAGTGCGAATACGAAAGAGCAGTATCCCTGGGCATGTCCCGGGAGCAGATAGACCCCAAATTCTACCGGGAGCTGGAGTTTAATGTCTATTTCCGGGAGCCCTGTAGTGAGGTCCAGATCACTGACCCGGGGGAAGGATGGGTCATCACACCCAATGATAACAACGAGTTGAAACTCATCCTTGAAGGCTACGATGCAGATGAAGAAAGCCTTGAGCTCATCCGCGTACAATACCGCCTGAGCATGGGCGATGGCAACTGGATAAATATCACCGAAATTCCCCGACAGCAGTTGGGCAATTTGTTCCAGGAAGTCACCTGGAATATGTCTCAGCTGGCTGATGGCGAATACGAAGTCCGCGCCCTGACTGTATGCACAGATCCGACCCTGGCATCCGGGTATTCTAAAATCATCAAGGGGCGGAAAGAAACAGAGCCTCCTAAGGTATTTGGTACGCCTCAACCTGCCGATGGCGTGCTGAGCCCCGGAGATGAAATCTCGGTCATGTTTACCAAACGGATCAACTGTAACGGTATCATTCAGGCGGCAGGCACCGGAACAGGGATGATTGACAATAATAACCTGGGGCTGTACGATGCCACTACTGGTGCGCTGATTGACGCCATCGTAACCTGTGTGGATGATGAAATCCGGATTGTCCCTAACGTCGCCAATCAGTTTATCGAAAACCGCGTAATGAGGGTAAGGCTGGAGGAGATCGAAGACCTGGTCGGCAATCAGATTGAGGCGCCCATCGTCTGGGAGTTCCTCGTCAACCGTTCCACCCTCTTTTGGGAAGGCGGGGACATCAACACCGTTGCCATGGAAGGCGAGTCGGTCACAGTCACCCGCAATATCCGCAATCAGGGGGGCTTCTCGGCAAGTTTCAACCTGGAGGATATCCCGGACTGGGTGGATGTATTCCCCACCGCCGGGCTGATTGCGCCGGGGGCCTTTGAAACCATTACCTTTGAGTTCCCGGCTGACCTGGTCGGAGGGCTATTCAATGGTACGCTGCGCATGGAAACGAGTGAGGGTAACGAGCCCCTGAACATTGACCTGAGGGTAGCCTGCCCGCCGCCGGCCTGGAATATTAACCCGGCAGATTATTCCTACTCCATGAACCTTGCCTTACAGCTTAATATTGAAGGGGTGCTTTCTACCGACAAGCTGGATATTGTCGGAGCATTTATCGACGGGCAACTGCGCGGCTACGCTAAAGTAGAAGCTGTGCCGGAGCTAAATACCCACATGGCGTTCCTTACAGTTTACAGCAATGCACCAAACGGACAGACGGTCGAGTTCAGGGTCTGGGATGCCTCTGCCTGTCTGGTTTACGGGCCGGTAGCACAGTCCTTCCCGTTTGTAGCCGACAGTTTTGTAGGCTCCCTGCAAAACCCGGAAGTCCTCACGACCAATAATCTGGTCTTGCGGCAAATCCCAATTTACCCGGGCTGGAACTGGATTTCTTATAATGTCAACCTGCCCGACCCATCTATAAATGCTGCCCTGGGCAGCTTGAGCAATCCGGCAGGGGCTACGATCAAAGGGCAAACGGCATTCAGCCAGTATTTTGCCGAAGCTACAACCTGGGCGGGCTCATTGAACACGCTGTCTCACGAGACCATGTATCAATATCAGTCTACTGTCTTTGATTCCATCCTGCTTGCCGGCCAGCCGATTGACCCTTCTGCCAGCCCCCTGGCCCTGCAAGCGGGCTGGAACTGGATCGGTTATTTGCCGCAGCAAGGCATGGGTGTTAATGAGGCACTGGCTTCTCTCAGCCCACTCAACGGTGACCTGATCAAAGGGCAAACCGGCTTTGCACTCTACGATGCCGGGGCCGGCTGGCTGGGAAGCCTCGATTTTATGAGCTTCCCACGTGGCTACCTCTTATACCTGAGCAACCCCGGGACACTGACTTACCCTGCTAATTTCACGGGCGGAGGTACAGCGCAGTATCGGGGGCCGGCCATCGCTGAACGTAGTGGTGCCTTAGGCCATTACTGGGAAGTGGACCCCTTCGCTTTTGAGTACACCATGAACCTTGTGGCCGTGGTGGCCAGTGAGGAGGTGGACAATTGTTTGTCTGCTGACCACGAAATCGCCGCCTTTGTTGGCGAAGAGGTTCGGGGCAGTGGCAAGCCAGTCTATATTGAAGCCCTTGATGCTTACCTGCTGTTCCTGACGATTTATTCCAACGAGCAGGGCGGAGAACCTATCACTTTCAAAATGTATGATGCTGTTGCTGAGACCGAAACGGGGCTGAATGAGAGCTATGTATTCATTGCCAACCGGCTGGAAGGCAGTATTGAAGCGCCGGAAGTCCTGACATTCAGCACACCGGTATCTGCCAGGGAAGAGAGGCGCAGACTGGACGGGTTTAAGGTATTCCCTAATCCGGCAAAAGAAGAGGTGTTCTTTGAATTTGTATTGTCTGAGCCTGGGCCGGTACAACTGTTGATAACCGATGCGCTCGGCCGTCAGATAGGGCGTGTGGAGGCAGAAGCCGAAGCCGGGGCTAACCTGCTGAACTGGCAGGCCGGGCAATGGCCACGAGGGTTATACACTGTAACCCTGCTCCATGGGCAGAAGGCCGTGTCAAAGTTGCTGGAACTGCGCTAACCCATCAGTCTCATTGCTCCTTGCGGCATTTTAGCCGCAAGGAGCACTAAAAAAATACCAATGCGATATTTTCTACTCTTATTGTTGAGTATACCGCTCTGGGCCAGGGCACAAGCCCCTCAGTGGTCTGCCCCAAATGGCAGTGCATTCAGCTACTCTGCTAACCTCACCGCCGTCTTAGAGCTTGATGGGCAGGTGAGCCTCAGTGCCAATGATCAGCTGGCTGCTTTTGTGGGGGACGAGATCCGTGGTAAAGCCATGGCCGTTGACCTAAATGGGAAGGTCCTTCATTTCATGACGATTTTTTCAAATGTGCCAACCGGTGAGGAAATAGAGCTCCGGGCTTACATCGCCGCTGATGACGAAGTCTATACTTCGATTTCCTCTTTTGTTTTTGATCAGTCATCGGTTACCGGCAGCGCCAGTACGCCCTACAGCGTGCAGCTGAGTTCAGACGGGGACCTGCTGATCAGTTTGGACAGTCTCCCCACTCAGGCCCGCTTGCAGGGATTGAGCTTTTTTCCTGTTCCGCTCCGGGATTACCTGAATCAGGCAGACGCAGACCCGGTTAGCTGGTCAGTCAGCAATAGCCTTTATTTCCAGCATTTGATTGCTGGAGATACGCTTTTCCTTTCGGTTGCGGACCCTGACTGGACCGGTACAGATACACTAACCATAACGGCCACTGAACAAACAGTCAATGCTTACAGTGCATCACAAAACCTGGTATTGACCGTGGAGCCGGGGTTGAACGGGCCCGCTTTCGATTCGATTCCTGTTCAAAGCGTGGTGACCGGTCAGCCTTTTCCTTCCCTGATGCTTGGGGACTACGAAAGCAGCTATACCGGTAATTGCCTCAGCTACAGCTACAAGCCAGTGCCGGCTATTGGTATGCCGGAACAGCAGGCTTCATGGGTCATTGGAGGCGGCGGCTGGCCTTTTACGATGAGTGTATTGGCTACAACAACGTACAGCCCATCTTTCCTGTTCCAGTCAGATGAAGATAAGCTTGGCGCATTCATCGGTGGAGAATTAAGGGGGGCGGCCTCCGCGCAGATAATCAATGGGCAGTGCCTCTTTACCATGCAGGTCTACCATACGGCCATTGATGGTGAGATTGAGTTCCGTTACTTCAGCGATTCTCTGAAACGGATTTTTGTCTTGCCTGATACTTTTGATTTTGTCAGTGGTGGCCAATTGGGCACCCCCTCTCAACCTCAGATTCTGGACTTTTCCCCTCTGTCCTACACCCTTGACAGTCAGACGGGCGCGCTGTCGGTAGGCCTGCGCGTGCCAGGCTGGGAAGGCGTGGAGGAGGTGCAGTTCCGTGCATCAGACTGCAGCTACCCTGCCGAGCTTCAGGATACGGTCACTGTATTGTTTTGCTCGGGCCCTGATACGGATGGGGACGGGCTGTGCGATCAGTTGGA
>PR_CR_10_Liq_2_inCRDRAFT_1000217_pt1 | contig 16513 bp, 19 predicted proteins | sample PRCRCaboRojoPR_FD_10245 | JGI IMG/M metagenome (IMG submission 10245) | reverse complement strand
GGAGAGGGTTATCTCAGTCTTTATGGACGCAACCAGGCCCTTTATTTTGATGTCGGAGACTGGGTGAGCCCGGATGATGTAATTGCCACGGTGGGCCGCAGCGGTGGACGGGCTGAGACAGCGCTGTATTTTGAGTTGCGAGCCAATGGTGAGCCGATTGACCCGCTGGCCTGGCTGCGTGCCGGCGGTAACCAGGGTTAGGAGCGCATGATGCAAAGTCCCGGGGTATCACGACAATGGCTGATGGCGGTGATTCTTGGCCTGGGAATGCTGCTGCCCACGGCCCTGCCGGCTCAGTCGAGCGAGGCCGAGGAAAAGCCGCTGCCGCTGGATGCGCTGCGCAGCTTCACCGAAGTCTATGAGCGTATTCAGCAGGATTACGTCGAGTCTGTGGATGACGAGACGCTGATCCGTAACGCCATTCGCGGCATGCTCAGCGGCCTGGACCCGCATTCCACCTATCTGGATACCAGCGAATTCCAGCAGCTGCGGGAGGGCACGCAGGGGCAGTTTGGCGGCCTGGGCATTGAGGTGGGAATGGAGGATGGCTTTGTCAAAGTCATCGCACCGATTGATGACACGCCTGCCGGCGGGAGGGCACGCAGGGGCAGTTTGGCGGCCTGGGCATTGAGGTGGGAATGGAGGATGGCTTTGTCAAAGTCATCGCACCGATTGATGACACGCCCGCCGATGCCGCNGGTATCCAGCCCGGGGATCTGATCATCCGCATTGACGGGCAGTCGGTAAAAGGCCTCGATCTGCAGGAGGCTGTTGAGCGCATGCGGGGTGAGCCCGGGACAACCATCGAGCTTGGCATTCTGCGTGAGGGCGAAGATGCCCCGCTTGAGCTTGTGATCGAACGGGCCATCATTCGGGTACAGAGTGTGCGCAGCCGCATGCTCGAGCCCGGCTTTGGCTATTTGCGGATCAGTCAGTTTCAGTCACGCACTGGCGATGATGTGTTGGATGCCCTGGAATCACTGAATGATCAGGCCGATGGGCTCAACGGTCTGGTACTCGATCTGCGCAACAACCCGGGTGGGGTGCTGGACGCTGCCGTGGAAGTCGCCGATGTCTTTCTCAGTAATGGGCGTATCGTCTCGACCGAGGGCCGCAGTGATGAGGCGGCAAGCGAATTCACGGCAACGCCCAATGATGCGCTTAACGGCGAGCCGCTGGTGGTGTTGGTGAATGCCGGTTCGGCCTCGGCGGCGGAGATCGTCGCCGGTGCGCTGCAGGATCATCGCCGAGCGGTGATCATGGGTGAGCCGACCTTTGGCAAGGGCTCGGTACAGACCATCCTGCCGCTGCGTGATGGCAATGCCGTGAAGCTCACCACAGCGCGTTATTACACCCCGGATGGCCGCTCAATCCAGGCTGAGGGCATCGTCCCGGATGTCGCCATTGCCAATCTGCAGGTGAGCAACGGTGAGACCCTGCCCGATGCGCTGCGCGAATCCAATCTGCCGGGGCATCTCGGCGGTGAAGGTGAGTCAGGCGAGGGCGAGGGCGGCAACAGCAATGCCAGTCTTGCAACCCGTGATTACGCGCTGGCCGAGGCGCTCAATCTGCTCAAAGGGCTGACGATTCTGGGGCGTTAACGGCGCGGCCAGGCGACAAGCCAGATGGCCACGCCGACGCCGCCAACCACCCAGCTCACCAGCGGTGCCTCACCCAGCATCACGGGGCTGCGGCCATCAAGTGCCGAGATGAGGAATGCCGAGACCACCAGGGTGCTGCCGACGCCGGTGGCGAGATTGCGCCGGCTGTTACGTTTCATCTCCTCACGCAGCAATCGCAGCTCAGCCTGCTGTTGGCCGATCAGCTCGCGGGTCCGGGTGATTTCGCTGAGTGTTTCATTCACCCGTCGGGGCATTGCCGGCAGCGTCTCGGCGAGCTGCGGCAGCTCACGCTGCAGGTTTTTAAGAATCGCCTTGCTGCCGACCTGCTCACTCATCCAGCCTTCCAGATAAGGCTTGCCGGTGTCCCAGAGGTCGAGTTCGGGGTAGAGCTGGCGGCCCAGGCCCTCAATGCCAATAGGGTCTTCTGCAGCAATACCAGCTGTGGCTGGATTTCCATGTTAAAGCGCCGGCCGGTCTGGAAGAGCCGCATGAGCAGCGCCCCCAGCGAGATCTCACCGAGCGGACGCTCAAATATTGGCTCACAGACGGTGCGCATGGCCGCCTCAAACTCATCGATGCGGGTTTCCGGTGGCACCCAGCCGGATTCCACATGCAGCTCGGCGACGCGGCGGTAGTCGCGATTGAAAAAGGCGAGGAAGTTATCGGCCAGGTAGCGATGATCGACCGGGCTCAGTGAGCCCATGATGCCGAAATCAACGGCGATATAGCGGGGGTCTTCGGGATTGCGGACATCGACGAAGATATTCCCCGGGTGCATGTCGGCATGGAAGAAGCTGTCGCGAAATACCTGGGTGAAGAAAATTTCGGTGCCGCGTTCGGCCAGCGCCTTCATATCCACACCCGCTGCCTTGAGCCCGTCAATATCACTGACCTGCAGGCCGTAGATACGCTCCATGACCATCACACGCTGCCGCGTCCCCGGCCAGTAAACCTCCGGGACATAAAGCAGTTTGGAGTCCTTGAAGTTGCGCTTGAGCTGCGAGGCATTGGCGGCTTCGCGCATCAAATCGAGCTCATCATGCAGGGTGATGTCGTATTCACGCACCACCTCGACCGGGCGCAGGCGATGACCCTCGCTCCAGTAACGCTGGGTGAGGTGGGCGAAGAGATACAGCACCCGCAGATCACGGGCGATGGCCCGGTCTATGCCCGGCCGCACCACCTTGACCACCACGTCCTGGCCGTCATGCAGGCGGGCGGCATGGACCTGTGCAATGGAGGCCGAGGCCATGGGCTCGGATTCGAAATGCGCAAACCAGGCATCGATGGGCTGCTGATATTCCGACTCGATGATCTCCCGGGCCTGGGCACCGGGGAACGGAGGCACTCGATCCTGCAGCCGAGCGAGTTCGGCGGCGATATCCGGTGGCAGGAGGTCGCGCCGGGTGGAGAGGATCTGGCCGAATTTAACGAATATCGGGCCGAGATCCTCCAGCGCCAGGCGAATACGTTCAGCGCGCGGGCGCTGCTGTCCCGGCAGCCAGGTCCAGGGCATGAAAACGCGGACAAAGCGGAAAGGCCGGAACCAGCGCGTGGCAAAAAGGATTTCATCGAGGCCGTGGCGCAACAGCACCCAGTTAATCTGCGCCAAGCGCAGGGTCAGGCGCAGTCCGGCAGTCATCGGGTTTTCCTTTGTTGTTCGATTTGACGCAATCTGGCTTCGAACCTGTCGACATCGTCTCTTAAATGGTCGACATCATCGCTGAAATGCCGAACTTCTTCGCGGCTTGGCAGCCAGCGTCTTTCCTCGGTAGCGAGTTCGCCGGCATTGCGCAGCAGCGTCTCCAGGCTGCGGGCCCCCCAGGCGCTGCCGGCACGGCCGGTCTCGGCGAGTTGCGCGGCAGCGCTTTCGCCAATCAGCTTGCTGAGCTCAGCTTCGATGTCGACGTTAAGTTCGGCAAAAAGGCTGCGAACTTCCTGAATCGTGCCGATATCGCCACGGAAGCTCACATCGCGGCTGCGCTTGCCCCGGGACAGCACCAGGCCGGTGAGCCCGGCCAGTGTGGCTTCCAGCACCGCATCACAGTCGGTCATGTCGGTCTCATCGCGCGAGAGTCCCAGACCCTGTTGGTGAAAATCCACGCGCAGGGCCACGGCCGGTTCGCTCAGCCGCAGGCCCAACGAGCGCCCTGCAAGCGGTGCCAGTCGCTCCGGCGTCTGTGGATCGAGCGCGAGGATGCGGTTGATGCCCCGCTCGATGAGTTCAGTAGACATAGCCATAGTGCAACGCCACGATGCCGCCGTTTAAGTTGAGGTAATCACAGTCTTCAAAGCCGGCGGATTCCATCATGGCCTTGAGGGTTTCCTGATCCGGATGCATGCGGATGGATTCAGCCAGATAGCGATAGCTCGCGGCATCATTGGCCACCCACTGGCCCATTAACGGCAGCATGCGGAATGAGTAGAAGTCATACACCGGCCGCAGCGGTTTGATGTAGAGCGAAGAGAATTCAAGGATCACTACCCGCCCGCCGGGCTTCAGCGCCTCACGCATCGCCGCCAGCGCCTTGGGGATATGCGTGACATTGCGCAGTCCAAAGGCAATGCTGATGCGATCGAAGCTGCGCGGCGGAAAGGGCAGTTGCTCGGCATTGGCAATGACATAGTCGAGATTACCGGTCAGCCCTTTGTTGAGCAGTCGATCACGCCCTTCCTCGAGCATGGCCTGATTGATGTCCGAGACAATGACCTCGCCCTGCGGGCCGACCTGTTTGGCCATGCCGGCACTGAGGTCTCCCGTCCCGGCGGCCAGATCCAGTACGCGCTGACCCGGACGGGCATCAATCAGCCGCAGTGCCTGCTGCTTCCAGAGCCGGTGCAGGCCGGCTGACATGAGGTCGTTCATGACATCGTAGCGACTGGCCACGGAGCTGAAGACTTCGCCGACGCGCTTGGCCTTTTCTTCCACGGCCACCTGCTGGAAACCGAAATGGGTGGCGGTCTCACCGCCCGCTTCGCGTTCACTCATGCATGGCCTTCCTTGCGCTGATAGCCGGCAGCGGCCAGCTCATCCAGATAATCCTGCCAGTACTGTCCCTGATTGGCGCCGAGGTCATAGAGCAGATCCCAGGAGTAAAGCCCGGTGTTATGGCCATCGTCAAAATTGATGCGCAGCGCGTACTGGCCAACCGGCTCGATGCCGGTGATGCCGACGTTTTCCTTGTCGACCTGCAGTACGGCCTGTCCCGGTCCGTGACCGCGGACCTCCGCCGAGGGCGAGTAGACGCGCAGATACTCAGCGCCCAGCTCAAAACGACTGCCATCATCAAAGGCAAGCTCAAGCACCCGCGAGCGACGATGCAGTCTGATATCGGTGGGCATGTGCCCGGTGTCCTTGCGATCGGGGCGTTTCATGACGGCCTCACAGGATATAGCGGCTCAGATCTTCATTCTCGGCCAGATCGGATAATTGTTCATCCACATAGGCGGCGTCGATGGTCACGGTCTGGCCGCCATGATCCGGAGCCGTGTAGGAAATCTTCTCGAGCAGCCGCTCCATGATGGTGTGCAGCCGCCGCGCGCCGATATTCTCGGTGCGCTCATTGACCTCCCAGGCCACACGGGCAATGCGATCGATGCCATCGCTGGTGAATTCAAGGGTGATCCCCTCGGTGCCAAGCAGCGCCTGATACTGCCGCACCAGCGAGGCATCCGGTTCGGTGAGAATACAGACGAAATCCTCGACAGCCAGCGAGTCGAGCTCTACGCGAATGGGCAGCCGGCCCTGCAGCTCCGGGATGAGATCCGAGGGCTTGGAGAGATGAAAGGCACCGGAGGCGATGAAAAGAATATGGTCGGTGTTCACCATGCCATGGCGGGTTGAGACCGTGGAGCCTTCCACCAGGGGCAGTAGATCGCGCTGGACACCTTCACGCGAGATATCCCCACCGCTGCCCTGCTCAGCGCGTTTGGCCACTTTATCGATTTCATCGATGAAGACGATGCCGCTTTGCTCGACCGCATCGATGGCCTTCTGCTTGATTTCCTCTTCGTTAATCAGCTTGGCAGCCTCTTCATCGCGCAGCACTCGCCAGGCATCGGCGATCCGCATCCGCTGGCGCTCGCTGCGCTGGCCGCCAAGGTTCTGGAACATGCCCTGGAGCTGGCTTGCGAGTTGTTCCATGCCCGGTGGCGTCATGAATTCCATACCCGGTTGCGAGCCACGGACATCGATTTCGATTTCCTTGTCGTCGAGCTCACCCTCGCGCAGTTTCTTGCGCATCTTCTGCCGGGTGCTCTCGAGACTGCTGTCGGCTTCACCGCTGCGGGCCTGTGGCAGCAGGGCATCGAGAATGCGGTCCTCGGCAGCATCCTCGGCGCGATGGGATTGCCGCGCCATCTCCTGCTGACGAATCATCTTCAGGGCATTGTCGGTGAGATCGCGAATGACTGATTCGACATCGCGGCCGACATAGCCGACTTCAGTGAATTTGTCGCTTCAATCTTGATGAACGGGGCATTGGCGAGCCTGGCAAGCCGCCGGGCAATTTCGGTTTTGCCGACACCGGTGGGCCCGATCATCAGGATATTCTTGGGCGTGATCTCCGGGCGCAGATCCTCAGCCACATTCAGGCGTCGCCAGCGATTGCGCAGCGCGTTGGCAACCGCGCGCTTGGCCTCACGTTGCCCGATAATATGTTTATCGAGTTCCTGGACGATCTCGCGGGGGGTCATTTCGCTCATTCGTGCGTCCGTTCACCGAGAGTTTCGATGGTCAGGTTGTGGTTGGTGTAGATGCAGATGTCTGCGGCAATACCGAGGGCGCGCTCGACGATGGTGGGTGCCGCGAGCTCAGTCTCGGTCATCAGGGCATGGGCGGCGGCCTGGGCATAGCCCGAGCCGGAACCGATGGCCATGAAATCGCGCTCCGGCTCCACCACATCGCCGTTGCCGGAGATCATCAGTAAGGCTTCCTGGTCGGCGACCATGAGCAAGGCTTCGAGCTTGCGCAGGGCGCGATCCGAGCGCCAGTCCTTGGCCATCTCCACGGCAGCCCGGGTGAGTTGCCCACGGTGACGTTCGAGCTGAGCCTCGAAGCGCTCAAAGAGCGTGAAGGCATCAGCCGTGCCACCGGCAAACCCGGCCAGCACGCGATCCTGGAACAGACGGCGGACTTTGCGCGCATTGCCTTTCATCACGGTATCGCCAAGGGTGACCTGACCGTCGCCGCCCAGGGCCACCTGTCCATGCCGGCGGACTGCAAGAATTGTGGTGCCATCGAATTGCTGCACGGTATCTCTCCGGGCGTTGTTCAGCGTCTATGGTGACCGACCATTCTAGCGCAGCCAACCGCGGCGGCGTTTATTTTCGCCGGGCGCGCGGATGGGCTCGGTCGTAGACCTCGGCGAGATGCTGAAAATCGAGATGTGTATAGATCTGTGTGGTACTGATATCGGCGTGTCCGAGGAGTTCCTGGACAGCGCGCAGATCCCCGCTGGATTCGAGCAGATGCGTGGCAAAAGCATGACGCAGCATATGCGGATGGACCGATTGCTCGAGCCCGCGTTCGGCGGCCAGTGCCTTCAGCCGTTGCTGAATGGCACGATGTGAAAGCCGGCGTCCGCGGCGGCTGACAAAAAGCGCGGGCTCATCGGCGGCTGCCATTTGATCGCGGACCTGCAGCCATTCAGCGACCGCCTGGTTCGCCTGGCGTCCGACCGGGACAATGCGGGTGCGTGCACCCTTGCCGGTGATACGCAACTCGGCCGGGGAGGCGGCCAAATCGGCTGCATCAAGGGCGGCGACTTCCGCGAGCCGCAGCCCCGAGCCATAAACCAGTTCGAACAACGCCCGGTCTCTGCGCTGCATGGGCTCATCGCCTTCGGCATTGTCGGGGGCATTCAGCAGTTGCGCGGTGGCGTCGACATCCAGTGTCCGCGGCAGTCGGCGGCGTTGCTTGGGAGCGCTGATATCGGCCGCCGGGTCGATCTTTCGCGCGGCCTTCGCGCTGCAGATAGCGATAAAGACCGCGAACGGCCGAGAGCCGTCGCTGCAGTGAACGCGGTGAGAGACCGCGGCGATGGCCCTGGGCGATCCAGCTTCGAACCTGCTCGGCGGTGACGGTCGAGAAGTCATGTACGCCCAGATCGGTCAGCCAGCGGGCAAAGGCTTCGAGATCGCGGGCATAGTGCTGGCAGGTGAGGGCGGAGAGGCGGCGCTCATCGCGCAGATGGGTGAGATAAGGCTGCAGGGAATCGGCGAGTGCCGGGGCGCTCAAGGGCTCTCCCCATTCAGCGTTCGGCGCAGAACCCGCGCAACCAGCGCCCCGAGTTGGCTCAGGAAGACCGTACCCTGGTCATCCTGATAGCGATCCGGGTCACGGCTGCCGATGGCGATGAAACCCCGCAGCGGCGATTCATCCAGCGGGATGACGGCAGCCGATTCCAGGCCGTCGGCCTGATCGGCAAACACCAGAGCCAGGCGCTCCTGATCAAGCTTGCCCACAACCGGGGTGTTGCCGGGGAAATGCGCTTCGAGCTGCTCGGCCTGGGTTTCGTCGCTGGCAAGCACCGGCACACCACTGCCCGGCAGACCCTCACCGACCAGCAATACCTGAACCACATCGGCGCGGAAATCCTGACGCAGGCCATCGCGCAGGGCGACCAGCACGGCCTCCAGATCGTCAGCGGCGAGCAGCTCAAGGGTGAAGCGATGTAATTGTTCGGCGAGGCGGTCGTTATCGCGGGCAATTTCGAGCAGGTCTTCGAGTCGGCTGGAGAGCTCCCGTGCCTCATCGCGCAGCATGTTGACCTGGTATTCGATGAGCGAGACGGCCCCATCACCTGTGCCGTGCGGGATATCCATCTGGCGGAGGACATCATGATGTCGGCGCAGCAGATCGGGGTTGTCGCGCAGGTAGTCCAGGACCTGCTGTTCATCAACGGCCGTGTTGTTTGCTGCTTTTTCGCTGCTTTGTCTGCTCATGCGCATTCCGTTGTTATTTCGCCTTCAAACACGGTTGTTGCAGGCCCGGTCATCCAGACCGGCGCATCGCCACCCGCCCAGTGTATCACCAGCCGCCCACCAGGCAGATCCACGTTCACCTGCGGGTCGAGCCATTGATTGATGATGCCGACGACAACGGCCGCGCAGGCGCCGGTCCCGCAGGCCGGGGTCTCGCCAACGCCGCGCTCGAAAACCCGCAAGCGGATGTGCTGTCGGTCGATGATCTGCATGAAGCCGATGTTCGCGCGTTGCGGGAAGCGCGGGTGATGTTCAAGCCGTGGGCCGAGGGTCGCAACGGGCGCTTTGTCGACATCATCCACGCGCAACACGCCATGGGGGTTGCCCATGGAGACAACACCCATCTCGAGCATCTGCGCCTCGGCCTCGATGCTGTATTGCGCCGCTTTGCCTTCGGCAATGAAGGGAATCTCGGCCGGCTGCAGATGCGGTGCGCCCATGTTGACGCGCACATGCCCGTCGCCGAGCAGTTCGACTTCGGTAAGACCGCCCAGGGTTTCAAAACACATGCGGTCATTGCGGCTCAGGCCGCGGTCACGCAAAAACCGGGCGATGCAACGGACCCCGTTGCCACAATGCTCGACTTCGCTGCCATCGGCATTCCAGATGCGATAACGAAAATCGGCTTCGGGCCTTTGGGCAGGCTCTGCCAGCAGCACCTGATCACAGCCAATGCCACGACGACGCTCGGCGATGGCCTGCACAAAAGCGCTCGTCAATCTGATGGGTCGGGTGATGCCATCGAAAACGATGAAATCATTGCCGAGCGCCTGCATTTTGGTAAACGGCAATGCGTCTGACGCGCTCATGATGTCCTCAACAGATGCTCGCCCTGCCAGAGATCATCCAGGGTTTCGCGCTCGCGCACCAAATGCGCGGTCCCGCCATCCACCAGCACTTCGGCCGGCCGGGGCCGGGCGTTGTACTGTGAGGCCATGACAAATCCATAGGCTCCGGCGCCGTGAATGGCGAGCAGGGCTCCGGGCTCCAGGGCCAGCGAACGGTTGCTGCCAAGACTGTCCGCGGTCTCGCAGACCGGCCCGACAATATCGTAGACCCGTGGCTCGGTGCTGCCCGGTGCCACCGTCTCGATGCGTTGCCAGGCGTCATACAGCGCAGGCCGCAGCAAATCATTCATGGCGGCATCCACAATGGCAAAGTCACGATGCCCGGGCTTGAGGTATTCCACCGTCGTGAGCAACCAGCCGGCCTCACCCACCAGGGCACGGCCGGGCTCCATGAGCAGGCGCTGCGGGCGCTGATCGAGCAGGGGCGCGAGCCGATCGGCAAGCGCCTGCGGCGTCGGCGGTGTCTCGTCCTGATAGCGAATGCCAAGTCCGCCGCCGATATCCAAATGCGAGAGGGTAATACCGGATTGAGCCAGACGGTCCACGAGCGCGAGGCTGCGCGACAGCGCATCGGCCAGAGGCTCGAGCTCGGTGAGCTGAGAGCCGATATGAAAATCCAGCCCGGTGATGCGAATCCCCGGCAGGCCGGCGGCCTCGGCATAGATCGCTTCGGCCTGATGGATATCGATACCGAATTTGTTCTCTTTAAGCCCGGTGGAGATGTAGGGATGCGTGCGTGCATCCACATCCGGGTTGACCCGCAGGGAGATCGGCGCCTCTACACCAAGCCGACTTGCCACCGCGCTGATCCGGGCCAGTTCGGCTCGCGACTCGATATTAAAGGCGAGGATGCCGGCGGTCAGTGCCTGCTCAATTTCGTCTTCCCGCTTGCCGACTCCGGAGAAAACCACCTTGCCGGGATCGCCGCCCGCCTTGAGTACCCGGGCCAGTTCGCCGCCGGAGACAATATCAAAGCCGCTGCCGAGTGCGGCGAGCAACTCCAGGATGGCCAGATTGCCATTGGCCTTGACCGCATAGCAGATGAGGTGATCGCGATCGGCAAACGCCTGATCATAGGCATGCCAGGCCGACTCGATGGCCGCCCGCGAGTAGACATAAAGGGGTGTACCGAAACGCTCGGCGAGCGTTGTCAGGTCGCAGTCTTCGACAAAGAGTACGCCATCGCGGCGGCTTGCACTCATTGGCTCTCTCCTGCCTCGGTTGTGTCATCCGGCAGATAGAGATCGCCTTTAACGCCACAGCCGGCAAGCAGTAGCAGCGATAACAGAGCGAGGCAGAGGGCTCGGCGCATGATGTGGATGTCCCGGTACGATTGTCGCGCTCAGTATAACGACTGTCGTCAACGTTTTCGGCCCCCTGTTGCTGCGGTAGGCTGTCGGTTGGATATCACCAAAGAGCAGGAGCGCCCCGGATGGCTGAAGATTTGCTGGATACCGTTGAAGTCGGCTCGGCCGATGCGACGGCCTGTGTTGTGTGGATGCATGGCCTGGGCGCCAATGGCCATGATTTTGAGCCCATTGTCCCCGAGCTCGGGCTGTCGACGGACTCGGTCCGGTTTGTCTTCCCGCATGCCCCTTCTCAGCCGGTGACACTCAATGGCGGGCTTTCCATGCCGGCCTGGTATGACATCTATGGCCTCACCGCGGGTACACCGCAGGATGAGCAGGGCCTCGATCGGGCTGCGGGCTGGATTGAGCAGTTGATTGAGCACGAGGCTTCCCGCGGGATTCCCGCCGAGCGCCTGGTNNTGGCCGGGTTTTCCCAGGGTGGTGCGCTCGCTTTGCATACNGGGCTGCGATTTGCCGACGGNCTCGCCGGCATCATGGGGCTTTCCACGTATCTGCCATTGCGTGATCACCTGGCTCAGGCCCGTGCTGCGGCCAATCGCGGCACGCCGATTTTCCTTGCCCATGGCCACCACGACCCGGTGCTCTCAATCGATCTGGGGACGGCCTCGCGGGATGCTCTCGAGGCCCTTGGCTATGCCGTGGAGTGGCACGACTACCCGATGGCGCATCAGGTCTGTCTGGAAGAAATTCGCGAAATCGGCGCCTGGCTGCGCCGGGTCCTCAAGCTCTAAGCCGTCTCCGCGTTACGACTTGCTCAGTCTCTGCCGGGCTGCGGCCACCTGGGCACGCACCTGATCAGGGGCCGTGCCGCCAAGATGGTTGCGGGCGGCGACAGAGCCCTCCACGGTGAGCACGGCAAAGACATCATCGCTGATAACCGCGGAGAAGCCTTGCAGCTCCTCGAGGCTCATTTCCGCCAGGTCGCGGCCGGTGGCAACGCCCCGGGCAACGGCCTTGCCGACGATTTCATGCGCATCACGGAAGGCCACACCCTTGCGGACCAGATAGTCCGCGAGATCGGTTGCCGTGGCGAAGCCTTTCTTCGCGGCTGCCCGGGTCTGTTCGCGATTGACCGTGAGCGCCGGGATCATGTCGGCAAAGGCCCGCAGACTGTCTCTAAGGGCATCAGCGGCATCGAAAAGCGGTTCCTTGTCTTCCTGATTGTCCGGTTGTAGGCCAGGGGCTGGCCTTTCATCAGGGTGAGCAGCGTGTGCAGGGCGCCATGCACTCGGGCTGTCTTGCCGCGGACCAGCTCGGCGACATCGGGGTTTTTCTTCTGCGGCATGATCGAGCTGCCGGTGCAGAAGCGATCGGGCAGGTCGATAAAGCCGGTCAGCGGTGACGCCCAGAGGATGAGCTCCTCGGCCATGCGCGAGAGATGAGTCATGGTCAGCGCTGCCGCCGAGACGAACTCAATCGCGAAATCCCGATCGGAGACCGCATCGAGCGAGTTCTGTGTCGGTGCCTCAAAGCCGAGCGCCGCGCAGGTCTGAGCACGGTCAATGGCAAAGGTGGTGCCGGCAAGCGCCGCTGAGCCGAGCGGCATCTGATTGAGTCGTACCCGGGCATCGGCAAAGCGCGATTCATCGCGTTTGAGCATTTCATACCAGGCCAGCATGTGATGGCCAAAGCTGACCGGCTGGGCCACCTGCAGATGCGTAAAGCCGGGCATGATGGTGTCCGCCTCACGCTCGGCAAGATCCACCAGACCCTGCTGGAATTCACGCAGCAGGCTGATGGTTTCGTCGCTGACGCCACGCAGCCAGAGCCGGACATCGGTGGCGATCTGGTCGTTGCGGGAGCGGCCGGTATGCAGGCGTTTGCCGGCTTCACCGATGCGCTCGGTGAGGCGGGCTTCGATGTTCATGTGCACATCTTCCAGCGCCGGATCCCAGGGAAAGGTCCCGGCTTCTATCTCAGCGGCAATGTCATCAAGCCCGGCAACGATGGCTTCGGCATCGTCGCGGCTGATGACTCCGCAACTCGCGAGCATCTGCGCATGCGCCTTGGAGCCCTGGATATCCTCGCGATAGAGCCGGCGATCGTAATGCTCTGAAGCGCTGAAACGCGCCACGAACGCATCCGTTGGCTCGCTGAAGCGGCCACCCCACATTCCCTTATCGTCTGACTCGGCCATGCCCCTTGCCTGTCCTCTCTGGAAGATCGCTGGAGTATACCAGTCGTCACCGCTGCAGCACCTGTGGTCTGTGAACCGGTTGGCGGCTCGCCATTGAGGGCTTGCGCATCCTTGAGCCATTCGTTGCTGAAGGAGATGTCACCATGAAAATTGTCATTGCCTGTGAACAAGCCTCTCTTCGTCAGCGATTGGCCCGGCTGGCGGCGGCGGGCTCCGTTGGCACGGTCAGTGCCGTGCTGGCGCATCCGGATGAGGCGCTGGTGCGACAGCCCAAGGATCCGGCCGAGGTCATTGTGCTGGGAGTGAAGACCGAAGCTGATCTGCGTACCGCGATTGCATTGAGCGAGGAGCACCCGGCACCGGCGATACTGTTTGCCACGGTTTTTGCTGACCCGATGGTGGCCCGTCTGGAGAAGGCCGGCGTGGATTATGTCCTCGAGCATGTGCAGCCAAGACGCTATGAAACGGCGCTGGCCCATGCACGCCCGCTCACCACCGGACAGGCCCTGTCTCTGCAGCGCTACGGTGAGCCGGGTGAGCGGCGGCATTTGCTGTGTCGGCGGCGATCCGGGCTGGGGCTGATCCCGGTGGATGATGTGCGCTGTTTTGTGGCCGATCACAAGTATGTGGCGGTCAAGCATGATGAGGGCGAAGACCTGATAGAGGAGTCACTGACGAAGCTCGAGCAGGAGTTCGGTCCACGATTCCTGCGCGTTCATCGCAGTGCCCTGGTGGCCCGGGATGCCCTGCGCGGCCTGGAGAAAGATCTGGATGGACGCAGCCATCTGCTGGTGGATGGCAGTGATACCAAACTGCCGGTCAGCCGGCGGCGACTGCCGGTGGTACGGCGCACGCTCAAGGAGGTGGCCCGAGCCGGTTAGCAGTTTGCCTTGTGGCCTGCAGGCGGTATGGTTGCGGGTTGTTGACCCCGCCCTTTTGCGGCGGCTTTATGGAACGACCCTGAATGGCTATCGATCATCTTCGTATTGCAACGCGTCGCAGCCCCCTTGCCGTCTGGCAGGCCGAACACGTGGCCGAGCGCCTGCGTGCTCTGCACCCCGGTTTAACCGTTGAGCTCGTGCGCATGTCCACCCGCGGTGACGAGATCACCGATCGCCCGCTCATGCAGGTGGGCGGCAAGGCGCTGTTCGTCAAGGCGCTGGAAGAAGGCATGCTGGCAGGAGAGGCGGATATTGCGGTGCACTCCATGAAGGATGTCCCCGCACAAATGCCGGATGCCTTTGAGTTGCCTGTCATCATGAGCCGGGAAGACCCCTGTGATGCATTCGTCTCCGACCATTACACCGATGTCGCGGCACTGCCCGAAGGCGCCCGGGTAGGAACGGCGAGCCTGCGCCGTGAATGTCAGCTGCGGGCACGGCGGCCGGATCTTGTCGTTGAGTCCCTGCGTGGCAATGTCCAGACCCGGCTGTCAAAACTCGCCAGTGGCGAATTTGACGCGATCATTCTCGCCGCCTCCGGGCTGCGTCGGCTCGGGATGGCCGATCGCATTACCAGCGTGATGCCCCCTGAGGAGAGTCTCCCGGCGGTCGGTCAGGGCGCACTGGGGATTGAGTGTCGCGCCGGCGACGAGACGGTCAAGGCGCTGCTGGCCGATCTGGATGATGCCGACACCCATGATCGCGTTGCCGCCGAGCGAGCGGTCAATGGCCGCCTCGATGGCAGTTGTCATGTGCCTCTGGCCGCCTACGCTGTGCTCGAAGGCCATGACCTGTGGCTGCGTGGCCTGGTGGCAAGCCGCGATGGCAGCCGGGTGCTGCGCTCGGAGGTACGTGGGGCGCGGGCCGAGGGACCGGCGCTTGGCGAGAAGGTGGCCGAGGATTTATTGGCGCAGGGTGCTGCCGACATCCTTGCCGAGGTCCATTGACCGGGGTGCTCGCTGATACCCGCATCCTGGTCACGCGCCCGCGCGGCCAGGCGGAGACACTGCTGGCGCTCTGCGCGAGGCCGGTGCCGATGTTCTCCATCGACCCACGCTCGAAATCATCCCGCTGACCCCCGCGGGACCAGCCTTTGCCACACCACCGCAATGGTGTGTTTTCATCAGTCCCAATGCGGTTGACCAGGGTCTGCCGCATTTGCCGCAGGACTGGCGTGAGCATGCGCGCATGGCAGCCGTTGGCCCGGGTACGGCCGCGGCTCTGGCAGCACACGGGCTTGCCGCAGCGGTCGCACCCCGACAGGGTGGCGGTGCGGATGACCTGCTGGCCGAGGCCGATTTCTCGCCGCAACCGCATGAGCGGGTCTTATTGATTCGGGGCGAGGGCGGTCGGCAGCGACTGCAGCAGGCCCTGCGAGCCCGTGATGTCGAAGTGGCCGAGTGGGCAGTCTATCGTCGGCAGCGCCCCGTCGGGGTACTCGATATTCCCCCTGATTGGCTTCACAGCCGCCTTGCCTTCACTATAGTGACCAGTGTTGCCGGGTTGGAGAACCTCCTCGGCATGGCCGGTCCTGGCGNGCTAGAGTGGTTGTTGAAAAGCCGGTTGATTACGGTCAGTGANCGNGTTGCANGGGTGGCTCAGGATGCCGGGTTTGATCGGCCCGTGGTGGCCGCCGGCGCCGATGCGCAGGCCTTGACCGATGCCGTGATTGCATCCCGGCAGGAGCAGACATGACAGAGAAAAAACCAACGAAAAAGCCTGAGGAAGCAGCGACCGAAGAGACTGCCGAGCAGGCGGTTGAACCCGCTCAGGACGCCGAGACACCGGCACCCGAGAAGTCCGGCGGAGTGACCGGGCCACTCGCGCTGGTCACGGTGTTGGTGCTGGCGATTTTGGTCGGTGGTGCCGCCTGGCATTTCCACCAACAGCTGCTTGCACTGCAGAACGAGCAGTCGGGATTCGCTTCGGCCGGGCAGTTGCAGGCCCTTGATGAAGCACAGGATGAGCGCATGGGTGAAATCGCCGGCCGGGTCGAGACGCTGAACAGCGCGCTTGATTCGCGACTCGAGGCGATTGCCCGGCTGGAAAACCGCATGACGGATCAGCGTGAGTCGGCGCAAGTGCTCGCTGATCGCGTTGATCAGCTTTATCGGCGAATGCAGTCGGAGAATGACGACTGGCGGATTGCCGAGGCCGCTTATCTGGGCCGGATTGCCCTGCATCGCCTGCAATTCAACGACGATGTGGCTGGTGCGCTGGAGGCGCTGGAAGCAGCCGATACCCTGCTGGCAGGTCTTGGGGGTTCGGGCGTCGATCGTCGTGAGGCGATTGCCCGGGCAACCGATCGGCTGCTCGAGGTCTCACCGCCCGATAAAGCCGGTATTCATCGCTCGCTCTCCAGGCTGGCCGATTCCCTGCCGGAGCTGCCGCTTGCCGAAGGGCTCCAGACAGGCAATGCCGCTGCCGAGGAACAGGCCGGGCCTGCCTCCGGCGGCATGGTTGAGGACTGGAGCGCACGGGCCGAGCGTGCCTGGGGCCGGCTGCGTGAAGGCTTGAGTGAGTTGGTTGTCATCAGCAATGACCGCGAGGTCGCACCGCTGCCCGATCCCGAATCCCGCTTTCTGCTCCAGCAGAACCTCATGCTGCAGGT
>PR_CR_10_Liq_2_inCRDRAFT_1000216_pt1 | contig 16576 bp, 19 predicted proteins | sample PRCRCaboRojoPR_FD_10245 | JGI IMG/M metagenome (IMG submission 10245) | reverse complement strand
CGCCGCAGGCACGGTCCCGAACACCATCTACGAGCGCGAACACAAGAACACCTTCGCACTCGATGGCAATCATTTCCTCGCGCACAATGACACGGGCAGTGAACTGGAACCGGTTGCCGAGGCCGAGCACTGCAAGTCGAGCCAGTTCGGGCCGTTCACCTCCTACAGCGAGGGCGGCCGCCGGGTGAGCTTCATCGGCGACACCCATCCGGCCTTTCACGGCAGTGTGGTGAAGGCCATTGCCTCGGGCANGCGCACCTACCCCTACGTCATGGCTGCAATGGCACATGAAAAACCGGCCTCCGAGCGCGTGCACAGCGATTTTCTCGCGCAGATGGATGACCTATTCACCGCCCGCGTGGAGTCGGTTAAAACCGATAATCCGGCGATGGTGGAAATCTGGGTTAAAGCACCGATGGCAGCGCGCAATTTCCGCGCCGGGCAATTCTTCCGTCTGCAGACCTTTGAGTCCGAGTCACCGGTGGTTGAGAACACCCGACTGCAGATCCCACTGATCACCGTCTCCGGGACCGGCGTCAAGGACGACTGCATCCGCCTGATGGTTCTGCAATGGGGCGCTGGCCCGCGACTCGTCGGTCGACTCAAGCCGGGCGACCCACTGGTGTTGATGGGCCCGACCGGAGCACCGACCGATATGCCAAGCGGGCGTACGATTATGGTGGTGGCCGGGCGCTGGGGTGCGGCCGTCATGCTGGATATTGGGGCGGCGCTGCGTGCAGCCGGCAATCGGGTGTTGTACGTGGCGGCTTTTGGCAGCGCCGGCGATGTCGATCATCAGGATGAGCTTGAGGCCGGCGCCGATCAGATCATCTGGTGCACGGCCAAGGGCGATCTCATTCAAGCCCGCCGGCCACAGGACATCAGTCTTGAGGCCACCAACATGATTGATGTCGTCAAGCGCTATGCAGCCGGNGACATCGGCCCGGCCGAGGGCGGCATCCCGNTCAGCGATGTCGACCGGATTATGGTGATGGGTGGCACCGGACTGCTGCAGGGCTTCCAGGAAGCGGTCAAGGGGGATCTCAAAGACCTGCTCGCGCCCGGCTGCGATGCCTTTGGCACGGTCGGCAGCCCCATGCAGTGCATGATGCAGGGAGTCTGCGCGCAGTGCCTGCAGTGGCAGATCGACCCGGAGACCGGCGAGCGCACGCGCCCGGTGTTCTCCTGCGCGGGCCAGGATCAGCCGCTGACCTGGATTGATTTGGAAAATCTCGCTGCCCGTCAGCAGCAGAACCGCCTAAGCGACCGGCTTAACGCGCAGTGGTTAAATGAGATACTCAAGGGCATCACCGAGAGCCCGGTTTAAAAATCAAAGCCCGCGGTAGACCGAACGGCGGTGGGCAACTCGGACAATCAATACTTCAACGACATCCTCATTCACGAGGTAGACAATCCGGTATTGCCCATCGCGAATTCGATAAAAGGCATGCCCTGAGAGCTTTTCCGATCCAGGCGGATACGGATTATCGGCCAGCGCTTGGATTTTTTGCAGAATACTTAGATTGCTCGCCTTAGGGATTCTGCGCATATCCTTGCGAACAGAGCTTTTAAAGCGAATGTTATAAGGCACCGTCTTCTTTTAACTGCTCCAGAAAAACTCCATAACTCACACTGGGCTCTTCAATGCGATCTCGACAGGCGGCGAGATCATCCAGGTCTTCGTTGAAAGCTTCTCTAACGGCTTCATTAACGATGTCTGAAATCGAGCGCTCGCTCTCTGCGGCCTTTAACCTAAGCGCTGCATGTAGCTTGGCATCAAAGTAAATAGTGGCGCGTTTGCTGGCAGTACCCGGCATGCTGACCTCCAGTAATTCTGAGAGGATAGCTTAGCGATTTAACGTTAAAACGTCAAGACGTTAAAACTACAAATGCTAGGGCGTAGTGGCGCTCGTCGCTGATGCTGAGATGCGTTTGCATAACGCCTAGGCCCGCGGCGCGCACTGCAGCGTTGCCGGTGAAAACCAGCTGCGGGGCGCCGGCGGCATCATGCTTGATAACCAGCTCGTGAAAACCGGCCTCAGCACCAATGCCACAACCAAGCGCCTTGGCCGCGGCCTCTTTCGCGGCAAAGCGCCGGGCGAGTAGCGCCGCCGGATCAGCGGCATCCCGCATGGGCCTGCGCTCATCGCTCGCCAGAATCCGCTCGGCAAAGCGATCGCCATGGGCATCGAGCGCGCGGCGAATACGCTCTATTTCAACGATATCCGTGCCGATCCCGGCGATGCTCAAGCGCGCGCCTCCTGAATCAGTCGCTTCATCTCCCGCACCGCCGCCTCAAATCCGGTAAACACCGCCCTTGCCACAATGGCATGGCCGATATTCAGCTCAATAATCTCGGGCAGCGCTGCGATCGGGCCGACGTTATGGTAATTCAGCCCATGTCCGGCATTGACCTGCAGGCCCATGGAATGCGCCAGCCGGGCTGCCTCGTGAATGCGTTGAAACTCAGCATGAATTTCGGCGTCATGCGCCGCATCGGCAAAGGCTCCGGTGTGCAGTTCAATCACCGGCGCCCCGGCTGCCGAGGCCGCTTCAATCTGCACGGGCTCCGGGTCAATGAAAAGCGAGGCCCGCACTCCGGCTTTGGCCAACCGTGCACAGGCATCGGCAATGCGCCCGGTATCAGCAGCCACATCCAGCCCGCCCTCGGTGGTCAGCTCCTCACGCCGCTCCGGGACCAGACAGCAATCCGCCGGCGCTAACCGCTCGGCGATGGCAATCATCTCATCGGTCACTGCCATCTCAAGATTCATGCGGGTCTGTATGGTCTGGGCGAGCAGTTCGACATCCCGGTCATTGATATGCCGGCGGTCCTCACGCAAATGCACGGTAATGGCGTCAGCGCCGGCAAGCTCGGCCTGATGGGCGGCATGCACCGGATCGGGATAGCGCGTCCCGCGAGCCTGCCGCAGGCTTGCCACATGGTCTACGTTCACGCCAAGCAAGGGCTCAAGACTGCCCTGATGATGTGCCATTCAGACGGCCTCCTTTAATGCCGGTATCGAAGGTAGAGCTCACGGCTCTTCAATGGTCGGTCTCCCAGGTGCGGCCGCAACGCCGCACGCATGAGATCGCGACTGTCTTTTGCAACGGCCTCACTGACCGGGTCCTGCGCCAGCCCGAGCAGTATCTCACCACTGACCACAAGCCCTGGCGCAGCCTGACTGCCCACCGCGGTTGCACCCAGCGCGGGGTCGTAACGATACCACTGCTCGGGGCTGAGTGGATGGTCATCCACATCGTGCGTTAACGGCAGTCCGTAACCAAGCAGCGCCAACAGATCACGCTCGAAGGCACGCAAAGCGGCGGCTTCACTACCCTGCGCGGCCAGGCCAGCGAGCAGGGTAAAGTAAACCTCAAAAAGCCCCGGATGCGGGTCATCCCGGCCCAGCAGCCGAAGCAGCAACTCATTGGCGTAAAAGCCACTGACAAGACGCCGCGCCTTGAGCTCAAACGGCCGGCCTGCCGCCTCTACCGCCTGCAGTGACCCGAGCTCACCACGCAGCTGCCAGGAAAGAGCAAGTGGTTGGAAAGGCTGCAGCAGGACCCGCGATGCGTGAGCGCTTTGAGCGGGCTCCACGGGCGATCAGCCCGATTCGGCCATGGGCCCGTGTGAGGACTTCAAGCAGAAGACTGGTGTTTCGGTAGGCACGGGTATGCAGGACAAAGCCAGGCTCCAACAGCGCCTGACGGCCATCAGCATTCATTGCTCGCTCGTATAACCCAACGACTGCAGCAGACGCGCATCATCCGACCAGCCGTCCCGCACTTTAACCCACAGGCGCAGATAAACCCGGCCGCCGAAGACCCGCTCCATCTCCTTGCGTGCCGCTGAGCCAATGGCCTTGATCCTTGCACCGGACTCGCCAATGACGATACGCCGCTGCCCGGCCCGCTCCACCCAGATGATCGCGGAGATACGCCGCAGCTTACCCTCCTGCTCGAAAGCCTCAATCTCCACCGCACTGGCATAGGGGAGCTCATCACCGAGCATCAGGGTCAGCGGTTCGCGCACGAGCTCAGCAGCCATAAAACGCTCACCGCGATCACTGATCTGATCTTCAGAGAAAAGCGCCGGGCCACAGGGCAGATGCCCGATAAGCTCGGTCTCCAGGGCCTCGAGATTCTCTGCTTTGGCTGCAGAGACCGGCACCACGGCGGCGAACTCACGACGGGTGTTCATCTCCGCAATCGCTGGCAGGAGCTGGTTCTTATCGCGAATCCGGTCAACTTTATTGAGTATGGCCACCACCGGTGAGCGCACCGTCTCTAGACGCTGTAAAACCCGCTCATCGGCTTCTGTCCAACGGCCGGCCTCGGTGACAAAACCGACCACATCGACATCGCCGAGCGCGCTACCGGCTGCCTCGTTTAAATAACGATTCATGGCGCTGCGCCCACCATCATGCAGCCCGGGGGTGTCGACGTAGATGATCTGTGCATCCTCACGATGATGGATACCCAGAATGCGATGNCGGGTGGTCTGCGGTTTGCGCGTTGCAATGGTGACTTTCTGCCCGATCAGACTGTTGAGCAGCGTGGATTTCCCCACGTTAGGCCGGCCCACCAGAGCAACAAAACCGGTCGGGAGCTCCTTTTCAGTCATGACTGGATGCTCCGTTCTGCAGTTGACTTAAGAGATCCTCGGCTGCGGCCTGTTCGGCCTGGCGGCGATTACCGGCAGTCCCCTCACCCACCCGATCGAGCGGCTGACAGCGGGCAGTGACACGGAATGTCTGAGCATGCGCCCGGCCCGAGGTCTCCTCGAGCGTGTAGACCGGCAACTCCAACTGACGGGCCTGCAGATATTCCTGCAGACGGGTTTTGGCATCCTTTTGCGCCTGTCTGTTTGGCAGATCTGCCAGCTGATCATGATAGAGACGCTGAATCAGGGCCTGCCCGGCGCTGTAGCCACCATCGAGGTAGACCGCACCGATGAGCGCTTCCAGGGCATCAGCCAGGATCGAATCGCGACGCTGTCCACCGGTCTTGAGCTCACCGCCGCCGAGGACGATAAAGGGACCCAGATCGATATCGCGGGCAATCGCCGCCAGCGCATTTTTATTCACAAGCGATGCACGAAGTCGGCTGAGCTCGCCCTCACGCAGATCGGGGCGGCGGTCAAAAATCTCAGCGGCAATGACAAAGTTGAGAATGGCGTCTCCCAGAAACTCCAGACGCTCGTTATTGGCGCCGGCAGCACTGCGGTGAGTGACCGCCTGTTGCAAAAGCTGCTCGTCTTCGAACGCCCAGCCGATCCGGTTTGCCAGTTCGCGAAGATCGCTCATCGAATGACATCACCCATGCGTGACCAGTTGGGGCCACCATTCCAGCTCAACCAGATGAGAAAGGCCCGACCAACCAGATGATCGCGCGGCACTGGCCCCCAGAAGCGGCTGTCGCTGCTGCGGTCGCGGTTATCGCCCATGACGAAATAATGGTCTTCAGGGACAGTGAAGCTGAAATCCCTTACCGAAGACTGACTGTGAACCAGTGCCTGGTGCCAGCCGTCACCGAGCCGCTCTCGAAACTCGGTGAAATCCGCATCTTCAATCCACGGCCCCATCGACTCGACCGGCACCGGCTCACCGTTGATGACCAGCCGCTTGTTGACGTAGCCGATGGTATCGCCCGGCATGCCGACGATGCGCTTGATGTAGTCCTGCGAGGGCTCGACCGGATACCGGAATACCGCCACATCGCCGCGTTCAGGATCCCCGATCGGGGCGATGAGTTGATGGGTCACCGGCAGGCGCAGGCCATAACCGAATTTGCTGACCAGAATAAAGTCCCCGGCCTCGAGGGTTGGCAGCATTGAGCCTGAGGGGATGCGGAATGGCTCGACGACAAAAGAGCGGATCACTAGGACAATCAGGATGACGGGGAAGAGCGAGCGGCCCAGATCGACCAGCCAGGAGACCTTGGCATCAGCCGCGCGGTGCCTGCGCCGGAAGCGGTCATAAACCCAGATCACGCCGCTCACCGCAGTGAGCACGACCAGTAGCAGCTCAAAATCCAGCATATTGTCTCTTCCGGCCCCTGCCGTTATTTGCCCTGGTCAACCTGCAGCACGGCGAGGAAGGCATCCTGAGGAATCTCCACCCGGCCCACTTGTTTCATGCGCCGCTTGCCCTCTTTCTGCTTCTCCAGCAGCTTTTTCTTTCTTGTGATGTCGCCACCATAGCATTTTGCGGTGACGTTTTTGCGCAGCGCCTTGACCGTCGAGCGGGCAATCACTTTCGAACCGACAGCCGCCTGGATGGCCACCTCGAACATCTGTCGCGGAATGATTTCCTTGAGCTTTTCCGTCAACTCCCGGCCTCGGCTCTCAGCCTGGTCCCGATGGACAATCACCGAGAGTGCATCAACCTTATCGCCATTAACCAGAACATCCAGCTTTACCAGGCGCTCGGCCTGAAACCGGCGGAATTCATAGTCGAACGACGCATATCCACGCGAGGCGGATTTCAATCGGTCAAAGAAATCCAGCACCACCTCACCCATGGGCATTTCGTACTCAAGCGAAATCTGGTTACCCACGTACTGCATGCCTTTTTGTGTGCCGCGTTTGTCCTCACAGAGCTTGATCACCGCACCGACATAATCCTGAGGCACCAGGATGCTGGCATGGATAATCGGCTCTCGAATCTCATCGACTGAATTGGTCGGCGGCAGCTCGGAGGGGTTGTGCACCAGATGAGCCTCGCCATCTTTATCAATGACCTCATGCACAACCGTGGGCGCGGTGGTAATCAGATCCAGGTTGTATTCGCGCTCAAGCCGCTCCTGGACGATTTCCATGTGCAGCATGCCAAGGAATCCGCAACGAAACCCGAACCCGAGCGCCTCGGAATTCTCCGGCTCATAATGCAGCGCCGCGTCATTCAGGCGCAGTTTGCCAAGCGCATCGCGAAAGGCCTCATAATCATCGGCACTGGTTGGAAACACGCCGGCAAAAACCCGCGGCTGGACCAGTTTGAAACCCGGTAGCGGCTCGGCCGTCGGGGCCTTGGCATGAGTGAGCGTATCGCCCACCGGCGCACCGTCAATATCCTTGATCCCGGCAACCACAAAACCGACCTTGCCGGCCGTGAGGGCATCCGAGGAGAGACGTTGCGGTGTGAAGATACCCAGATCATCCACCTGGAACTCACGCCCGGTGGACATCACTTTAATGCGATCACCCTTGGTCAACTGACCATCGAAAATGCGCACCAGACACACCACACCGAGATAATTATCAAACCAGGAGTCAATAATCAGGGCCTTCAGTGGCGCTTCCGGGTCACCCTGCGGGGCCGGCACACGCTCGACAATGGCCTCGAGCAGATCATCAATACCGAGCCCGGTCTTGGCACTGATTGGCAGGACATCGGCGCCATCAAGGCCAATGATCTCTTCAACCTGCTGGATCACCCGATCGGGCTCTGCAGAGGGCAGATCAATCTTGTTGAGGACCGGAATGACCTCAAGGCCCTGCTCCACGCGGTGTAACAGTTGGCAACGCTCTGCGCTTCCACCCCTTGAGAGGCGTCAACGAGCAGCAGCGCACCGTCACAGGCGTATAACGAGCGACTGACCTCGTAGGAGAAATCGACATGCCCGGGTGTGTCGATGAAGTTGAGCTGATAGGTCCTGCCATCGGCAGCCGTGTAGTCGAGCGAGACGCTCTGGGCTTTGATCGTGATGCCCCGCTCACGCTCAAGATCCATCGAATCGAGCATCTGCGCGTTGGCATGCCGCGCATTGTAATGCGCGGACCGCTCAATCAGGCGGTCCGCTAACGTGGATTTGCCGTGATCGATATGCGCAATAATCGAGAAAGTTTCTAATTTGTTCCATGTAGGCGCGATACGATACCGATCAGGGGATACGCAGGGCAAGAAAACGCTGACTCTGCTGTCGAAGAACAAGCAGCGGGACACTGCGACCGGACTCCACCCCCGCGATAATTTCACGCAGATCCCGGATGTCCTGGATCGGCTCACGGTTCACCCGCGTGATGACATCACCGGGTGCCAGGCCGGCATCGGCCGCCGGGCCGCCGGCCACGCCCGTGACAACGACGCCATTGATTTCGGCATCAAGACCGAGCGCCTCACGCTGTTCGGCATCGAGCGGTTCCACCGAGAGGCCCAATTCTTCGAAGTCACCATTGGGCCCGCGTGATCCCTCACTCCGCCCGGCCATGGCATCTTCCGGGAGTTCAGCGAGCTCCACATCGATGCGCTGACGCTCGCCATCGCGCACCACCACAACCGGCGCTGTGGATCCCACCGGTGTGCGCCCCACAATCGGCGGCAACGCACCGGAGTTGGGAATTTCCCGGTCATTGAATTCAACGATGACATCACCCGGCTCAAGGCCAGCGGCCTCCGCGGGACTGCCCGGCAGCACTTGGGCAACCAGCGCACCTTCTGGCCGATCCATGCCGAAGGATTCGGCAAGTTCGCGGGTGACATCCTGAATCACGACACCCAGCCAGGCCCTGCTGACGGAGCCACGCTCACGCAGCTGATCGGCAACATCCATTGCCAACTCGATCGGAATGGCAAAGGAAATCCCCTGGAACCCCCCTGAGCGGCTGTAAATATGCGAGTTAACACCGATGACCTCGCCGTCGAGGTTGAACAGGGGCCCGCCGGAGTTACCCGGGTTGATGGCAACATCGGTCTGCAGGAACGGGACATAGTTCTCGGTGGGCAGGTTACGGCCCTTGGCGCTGACGATGCCGGCGGTGACGGAATACTCAAAACCAAACGGCGAGCCGATGGCAAGCACCCACTCTCCGGCCTCTACCTGCGAAGACTTTCCGGTGCGCACGGTGGGCAGGTCCTCGGCGTCCACCTTGAGCAAAGCGAGATCCGTGCGATCGTCCTCACCAATCAACTCGGCGGTCATCTGCCGGCGATCATTGAGGCGGACGATAATTTCGCTCGCGCCATCGACGACATGATGATTGGTGAGAATGTAGCCGTCCTCGGAGATGATGAAGCCGGAGCCGAGCGACTGCGAGTCGAATCTCGGGCCTGGTCGCCCATCCTCATCCATGAACCGGTCCATGAAATCACGAAACGGATGGCCTTCGGGCAGCTGATCAGGATCCGGCATCCCGGGGATATCCGGCATACCGCCGCGATGCGGCTGCATCTCCTGGGTGGTGCTGATGTTCACCACCGCGGGGCTGTTTTCGCGCACCATCTCCGTGAAATCGGGCAATCCCTGCGCCAGCGTGCTGTTACTGGCCACCATCAGGAGCAAAAAAGCCACGGTGCCAACGCACAGTTGGCGCATACGCATTGAATGTTTCATAGGTCTCGTCCCGTTGGTTATCGTGCGGATTGCAGGGCAAGCGACTGAGCAATCTGCTCCACCGTCGCCGCCGGCACTTCGCCCACCACGATGGCTTGATGGTTCTCAAGCGCTTTGGCATAGGCATTCATGGCGCCCATGCGAAGTGGACCATGCATGGCATCGGCCTGAGCGGCCGGTTCGACATAGACAGATACCGTTGCCAGGCCGTCAGAGTACACCATGTGTCGAACGGCATGCGGCCTGCCCGGCAGCTGCTGAATCTTATCAACTTCGAGCTGATACCCGCTTGGCGGATCAGTGACGCGCCAGACCGGCAGCGACTGGCGCTGCTCATCGGTGTCGGCCGCCGCCGCTGTCACCCGGACAAATCCATCATCGGGCAGCATGGGTTCGAGATCACGCTCGTCGATGTGATCACGCAACTCCATGCTCAGCATCATCAAACGCTCAATCATCTCCCCGTCCGGCGTCATGACCTCGGCGCGCAGCAGCAGGCCGGTACGCTGGTCAATCCAGATGGCATAGCCGTAGCGCAGATGATCCTGAGGCTCGAGGGCTATCCGGGTTGTCGCCCGCCCGGCGACACGGTCCTCCCCCACCAGGCGCAGGCCGTAATGCGGCTGCAGAGCACTGACATCCGCCGGGATCCGTTCACTGATCGACCGGCGGAACTGTCGCTCATCGATCAACATGGAATCGCTGTTGGGCAGGATGCAGGTCACCGAGTCGTCACCGCGCAGCACCTCGCGGGGCTCCCCGGAGAGTGAATGCAGACGTTCACGCACCCCGTTGGTCTCATCTACTGAGCGCCAGATACGCATGGTCTCGATGTCATCGCCGTGCTGATAAACAAACTCACCAACAAAGCTGTGCGCCTCACGCGCCACACTGGCCCATTCAATCCACTCGGAAGCCGTTTTCGGCTGCTCGGCGATTGCTGCGTTGGCAACGACCGCGAGGGAGAATGCGAGCACCCAGCGATGCAGGGCTGTGCAGTTTTCAGCGATCCGCATCATGGCTGACGATACGCGCATATTTAAGCGTTCCACCAAGCTGCCCGCCCGAGGCATGTTCGCTGTGATTGACCAGATAGGGATTAAGCCGCTGACGAATCTGCGCATCCCGCATGTCATTGGGCTGACTGGCGAGCTGCAGGCGCTCATCCCGGCCCACCGCCGTTGTTGAGGCAAGCGGCGGGGTCAGCGTATCGCTCTGGGCGATGGGCGCTGAGCGCTGCGGTGTATCAGAGAACATGGGCCAGGCGAGCACCAATGCCAGCGCCACCGTGGCCGCAATGGCCCCACCAGCTACCGGCTGCAGCCAGCGCTGCCAGCGCGGCGAGGGGTATTCATGCACAGGCTCTGCGGCAAGGGCCTCTGCAACCCGTGAACTGAGCGAATCGGCCCCGGGGACATATTCTTGCCGGGCCGCTGCTGAGATTGCGTGATAGCGGGAGAGTTGTGCACGGGCTTCGGGGTCGTTGGCGAGACGGCGAATCAGAAAGCGGGTTTCTTCTGCACCCAGCTCCCCATCTGCCATCGCCGAGAGTTTTTCATCGAGATCGTTTTGCATCATCGCTAACCATTGGTACCAGACAAAAGCGGCCGCAACCGCCGGTCAATCGCTTCACGGGCACGAAAAATCCGTGACCGCACCGTGCCAATCGGGCAGTCCATAGCCTGGGCAATTTCATCGTAAGTCAGCCCTTCAAACTCACGCAGGGTAATGGCCATACGCAGATCTTCCGGGAGCTCATTAATCGCCCTCATCACCGTCTCCTGGACCTGATCACGCTGCGCCAGTGCTTCCGGCGATTCATGGTCCTTGAGACGGGATTCGATGTCGTATCGCTCGGCATCCTGGGCGTCGATATCACTATCCGGAGGACGCCTGCCCTGCGAGACGAGGTGATTCTTGGCGGTGTTGATACCGATGCGGTAGAGCCAGGTGTAGAAGCTGCTATCGCCTCGGAATCGTGGCAGCGCTCGATAGGCCTTGATGAAGGCTTCCTGGGCGACATCCAGCGCTTCGGCGTGATCGTGGACATAACGCGAGACAAGCTTGACGAGCTTGTGCTGGTATTTGAGCACCAACAGATCGAATGCCTGCTTGTCGCCAGCCTGTACACGCTCCACCAACTCCTTATCCGCATTCGCGGTACTCATTATTCCTCCAGCCCCAGTGCCCGGTATGGCGTCCCGCCATCCGAGAAGATTGACCGAGGATAATGAAAGAAGTTCAACATAGGTAGCAGGCTAGCCGCGGTGGGCGCCGGGGGCAATCGGCTTAACATGCCAAAATCTGCCTTCTCAGCCTGCGATGCGCTTCGGCAGGCAGCGCATCGGCAGGCAACACCAGCGCTCGACGGCGCCATCGCCCGAGCGACAGCGTCATTATCACAAGCCAGGGAGTGACCAGGTGATCATCGATCACGCCCTCACCACACGCCCCATCCCGCTGCCAGAAAAGACAACGCCTGTCGGGGAGTATCTGAAAATACGTAACCGTCGCGGCCGCGCCCGGCCAGTGGTACGGGCCGCCACAACAGCGATGAACAGCGTGAAGACCGCAAGCGCTACCCGCATGGCCGTCGGCAACGCGCCGGCATAAAAAGCGGCAAGCAGGCTGAGCGCAGGCAGGAAGACCAGTGCGCCGCGTAGGCAGAGACTGGGTCTGATTCTATAAACCGGATGCAGCGCGGACTCGGCGTGAGATATCGACAAGGGCACCCTCCGTGGGCCGCTCACCGTTCAAAAGCCAGTCAATCAGTAAATCGTCTTCGCAGTCGAGGAGCCGTTCAAAAGCCTCGCGCCCCTCGGCATCGAGGCTTTCATAGCCATTCTCTTCAGCATCGAGAAAACGGGTCAGCAACCGATCAAGCTCGGTTGTGCCCCGACGGCAGCGCCAATGCAGTCGCCCCACTTTACTGACGGGCCACCATCAGCCGTTTGATCTCGGCAATGGCTTTGGCCGGATTCAATCCCTTGGGGCAGGCCGAAGCGCAGTTCATGATGGTATGACAACGGTAGAGCTTGAAGGCGTCATCGAGATCATCCAGCCGACCACCGGTGTCTTCGTCACGACTGTCGGCGATCCAGCGATAGGCCTGCAGCAGCACGGCAGGGCCGAGATAGCGATCCGGATTCCACCAGTAGCTCGGGCAGGAAGTCTGGCAGCAGGCACAAAGGATGCATTCATAGAGCCCGTCCAGCTCTTCACGGTCCTCGGGGCTCTGCAGACGTTCCTGATCCGGTGGCGGCGGCGTCTGCGTGCGAATCCACGGCCGGATCGAGGCGTACTGCGCATAGAAATGCGTCATATCCGGAACCAGATCCTTGACCACGCGCATGGATGGCAGCGGGTAGATGCGCACATCCCCCTCAATCTCATCGATGGCCTTGGTGCAGGCAAGCGTATTGCGCCCGTCAATATTCATGGCACAGGAGCCACAGATGCCTTCACGGCATGAGCGCCGGAAGGTGAGCGTCGGATCGATTTCATTTTTAATCTTGATCAGCGCATCGAGCACCATCGGGCCGCAGGTATCGAGATCGACTTCGTAAGTATCGAGCCGCGGGTTGGCACCGGAGTCCGGTTCCCAGCGATAAACCTTGAAAATGCGCGTGTTCTGGGCGCCTTTCGGTGCCGGATGATGTTCACCGGACTGAATGCGCGAATTGGGAGGCAGAACAAACTGGGCCATGGTTATTTCTCCTTAGCGTCAGTACACGCGCTTCTTCGGCGGGATGACTTCCATCTCATCCGTGAGCGTCGTCATATGCACCGGACGGTAATCAAGCTGAACACCACCGTCTTCCTGCATCCAGGAGACCGTGTGCTTCATCCACTGCTCATCATCACGCTCACCGAAGTCCTCGCGGGCATGGGCGCCGCGACTCTCCTGGCGGTTGAGCGCTGAATCCATGCTGACTACGGCATTGCCGAGCAGATTCTCAAGCTCCAGCGTCTCGACCAGATCGGTATTCCAGACCAGGGACCGGTCGGAGACATTGACGTCGGCGAACTTGGCGTAGATGTCATGGATGAGCTTGCTGCCCTCCTCCAACGTCTCCGCCGTGCGGAAAACTGCAGAGTAGGTCTGCATCGCGTGTTGCATTTGATCACGCAGCGAGGCGGTCGTGTGACTGCCCTTGGCATTGCGCAGGCGATCGAGCCGGGCCAGCGCAGGTTCCGCACTGTCAGCCTGCAGGGGCTTGTGCTCACCGGTCTCGGCGACAATTTCTGCTGCCCGAATGGCAGCCGCCCGGCCAAAGACCACAAGATCGAGCAGAGAGTTGGACCCCAGCCGGTTGGCCCCGTGGACCGAAATACAGCCAGCCTCACCAATGGCCATGAGACCGGGGACAACCGCGTCCGGGTCCCCATCGCGTGGCGCAACAACCTCAGCCCGGTAATTAGTGGGGATACCGCCCATGTTGTAGTGCACCGTCGGCAGCACAGGAATGGGCTCTTTGGTGACATCCACACCGGCGAAAATCCGCGCTGTCTCGGCAATGCCCGGCAGGCGCTGGTTAATCACCTCAGGGCCGAGATGCTCAAGATGCAGATGGATATGATCAGCCTTCGGCCCCACGCCACGGCCCTCGCGAATCTCAATGGTCATCGAGCGCGAGACAACATCACGCGATGCAAGATCCTTGGCATTTGGCGCATAGCGCTCCATGAAGCGCTCGCCTTCGGAGTTGGTGAGATAACCGCCCTCGCCACGGGAGCCTTCGGTAATCAGGCAGCCCGCCCCGTAAACGCCGGTCGGGTGGAACTGCGTGAATTCCATATCCTGCAGCGGCAGACCGGCCCGCAGGACCATGCCACCACCGTCACCCGTGCAGGTATGCGCAGAGGTGCAGGAGAACCAGGCCCGACCGTAACCGCCGGTGGCGAGTACGACGATATGGGCGCGGAAGCGATGAATCTTGCCGGTGGCAAGCTCAAGCGCAATCACGCCACGACAGGCGCCGTCTTCCATGATCAGATCCAGCGCGAAGAACTCGATGTAGAACTCGGCCTGATGCGCCAGGGACTGTTGGTAGAGCGTGTGCAGGATGGCATGGCCGGTGCGGTCGGCGGCCGCACAGGTACGCTGCGCGGTGCCCTCACCGAAGTGCGTGGTCATGCCTCCGAACGGGCGCTGATAGATCTTGCCTTCCTCCGTTCTGGAGAACGGCACGCCGTAGTGTTCAAGCTCGATGATGGCCGGAATGGCTTCGCGGCACATGTACTCGATCGCATCCTGATCCCCGAGCCAATCCGACCCCTTGATGGTGTCGTAGGCATGCCAGCGCCAGTCATCCTCACCCATGTTGCCGAGTGCGGCACTGACTCCGCCCTGAGCAGCCACGGTGTGGCTACGGGTCGGGAATACCTTGGTCACGCAGGCGGTCTTGAGTCCTTTCTCGGCCATGCCGAAAGTGGCGCGCAACCCGGCGCCGCCGGCGCCAACAACCACCACGTCATAACTGTGGTCAATAATCTCGTAATCGCTGCTCATCGAGTCAGCCTCCGAATGCGATCTTAAGGACGGCGAAAATGCCCGTCGTTGCGAGGAGCAGGGCGAGGAAACGCACGCCGATCAAAAGCGCCAGACGCACGCCCTTGTGGCTGACGTAGTCCTCGAGTACCACTTGCAGGCCAAGCGAGGCGTGATAGAAGAGCACACCGAACATCAGCACCAGCAGGACAGCATTAAACGGGCTTGCCATCCATGCAATCGTCTCGCTGTAGCCGGCGCCGGCATGGCTGGCGATACCAATGACCAGCCAGAGCATGAGCGGCACCATGCCAATCGCCGAGAGGCGTTGTGCGGTCCAGTGACTCGCGCCATGGTGAGACGCGCCCAGGCCTCGGGCCTGCTTGATGGGGGTCCGAAACTGCATATCCCGTCTCCTTTAGACCAGCGCAATCAGCCAGGCGATCAGCGTCAGGGCCGCCGCACTGCCGATGACGATCTGCCCGCCCCGGCGAGCGGCATCGAGCTCGAATCCATACCCGGCATCCCAGATGAGGTGTCGGATGCCGTTGCACAGATGGTAGAAGAGCACAAAGCTCCAGATGAACATCAGCAGCTGCACCGGAAGACTGCCCAGGAAGGCACTCGCCGTCGCATAGGCCTGCGGGCCCGAGGCAGCCGCGAACACCCAGTAGACGAGCACAAGTGCGCCGCCTGAGAGCATCACACCGGAGATGCGATGACTGATCGAGGTGATGGCAGTAAAGGGCAGGCGATAGACCTGCAGGTGAGGTGAAAGCGGGCGATTGTCCGAGCTCATCGGCTTACTCTCCGGGCGCGGTGTTATTTGGAATTGTTGCGATAATTTACGCCGACCGGCCGTTTTTCGCAAGATCGTTGCGATGCAACATCAACGGTCAAAAACGCTCAGAAATCCGTGCAACGCCCGTTATTCTCCCAATCACCGTAGCGGGTCGGTTCAGGCCCCTTGCTGCCACCGACCTCTTTCGGCCAGGTCTGCGGCTTCTCCCAATCGACCTGCTCCCGGGTTTCATCCTCGGGCTTTTTTTCGTCTTTGTCACAGCTCATTGAACCGACCTCCGGTTACATTTCGCAGGGCGTGAATGGCATTATTCTACGCATGAACACATCTGATCTGTCATCCATTGCACTCGCCGCCGAACAGGGCGGGGTCGTCTGCCCGCTACCCTCGCTCGGCATACTGCATGTCACCGGCGACGACGCCACTGACTTTCTGCACAATCAGCTCACGCAATCGGCCCGGGATTTTGCCGAGACCGAGACCCGGCTTGCTGCCTGGTGCAATGCCAAAGGCCGGACCCGGGCCCTCTTTCGCATGGTCCCGAGTGACACTGGCCTGCTCCTCATCACCGACAGTGAAGTCCTCGCTGCAGTTCAACCCAAGCTGCAGATGTTCGTGCTGCGCGCGCAAGTCGCGCTCACCAACCTGACCGACAGCGAAGGATTTCTTGGCTTTGCCGGGCCTGCCGCTGAAGTGCTGCTCACCGAGATCGCCGGCTCACTGCCAACCCGGCCCGGTGAACTCACACGCGCCGGTGATTTGCATATCATCGCCCTGCCGCATGGCGAAGCCCTGCGTTACCTGATGCTGGCACCATCCGGTCAACTTAAAGAAATTCAGACACGCGCCGAGCAGGCATTAACGCCTGGTGATGAAGCCTTCTGGCGACTGCTCGATATCCGCTCTGGACTGCCGGAGGTCACCCTGCCTGTCCAGGAGTCGATCATCCC
>PR_CR_10_Liq_2_inCRDRAFT_1000213_pt1 | contig 16621 bp, 26 predicted proteins | sample PRCRCaboRojoPR_FD_10245 | JGI IMG/M metagenome (IMG submission 10245) | reverse complement strand
ACTTCTTGCCGCCGATGGCAACGGTCAACCTTGAAGATGGTGCCCGCGTGGAAGTGGGCGATATCATTGCCCGCATTCCTCAAGAGGGTTCTAAGACGCGCGATATTACCGGTGGTTTGCCACGGGTTGCCGACCTGTTCGAAGCGCGCAAGCCTAAAGAGCCCGCTATCTTGGCGGAAATCTCAGGTACCGTGAGCTTTGGTAAAGAGACCAAAGGCAAGCGTCGTCTGATCATCACTCCGACCGATGGTTCAACCCTGCCCGATGGCTCAGATCACTACGAGGAACTCATTCCTAAGTGGCGTCAGCTGTCGGTATTTGAGGGCGAACAGGTCGAGAAGGGCGAAATCGTATCCGAAGGTCCGCTCAGTCCCCACGATATCCTACGGTTGAAGGGCATCGCCGAGTTGGCGAAGTACATCGTTAACGAGATCCAAGAGGTTTATCGACTCCAGGGTGTGAAGATCAACGATAAGCACATCGAAATCATCGTACGGCAGATGTTGCGTAAAGTGGTTATTACTGGTGCTGGCGAATCGACCTTTATCAAGGGAGAGCAGGTCGAGTACACCGCATTCCTTGAGGAGTGTGATCGACTCGAGGCCCAGAACCTGATGTCGCCGACAGCGGAGCGGGAGTTGCTGGGGATTACCAAAGCCTCTCTTGCGACGGAAAGCTTCATCTCTGCTGCCTCGTTCCAAGAGACCACGCGTGTACTTACTGAAGCTGCGGTGACCGGTAAGCGTGATTACTTGCGCGGTCTCAAAGAAAACGTGATTGTGGGTCGCCTGATTCCTGCGGGTACGGGTCTGGCCTACCACGATGAGCGGCGTCGTAAACGTGCCGATGACGGAGCGCTGTCTCTGACCATGTCCGACGAAGAGTTCCAAGAAAGCTTCGCGGTTGAAATGGAAAAGGCGGAAGCCGAGAGCGAATAGCGTTCAGTCGCTAAGTCGTTGACTAGGGGTGCGCGCATCTATAGAATGCGCGCTCTTTTATTTGGGGTCACTCCCCAGACAATTCGGAGCATTTGAATGGCAACCATTAACCAGCTTGTGCGTAAGCCGCGCAAGCGCAAGGTGATCAAGAGTGGCGTACCCGCGCTGCAAGCTTGTCCCCAGCGTCGCGGTGTTTGCACCCGCGTGTATACCACCACCCCGAAAAAGCCTAACTCGGCACTCCGCAAGGTATGTCGTGTACGTTTGACCAATGGCTACGAAGTCTCCTCTTACATTGGTGGTGAAGGCCACAACCTGCAAGAGCACAGCGTAGTGTTGATCCGCGGTGGTCGTGTAAAAGATTTGCCCGGTGTTCGCTACCACACCGTGCGCGGTAGTCTCGATACGTCGGGTGTTGCCAACCGTCGTCAGGGCCGCTCCAAATACGGCGCCAAACGACCCAAGTAATCGTCATGGTCGATCCCCCGCTGGGGCTCGACTTCATTAACGTCAGCCATGTGTTGACAGTAAGGCTGGGCCTTCTTGGTGCCCGGGTAACCTGAAGTGAAAAGGTAATTGTTATGCCACGTAGACGCGTCGTCGCTAAACGCGAAGTCCTGCCCGATCCTAAGTTCGGAAACACCACCCTCGCCAAGTTCATGAACCACGTGATGGTCAGCGGCAAAAAATCCGTCGCCGAGTCCATTGTGTATGGTGCACTCGATATCGTCCAAGAGCGCACCAAGCGCGACCCCCTCGAGGTATTTGACGAGGCGTTAGAAAACATCGCGCCCATGGTTGAAGTAAAGTCACGCCGCGTTGGCGGTGCAACTTACCAGGTGCCGGTAGAAGTCCGCCCTGCTCGACGCGCTGCGCTCTCTATGCGTTGGTTGGTTGACTACGCCCGAAATCGCGGCGAGAAATCTATGCGCCAGCGGCTGGCTGGTGAGATCACCGACGCCGCTCAAGGCAAAGGCAACGCGGTGAAGAAGCGTGAAGACGTGCATCGTATGGCAGAAGCCAACAAGGCCTTCTCTCACTTCAGATTCTGATCATTCGCGTTTTACGCATTCTGGAGAGATCCCGTGGCCCGCAAGACTCCGATACAACGCTACCGAAATATCGGTATTTGTGCGCACGTCGACGCGGGTAAAACCACCACCACCGAGCGGGTGCTGTTTTACACGGGCTTATCCCACAAGATCGGCGAGGTCCATGATGGTGCCGCCACCATGGACTGGATGGAGCAGGAGCAGGAGCGAGGTATCACCATTACCTCTGCGGCTACTACCTGCTTCTGGGCTGGCATGAACCAGCAGTTCGAGCAGCATCGCGTCAATATTATCGATACCCCCGGACACGTTGACTTCACGATTGAGGTGGAGCGTTCATTGCGCGTGTTAGACGGGGCGGTTGTGGTTTTATGTGGCTCCTCTGGTGTGCAACCTCAGACCGAAACCGTATGGCGTCAGGCCAACAAATATGAAGTGCCACGCATGGTGTTCGTCAACAAGATGGATCGTGCCGGCGCTGATTTTATGCGTGTGGTCGAGCAGTTGCGTGAGCGACTTGCATGCCAGGCCGTTCCGATCCAGATGACCATCGGCGCTGAAGACGACTTTGAAGGTGTGGTCGATCTGGTTAAGCGCAAAGCCATATATTGGAACGAAGCTGACAAAGGCATGACCTTTGAGTACGGCGATGTTCCTGATCATATGACTGACAGCGTTGAAGCCATGCGCGAGGCCATGGTTGAGGCGGCTGCGGAGGCTAACGACGAACTGATGGATCGCTACCTCGAAGAGGGCGATCTATCGGAAGACGATATCAAGCGCGGGTTGCGAGCAAGGACCCTTGCCAACGAAATAGTACCTGTACTGGGTGGCTCAGCCTTTAAGAATAAAGGTGTACAAGCAGTGCTCGACGCTGTCATCGAATACTTGCCATCTCCTACCGAGGTGAAAGCAATCGAAGGCACCTTGGAAGACGGTGAAACCGTTGCCGAGCGGCGCGCGGGTGATGATGAACCCTTTGCCGCCCTGGCGTTTAAGATTGCGACTGACCCCTTCGTGGGCACACTCACCTTTTTCAGGGTCTACTCAGGCAAGCTCGAGAGCGGCACGGCGATTTACAACTCGGTGAAAGGTCGAAAAGAACGCGTTGGCCGCATGGTCCAAATGCACGCCAACAGTCGTGAAGAGATTAAAGAGGTGCTCTCGGGCGATATCGCCGCTGCTATCGGGCTCAAAGATGTGACCACAGGGGATACCTTGTGTGACGCCAATCAGCCTGTGATCCTCGAGCGCATGGAGTTTCCTGAGCCGGTGATCTCCGTGGCCGTTGAGCCGCGATCTCAGGCAGATCAAGATAAGATGGGCGTAGCCCTGGGTAAACTTGCTCAGGAAGATCCCTCGTTCCGGGTCAAAACCGACGAGGAAACCGGACAAACCATTGTTTCAGGTATGGGGGAATTACACCTCGATATCATCGTCGATCGTATGCGTCGGGAGTTTAGCGTCGAGGCAAACATCGGTAAGCCGCAAGTTGCCTACCGAGAACGCATCCGTAACTCTGCCGAGATCGAAGGTAAATTCGTGCGTCAGTCCGGTGGCCGTGGCCAGTACGGACATGTTTGGGTGCGTTTCGAGCCCGCCGATGATGAAAACGCCGATAGCCTCGAGTTCCACAACGAGATCGTGGGTGGCGTTGTACCCAAAGAGTACATTCCAGCTATTCAGAAAGGCATCGAAGAGCAAATGCGTAACGGTGTCTTGGCGGGCTACCCATTGTTGGGTTTGAAAGCCACGCTCTACGATGGCTCCTTCCATGATGTGGATTCGAACGAAATGGCTTTCAAGATTGCAGCTAGTTTGGCTACCAAGCAGCTTGCACAGCACGGTGGTGCCGTGCTCCTTGAACCGATGATGAAAGTGGAAGTGGTTACACCCGAAGAGAACATGGGTGACGTGGTGGGCGATCTGAATCGTCGCCGTGGGCTCATTCTAGGGATGGATGAAATTGTTTCTGGGAAAGTGATCAACGCAGAGGTGCCGCTAGCCGAGATGTTCGGCTACGCGACCGACCTGCGTTCGGCGACTCAGGGTCGTGCCACCTACACCATGGAATTTTCAAAGTACGCCGAAGCGCCGAATAACGTCGCTGACGCAATTGTTTCAAAAAACCAGACGGGCTAACCGTCACATCATTAAGAGGGACTGACAGTGTCGAAGGAATCATTTGAGCGTTCGAAGCCCCACGTCAACGTGGGCACGATTGGGCACGTAGACCACGGTAAGACGACGCTGACAGCGGCGTTGACGCGAGTGGCTGCAGAAGTATTTGGTGGTACGGCGGTAGCGTTTGACGGTATTGATAACGCCCCGGAAGAGCGCGAGCGTGGTATCACGATTGCGACGTCGCACGTTGAGTACGAGTCGAGCGATCGTCACTACGCGCACGTAGACTGCCCCGGACACGCGGACTACGTTAAGAACATGATTACGGGTGCGGCCCAGATGGACGGCGCTATTTTGGTGTGTGGTGCCACCGATGGTCCTATGCCCCAGACCCGTGAGCACATCCTGCTGTCGCGTCAGGTNGGTGTACCGTACATCGTGGTTTTCCTGAACAAGGCTGACTTGTTGGCAGAAGATTGCGGCGGTGTTGATACTGAAGAGTTCGAAGAGATGAAAGAGCTGGTAGAGATGGAGCTGCGCGAGCTGCTCGATACCTACGAGTTCCCTGGCGATGACACACCCATCATTTGCGGTTCAGCGCTGATGGCGTTGAACGGCGAAGATGAAAACGAGCTGGGCACGACGGCGGTTAAGAACCTGATCGAGGCGTTGGATTCTTACATTCCTGAGCCAGAGCGTGCGATTGATCAGCCATTCCTGATGCCTGTTGAGGACGTATTCTCGATTTCAGGTCGTGGTACGGTGGTAACGGGCCGTGTTGAGCGTGGCATTATCAAGGTTGGCGATGAAATTGAAATCATCGGTATCCGCGATACCCAGAAGACGACGTGTACGGGTGTTGAGATGTTCCGCAAGCTGCTTGACGAAGGTCGTGCGGGTGAGAACGTCGGTGTATTGCTGCGTGGTACCAAGCGTGATGACGTTGAGCGTGGTCAGGTTTTGGCGATTCCCGGGTCAGTGACGCCGCACACCAAGTTTGAGGCAGAGGTATACGTTCTGTCGAAAGATGAAGGTGGTCGTCATACGCCGTTCTTCAAGGGCTACCGTCCGCAGTTTTACTTCCGTACGACGGACGTAACCGGTGCGGTAGAGCTACCTGAGGGTGTTGAGATGGTGATGCCTGGTGACAACGTCAATATTGTTGCCACGTTGATTGCGCCGATTGCGATGGAAGATGGTCTGCGCTTTGCAATCCGTGAAGGCGGCCGAACCGTGGGCGCCGGCGTCGTCGCTAAAATTATTGAGTAATCACTCGTTTTGTTAATTAAAGCCCGCCTTGTGCGGGCTTTTTTGTGTTTGCTATTTACAGACCGGCTTATATTGTGGGTTAGGGCGCTAATAACGGCGAGTCCGGTAACTTGGCTATCAGGGTGATACCTGACACCCGCAGCCCGCGATCGGTATGTTCCACCTTCAGTGTTTCAAACAGTGTCAGCTGCTGGGCAAAGCCAGAGCCAACGAGATACTGCTGAATCTCACTATCAACTTGATAGCCGTAGGGTTGGCTCACTACGCGGGTGTTGACCCGATGAGCTCTGAATCGGTCGGCGGTATCAAAAGTGGTCTGCCAGAGCTCACCATAGTCCCTTAAGTTGACTGGACTTGAGGTCGACTCGCTGGGAAGCTGCACGGCGATACGCGCATCGGGTGTCACTGACATAAAATAAAAGGTGAGGTCTCTGGCGTTCAGGGCGCCATCCATTTCCTCTAATAGCAAGCGCACAGGGCGAACATCGACACTGGTCTTTATGGTCGTGACATAGCCATTATCGATCATACCTTGACGCTCGCTCGCTGCAGCGGCCACATTATGGTGCATCGCTTCGGTGTACCAGCGCCAGGCTCTATCCGCATCACCTCGCTCCAGTGAATGCCGAGCGTAACGGAGTTGCGCCTCGGGCAGGCCTGCAACTGCAGCGCGACGTAAAAAATCATCGGCTTTTTGTTGCGATGGTCGAGTACCGCTGCCCGTGGCGAACGCGAGACTCAGGTAGTAAAGGGCTCGAGGCTCCCCTTGGGCTGCGGCGCTCTCTAGTAATGTGAAAGCGCGCTCAAGATCTCTCGAGACACCGGCCCCCTCCTGGTACATGCGAGCAAGGGATACCATGGCCTGGGCATTGCCTTGCTCGGACAGTTGCTGCCACAGCACCCGTGCAGATTCATAGCGTCCTTGGCTAAAGTCGACTTCCGCTCTTGCATTACCCAGCATCTCCGCGTGCACCTGCTTTTGATCGAGCTCCCCTCGAGCCCCGCTGGTCCATAGCACCAGCAGGCCGATAGTCGCGAGTATTTGGAGCTTGAAGGAGGGCTGCTGCAAGTTAACCGTTGACCTCAAATAAGTAACTTTTTGCCATTTCTAGATATTACACGGTTACAGCAAAAAAGCGTGTTGACAGCATGGTCACTCACACATAAACTTCGCGCTCTTTTTTCACGGGATCCACCTGCGGGATGCCGGTTATTTTGGAGATGTAGCGTGCAAAACCAGCGTATTCGCATTCGCCTGAAAGCCTTCGATCACAAACTGATCGATACGTCGACTCAGGAAATCGTGGAAACAGCGCGTCGGACCGGCGCACAAGTGCGTGGCCCTATACCGCTGCCCACTAAGAAAGAGAAGTATACGATTTTGACCTCGCCCCACGTCAACAAAGACGCCCGAGATCAATACGAGATTCGCACGCACAAGCGACTCCTCGATATCGTCGAGCCTACTGAAAAAACCGTAGATGCTCTGATGAAGCTTGACCTAGCCGCTGGGGTAGAAGTCCAGATCAGCTTAGGCTAAGCAAACAATTTAGTAAGACCTGCCCGGTTCGCCGGGTGTGTAACGTCCGTATCGGGGTGGTGACCACCGGGTCGCCGCCATCTATGGGGACGGCCATAGAGGGTATAGCCCCGTACACTGTGAGGTTTAAAACCATGACTATTGGTGTAGTCGGCCGTAAATCGGGCATGACGCGTGTCTTTACCGATGAAGGCGTATCAATTCCAGTGACCGTAGTGGAAGTGCTTCCAAACCGAGTCACTCAAATCAAAGATCTCGAGACCGATGGGTATCGAGCAATTCAGGTCACGACGGGTAACCGCAAGGCCTCCAAAGTTAGCAAGCCAGAAGCGGGGCATTTTGCCAAGGCTGGGGTTGAGGCTGGCTTGGGTCTTTGGGAGTTCCGCCTCGACGGCGTCGATGAGACGTTTGATGTCGGTGCTGAGCTTACAGTGGCGCGATTTGAGCAGGGTCAGAAGGTTGACGTCGCTGGTCAGTCCAAGGGTAAAGGTTTCCAGGGTGCTATCAAGCGCTGGAATTTCCGCACTCAAGACGCCACTCACGGCAACTCTCTGTCGCACCGCGCCCCCGGTTCTATTGGGCAGTGCCAAACCCCTGGTCGGGTCTTCAAGGGTAAAAAGATGGCCGGCCACATGGGTGCTGAGCGTGTCACTACGCAGGGCCTCGAGGTTGTGCGCGTTGATGCCGATCGCAACTTGCTGCTGATTAAAGGTGCTGTTCCAGGCGCCCCCGGTGGTGAGGTTATCGTGCGTCCGGCAGTGAAGGGTTAAGGGGGCATAGCCGTGGAATTGAATGTAGTTAAGCCTGGAGCAGGTGATGCGGGAACCGTATCAGTCTCTGAGGCGACGTTCGCTCGGGAGTACAACGAATCCCTTGTGCACCAGGTCGTGACCGCGTATTTGGCCGGTGGTCGCCAGGGCACTCGCGCCCAGAAAACCCGCTCGGAAGTGGCCGGTGGTGGTAAGAAGCCGTGGCGACAGAAGGGCACTGGTCGTGCTCGCGCGGGTACGATTCGCTCGCCGCTGTGGCGCTCAGGTGGTGTGACCTTTGCTGCTGGTCCCCAAGACCACTCTCAAAAGGTCAACAAAAAGATGTATCGGGCGGCAATGCGCTCGATTTTATCTGAGCTTGCGCGCACAGACCGCTTGTTAGTCGTTGATAGCTTCGATGTTGAGCAGCCCAAAACCAAATTGCTGGTGCAGCAGCTCAAGGCGTTGAACGTTGAAAACGTACTGATTATCGCCAATGAGGTCGATCAGAACCTGTATTTGGCTGCTCGCAACCTTCACCAGGTTGACGTCCGCGACGTTGATGGCGTTGACCCCGTGAGTTTGGTTGCCTTCGACAAGGTCATGGTGACCGTCGATGCGGTTAAGAAATTTGAGGAGGCTCTGGCATGAATCAGGAGCGTATATTCCAGATCTTGCTCGGCCCTCATGTGTCCGAGAAGGCGGCGTTAGCGGCTGAAAACAGCAATCAGTACGTGTTCAAGGTTGCTTTGGACGCGACGAAACTAGAGATCAAGACGTCGGTTGAGCAGCTGTTCAAGGTGCAGGTTGATGACGTTCGTACCTTGCGTGTGAAGGGTAAGACCAAGCGTAACCGTTTCGGTTGGACCACCAAGCCGTCTTGGAAAAAAGCATATGTACGTCTTGCGCAAGGTCAAGAAATTGATTTTGCGGCAGTGAGCTAAGGGGCGATTTGTCATGGCAGTCGTAAAGAGTAAACCGACATCAGCGGGTCGTCGCCACCACGTACGCGTGGTCAATGACGAGCTGTATAAGGGTCGCGCCTACGCACCCCTGCTCGAGAAGAACAGCAAGAACGGTGGGCGAAATAACGCCGGCCGCATCACGACCCGGCACGTCGGTGGTGGCCACAAGCACCACTATCGGGTCATCGATTTTAAGCGTAACAAGGATGGCATTCCGGCGAAGGTTGAGCGCATCGAGTATGACCCCAACCGTACGGCGCACATTGCCCTGCTGCTCTACGCCGATGGTGAGCGTCGTTACATCATTGCGCCCAAGGGTGTCGGTGTGGGCGATCCCATCTTCTCAGGCGCTGCCGCCCCTATTAAGGCGGGTAATTGCTTGCCTATCCGCAACATTCCGGTCGGTGCGGTTATTCATGCCATTGAACTGAAGCCCGGTAAGGGTGCTCAGTTGGCACGCTCAGCGGGAGCCTCCGTTCAGTTGGTGGCTCGAGAAGGTCAGTACGCCACGATTCGGTTGCGCTCGGGTGAGACCCGAAAGGTACCCGTCGATTGTCGCGCGACCCTCGGAGAGGTGTCGAACTCTGAGCACAGCCTGCGCAAGCTGGGTAAAGCTGGTGCTGCGCGCTGGCGCGGTGTTCGTCCCACGGTACGTGGTGTGGCGATGAACCCGGTCGATCACCCTCATGGTGGTGGTGAAGGTCGCACATCGGGTGGTCGTCATCCGGTTACACCCTGGGGTGTGCCGACCAAGGGTTACAAGACCCGTAAAAATAAGCGCACCGACGGCTTTATTGTTCGTCGTCGCGGCAAGAAGTAACCGTTGAAGGAAAGAGGATTAACCTGTGCCACGTTCATTGAAAAAAGGCCCCTTCATTGACCTGCACCTTCTGAAGAAGGTAGAGGCGGCGGTTGAGAGTAATGATCGTCGTCCGATCAAGACTTGGTCGCGTCGGTCTATGATTTCGCCCGATATGGTTGGGCTCACCATTGCAGTACACAACGGCCGTCAGCATGTCCCCGTGCTTATTAACGAGGACATGGTTGGCCACAAGCTCGGTGAGTTCGCAGTGACCCGTACGTTCAAGGGTCACATTGTTGACAAGAAAGCCAAGCGCTAACGGTTGGCGGAGATAGAGACGATGGAAGTATCAGCAAAACTTCGCGGCGCGCGCATTTCGGCGCAGAAGGCTCGGCTGGTGGCTGACCAAGTGCGTGGTAAGCCGGTTGAAGAGGCACTCAACACCCTTGAGTTCAGCACCAAAAAAGCTGCTCATCTGGTGCGTAAGCTGCTGAATTCAGCGATTGCGAATGCCGAGAACAACGAAGGTGCAGACGTCGATGAGCTGCGCGTATCTACCATATTTGTCGACGAAGGTCTGACCATGAAGCGCATGCGCGCTCGTGCAAAGGGCCGGGGCGACCGAATTTTGAAGCGTACCTGTCACATTACAGTGAAGGTTGCGGACAGCGAAGGTTAAGGGGACTGACGCATGGGTCAGAAAGTACATCCAACCGGTATTCGCCTTGGTGTGGTCAAAGATCACAACTCGGTGTGGTATGCGAACAGCAAAAGCTACTCTAAGAATCTGATCAGTGATCTTCAGGTTCGTGAGTACGTGCTCAAAAAGCTCGACGCGGCATCGGTGAGTCGAGTCATGATTGAGCGGCCTGCGCAGACCGCGCGCGTTACCATCCACACTGCGCGTCCCGGCATTGTGATTGGCAAGAAGGGTGAAGACGTTGAAAAGCTTCGCCAAGAGCTAAGCAAGATGATGGGCGTGCCAGTACACATCAACATCGAAGAGATCCGTAAGCCTGATCTCGATGCGCGTTTGGTCGCACAGAATGTTGCCCAACAGCTCGAGCGTCGAGTCATGTTCCGTCGCGCTATGAAGCGCGTGGTTCAAAACGCCATGCGTCAAGGTGCCGAGGGTATCAAGGTGCAGGTTGGCGGTCGTCTCGGTGGTGCTGAAATCGCGCGAACCGAGTGGTACCGCGAAGGGCGAGTTCCACTACACACATTGCGTGCCGACATTGATTACGCAACCTACGAGGCCCATACCACCTACGGCGTGATTGGCGTCAAGGTATGGATCTTCAAGGGCGAAGTCATTGGCGGTGGCGACGAAGGCCAGGAGCCGCGTCGCGCGGCTGCCGGCTGAGTCGGGTAGAGAGGACTGAATCATGCTGCAACCTAAGCGTACCAAGTTCCGCAAGACGCAGAAGGGCCGAAACCGTGGTCTGGCAGAGCGCGGAAGTAAAGTTAGTTTTGGCGAGTATGCGCTGAAGGCTACCGGGCGCGGTCGCATTACGGCGCGCCAGATTGAGGCGGCTCGCCGTGCGATGACCCGTCACATTAAACGTGGTGGAAAAATTTGGATCCGCGTATTTCCCGACAAGCCGATCACCGGTAAGCCGTTGGAAGTACGTCAGGGTAAAGGTAAGGGTAACGTCGAGTACTGGGTGGCACAGATCCAGCCAGGTCGCGTGCTCTATGAAGTTGAAGGTGTGTCTGAGCAGCTTGCTCGCGAGGCGTTTGAACTCGCCGCGTCAAAGCTGCCCGTGCAGACTGCATTTGTTAAACGGTCGGTGATGTGATGAAAGCAAGCGAATTGCGTGACAAGTCGGCAGACGAGCTCAATACCGAGTTGCTTAAGCTACGTGAAGAGCAGTTCAAGCTTCGAATGGCAAAGTCTACTGGGCAGCTGGGTCAGAGCCACCTGCTAAAGCAGACCAAGCGTGACATTGCACGGGTTAAGACCGTTCTGCAGCAGAAGGTAGAAGGCTAATGGGAACGACTGAAAAGCGCACGCGCACCGTCCAAGGGCGGGTTGTCAGTGACAAGATGGATAAAACCATCACGGTGTTGGTTGAGCGTCGGGTAAAGCACCCTGTGTACGGTAAGTACATTACTCGTTCGTCCAAGGTCCATGCTCACGACGAAAGCAATACCGCCGGTATCGGTGACACGGTATTGGTGAAAGAGTCACGACCATTGTCCAAAACCAAAACTTGGACATTGGTGGAAGTACTGGAGACGGCTACCCAGATCTGAGCTGGGTGGTTAAGTGCGGTCTAGACCGCGGATTGGAGTAGAGAAATGATTCAGACCCAGTCGTATTTGGAAGTTGCCGATAACAGCGGTGCGCGTCGTGTCATGTGCATCAAAGTGCTCGGTGGTTCAAAGCGTCGCTATGCACGCGTGGGCGATCTGATCAAGGTGACCGTTAAGGAAGCAATTCCGCGAGGCAAGGTCAAGAAGGGTCAGGTGATGACGGCGGTAGTCGTGCGCACCAAGAAAGGGGTTCGACGCCCTGACGGCTCGTTGATCAAATTTGATGAGAATGCAGCGGTACTTCTGAACAACCAGGAAGCGCCCATTGGGACTCGTATTTTTGGCCCAGTTACCCGCGAACTTCGCGGTGAGAAGTTTATGAAGATCATTTCCCTGGCGCCTGAAGTTATCTGAGCGACAGGAACGAGGATTATAGAGATGGCGAAGATCAAGCGAGACGACGAAGTTATCGTCCTGACCGGCAAGGACAAGGGCAAGCGCGGAACAGTGCGAGCGGTCCTCGATGGCGGGAAGGTCATCGTGGCGGGCGTGAACATGATTAAGAAGCACACCAAGCCCAACCCACAGATGGGGATAGCGGGTGGCATCGTCGAGAAAGAGGCCCCTATCCAGGTCTCTAACGTGGCGATCTTCAATCCCACGAGCAGTAAAGCAGATCGCGTAGGTTTCCGTGTTGACGGAGATCGTAAGGTGCGTATTTACAAGTCAAGCGGAGAAGTGATTGACGCCTGAGGCCCACCAGCCCAGCGCAATTGAGGTAGCGAACATGGCAACCCTGAAGGAACAGTACCGCAACGAAATCGCCCCTAAGCTTAAAGAAGAGCTGGGTTTAGCGAACGTTATGGAGGTACCACGTATCACCAAAATCACCCTAAACATGGGTGTCGGTGAGGCAGTGGGCGACAAGAAAGTACTCGAGAACGCCTTGGCCGATATGACCAAAATTGCCGGTCAGAAGCCTGTGGTCACAAAGTCACGCAAGTCCATCGCGGGCTTCAAGATTCGTGATGGCTGGCCGATTGGCTGCAAGGTAACCCTGCGCGAAGAGCGTATGTACGAATTCCTCGAGCGCTTGATCAGCATTGCGATTCCACGTATCCGTGACTTCCGAGGCATCAGCCCCAAGTCGTTCGATGGCCGCGGAAACTTTGCGATGGGTGTTACTGAGCAAATTATCTTTCCTGAAATTAATTACGATGAAGTCGATACGCTGCGCGGTATGGATATCACCATAACCACCAGTGCCTCCAGCGACGAGCATGGTCGAGCACTGTTGCGCGCGTTTAACTTCCCGTTCAAGGGCTAAGGGGTATTCGAGATGGCTAAGAAGTCGATGATTGCGCGCGAAGAAAAGCGTGCCCGCACTGTTGCCAAGTACGCGGCAAAGCGTGCCAAGCTGAAGGACATCATCAGTAACCCGTCCATCAGTGATGACGAGCGCTGGGAAGCCCAGATTGCGCTCCAGAAATTACCCCGTAATGCCAGCCCTGTTCGTCAGCAGCGTCGCTGCCAGGTGACAGGTCGGCCCCACGGTGTCTATCGCAAGTTTGGTTTATGCCGTAACAAGCTGCGTGAAGCGGCTATGCGCGGTGATGTACCAGGTCTGGTTAAGTCCAGCTGGTAACGGAGTAAAAGACTATGAGCATGCAAGATCCAATCAGCGATATGTTGACCCGTATCCGAAACGCGCAGATGGCAGGTAAGAAAGTTGTCGAGATGCCCGGTTCGAAATTGAAGGCATCGGTCGCTAAAGTCTTGATGGAAGAAGGCTACGTTGCGTCCTACGACGTCGATAACAGCGGTGTTAAGCCCCGCCTGTCAATCGAGTTGAAGTATTTCGAGGGTAAGCCTGTTATAGCTGAAATTGAGCGTATCAGCCGCCCCAGTTTACGACGTTACGCCGGCAAAGGTGAGCTGCCATCGGTACGAGGCGGCCTTGGCGTAGCCATCGTCTCAACGTCACGCGGTGTAATGACCGACCGTGCTGCCCGTGCTGCGGGTGTCGGCGGCGAAATACTCTGCACCGTATTCTGATTCGACGCATCTGAGAGAACACACAATGTCAAGAGTCGCAAATAACCCCGTGACAGTGCCTAAGGGCGTCGAAATCAAGATCGACGGCAGTCATGTTGCTGTGAAGGGTGGTAAGGGCACGATGGAAATGTCACTGACTGATGGCATTTCCATTGAGGTCGCAGAGGGCGAAGCCAAGGTCATTTACGATTGGGAGACCAATCGCGCAATGGCAGGTACTACCCGCGCATTGCTCAACAACCTCGTTGTGGGTGTGAGCAATGGTTGGGAGAAAAAGTTGATCCTCAACGGCGTGGGCTACCGAGCAAAGGCTTCAGGAAACACAGTAAATCTGGTTGTGGGTTTGTCCCACAACGTTGATTACGATCTGCCCGAGGGTCTGTCGGCGGAAACCCCCACGCAAACGGAAATCGTGATCCGTGGCATGGATAAGCAGGCAGTGGGCCAAGCGGCGGCAGAAATTCGCAGCTACCGACCCCCAGAGCCCTACAAAGGTAAAGGTATTCGTTACGCGGACGAGTATGTCCGACGTAAGGAAGCCAAGAAGAAGTGAGGTAAGGCAATGAACGAGAAAACAGAATCACGCCTGCGTCGCGCCCGAAAATCGCGTATCCGCATGCGCAAAAGTGGCGCTACTCGCCTCACCGTACATCGTACCCCGAGGCATATTTATGCCCAGGTTATTAGCCCTGAGGGTAGTCAAGTGTTGGTGAGTGCATCGACCCTCGATAAGGATCTGCGCGGTGGCAGCACCGGCAATATCGACGCGGCTGCATCGGTGGGTAAATTGATTGCTGAGCGAGCCAAAGCGGCCGGCATCACCGAAGTGGCATTCGACCGGTCTGGGTTCAAATACCACGGCCGCGTTAAGGCGCTGGCAGATGCGGCGCGAGAAGGCGGATTGGAGTTTTAAGCACTATGGCATTTAACGACCAAAAGAAGCAGGGTGAGCAGCGTACTGAAGGCGATCTTCAGGAGAAGCTGGTTCAGGTTAATCGTGTCGCTAAGACCGTGAAAGGTGGCCGCATAATGAGCTTCACCGCTCTGACTGTTGTCGGTGATGGCAACGGCCGCGTTGGCTATGGACGCGGCAAAGCGCGTGAAGTGCCAGTTGCCATTCAGAAGGCAATGGAAGCGGCGCGTCGCAACATGATCAAGGTCGAGCTGACCGACGGCACCCTGCAGTATCCCGTGAAAGCATCCCACGGTGCCTCCAAGGTCTACATGCAGCCCGCCTCTGAAGGTACTGGCGTTATCGCCGGTGGTGCTATGCGTTCGGTGTTGGAGATTGCCGGTGTTCACAACGTGTTGGCCAAGTGTTACGGCTCAACTAATCCGGTGAACGTGGTTCGCGCTACTTACAACGGCCTGCGTGATATGTGCTCGCCGGATGCGGTGGCAGCCAAGCGTGGCAAAACCGTAGAAGAGATCCTCAGCTGAGGTCGGAGTCTGTTGAGATGAGCAAGTCAATGATCAAAGTGACCCTGGTCAAGAGTACCTCCGGTCGGTTGAAGAACCACCAGGCCTGCGTGGCTGGGTTGGGTCTTCGACGTATTGGACACACGGTCGAGGTAGAAGATACCCCGTCAGTGCGTGGAATGATCAACAAGGTGAACTATATGGTTCGCGTAGAAGGTGAAGCCAATGGCTGAAGAGATGCGTTTAAATAACCTGCGCCCCGCCGACGGCGAGAAGCGCGCGGCCAAGCGTGTCGGTCGTGGTATCGGCTCGGGTTTGGGTAAGACCGCAGGTCGTGGCCACAAGGGTCTGAAAGCACGCTCGGGCGGTACCGTTAAGCCAGGCTTCGAAGGCGGTCAGATGCCACTTCAGAAGCGTTTGCCGAAGTATGGTTTTACATCACGTATCGGTCGCACCACGGCGCAAGTTCGTCTGCACGAGCTAAACCGCGTTGAAGGCGATGTCGCCGATTTGGCTGCGCTTAAGGCTGCAGACCTGATTAAAGAAGACGTATTGCGAGCTCGTGTCTTTCTGTCGGGCGCGGTAGATCGCGCTATTCACGTGAAAGGTTTGGCGGTAACGAAGGGCGCACGTGAGGCTATCGAAGCTGCAGGCGGGAGCGTAGAGGCTTAAGCCATGGCAAACGGCATGCCTTCGATGAACGCAGCGGGAATGGGGGAGCTTTTAGGGCGCCTCCGTTTTGTTTTGCTTGCGCTGATTGTTTATCGCATTGGTACTCACATCCCGGTACCCGGTATCGACCCCGAGCAACTGGCGGCCTTGTTCGATCAGAATCAGGGCACCATTCTCGGGTTGGCGAACGTGTTTTCCGGTGGCGCCCTCGAGCGCATGAGTATTCTGGCGTTGGGCATCCTGCCTTACATCTCTGCGTCTATTATTATGCAGTTGATGACGGCGGTTACGCCTCAGCTAGAGCAGTTGAAAAAAGAGGGTGAGTCGGGTCGTCGTAAGATCTCCCAGTACACCCGGTACCTAACCGTGTTATTGGCGTTCGTCCAAGGATCCGGCATGACGGTGGGTCTGGCGAACCAGGGCTTGTCTTTCGATAACAGCATTAGCTTTTTTGTGATTGCGGTGACGTCCCTGGTGACCGGTGCCGTGTTCATGATGTGGTTGGGTGAGCAGATTACTGAACGGGGTATTGGCAACGGTATCTCACTGCTGATCTTCGCCGGTATCGCGGCGGGGTTGCCCGCGGCGTTGGGCCAGTCCTTGGAGCAGGCGCGTCAAGGAGAGCTCAACATACTGGTTCTGCTGGCTATTATTGCCCTCGCGGTGGTGGTTATTTATTTGGTGGTGTTCATTGAGCGCGGCCAACGGCGCATCACAGTGAATTACGCAAAGCGGCAGCAGGGGCGGCAGATGTACCAGTCCCAGTCATCTCACCTGCCA
>PR_CR_10_Liq_2_inCRDRAFT_1000211_pt1 | contig 16696 bp, 15 predicted proteins | sample PRCRCaboRojoPR_FD_10245 | JGI IMG/M metagenome (IMG submission 10245) | reverse complement strand
TACAATCCTTCGCTGCTTTTGGTGATGAAGATTGCCGAGGTTTTTGATGTCACCATCGATGCGTTATTTAAAAAGGAGCCCTCTCATGAGTGATGTAAAGATTCTTNCCATGACCCAAGAANTNGTCCCAGANACGACCGCTGTGGCGGAAAAAGCGTTTGGCAAGATGGTNCGTTTGATTCTTCCCAAAAAAAATCTNTGGGGCTTTTATGCCGCAAAGGATGACCAGGTATTGGGGGCGGTTTACATCAAAGAAGTGGCACCCAAAGAAGGCATTTTGGAGTGGATATTTGTCGATCCGGATGCCCATGGCTTAAGCATTGGGAAACAACTCGCGGCGACCGCATTTGATGCCATGAACGAACGCGGCCTCACCCGGCAATTTGCGCTAGTGCGAGATGATAATACAGCCTCTTGGAATCTCTTTGCCAAAGAAGGCTACAAAGAAGTCAGCGTCTTGAAGTCGCTCTTTGGGTATCATTTTAAAAGTTTTCCTGAGCGATTTTTCTACAGCTTTGCGTCAAATTATTCGACGTGGGTGAAAGACGAGCGATTCGAAGACGTTCCGCTGCATCCCAAACGGTTTTCCGTTTTAAAAACGTTGGCATTTGCCGCGTGGATTGGGGCGTCTTTATCCTTGTTTTCGCTGCGCGGTTTGGATTTCTTTTGGATCGCGCTCGCCATGGTGCCAGCCGTCACGTTGATTCGGATGGTCGTGGCCTTCCCGTTCGCCAGACGCTATGGCCCCGTTCGCTATGATGCGCCCCAAGGGGGAACGCCGTTAGCGTTTATCTTCGGGTTCATCGGCACGTGGTGGCCCACTTTTGGCATGTATGTGCCGCAAGAAGATTATTGGAAAGACCATGAATTTCTTCCCTTTGCAGGACCCGCCCGATTTGCGAGTTGGATGAGTTTGNTGGGGGTTTTCATGGGCACGTATTATNTGATGCCTAATGCGTTTGCATCGGGGCTCAACTTTTTCTTAATCTTTGTGATTTCTGTTCAGATGATTCCCTTTTTCCCCATGGATGGCATGGATGGGAACATTGTATTAAAGTATTCAAAACCGCTATATGCAATCGGTATCTTCTTAAGTTTATTGAGTTTTATTCTATTTCGTTAAGGTTCATCCTTTTTCAATAAAAAACCCATCACTGTCGGCTATGGTCGAGGGCGATGGGTTTATTAATTCTTAGAGGCAGCCAGCCAATAATCGTAGGCGTCCAAGTAATTGAGTGTCGGTTTAAAACTTAAATTAATCTCGTAGGCATGTTCCTCAAACTCTTTAAGAGTCATGCTTTTTCGCCCCGTTCGGGCGCGAAAGGTAAATTGAGATAATACGTCATACGGCAGTAAAAAGAATTTTTCTATGCGGGCAAACGCGACTAAGATGAAGGCATCTCCGCCTTGGGCATTCACCGCCCCTAAGTGATTCATCTGATGCGGATGAATATTGCGTAAGGGAAACGACGTGGTGGACTGAGTCTCTTTGACATCAAAATCTAAGTACCTACCATTATAAACGCCGTTGTAGTCTGTGGTTGACGGGGTTTTAAAATACGCTTCTTTAATCTTTGCGGCACTTCGTTTGGGATAATCGACCGTCACAATTTGCACGGGGGTCGGTTTTTTATGGATGACCGCTCGGCCTGAGTTTAAATAAAAATCATTCGCCTCATTGACGAGTTTTTCGGTTTGAATGCCTCGGTTTTTCACCGAGATTTTTTCCGGCTGATACGCAGGTTTACCGTTGGGATAACGAATGTTTTTCATAGGCTCATTGTATCATGAAAGTTTTTCAAGACACCTTGAAAAAAGCCGCCGTTTTTCCGTCAAAACGTCGTGACAACCGCGCTTTTATGCTATAATGATGACGTTACAGTCTGAAGGAGGCACTATGAGCCAAGTACAATTTTTCGCGCTCGGCGGACTGGGTGAAGACGGAAAAAACATGTATGTCTTTTCCGTGGATGGACGATTATTTATTTTCGATGCGGGGATCAAATACCCCGACCAAGAATTATTAGGCGTTGAAGCCATTCTTCCCGATTATCAATATCTCCTCGACCATCAATCTCAGATTGAAGGCTTTTTTTTGTCGCACGGTCACGAAGACCACATTGGTGCGATGCCCAAAATACTCACTGAGATTAATGCCCCGGTCTACGGATCGTTTTTTACCATTGCATTACTCAAAGATTCATTAAAGCAACACAAAATTGACGAGTCCAAACTCGCGTTTCGGACCGTCACCAAGAATACGGTGTTGGATTTTAAATCCGTCAAAGTGCGGTTTTATCAAACCACCCATTCCATTCCAGGTTCGCTCGGTATGGCCTTAGAAACCAAAGAAGGCTTTTTTGTCTACAGCCCCGATTACACGTTTGACCAAAACGTGGACCCCATCTATCAAACGTCGTTTGATAAGATTCATGCGTTGACCCAAAAACCGGTCATTGGCCTATTTTCGGAAAGTCTTGGGGCCATTCGCAAAGCCACCGAAGCGGTGGATGAAACCCTAGAGTTTCACATCAATCAAGTCTTTAGAAACCGCAATAAACGGATCATCGTGAGTGCGTTTTCTACGGACATTTATCGCATTCAGCGGGTCATTAACATCGCCTTAAAATACGACCGCAAAATTGCCATCATTGGGCGCAAAGCGCAGCGCATGATTGACATTGCCATCAACACCGATTTGCTGAAGATCCCCGATGAGCAATTTAAAACCCTCAAATTCATCGACACCGAAGATGAAACGCCGCACGATGACAACGTCATGATCTTAGTGGCNGGTGACCGACATGAACCCTTCCATATGATTCAACGCATGGCGCTTAAACATGACCGCTTGGTCCATTTAACCAAAAACGATTTGGTCTTATTGATGACGCCTGCTGTGCCCGGGACCGAAAAAATCTCATCCCGCATGCTCGATATCTTATACCGTCACAACATTGAAATCCAAAAAATTGATCGCGCCATGCTCCCCCCGGCGCATGCGACCAGTTCCGATGTGAAATTGCTCAGTAATATTTTGAAACCGAAGTACTTTGTGCCCGTCATTGGCGAGTGGCGTCACTTTTACGAAATGAAGCAAATCGCCAAACAGCTCTCCTATTCGGATGACCACATTTTAGAACTTGAAAATGGTCAGGTGCTCACCTTTGATGCGGGAAAACTCATTAAAGATGACGGCCATGTGAAAGTGGGCGAAATTCTTGTGGATGGCTCGCTCGAATCCGGCATTCATGATGTCGTCCTTAAAGACCGTGAAATCCTATCGCAAGATGGCGTCTTGATTATTTCCGGGGCGATCAGCTTGAAAAAACGCAAATTCCTGGCGGAGCCGGAACTCACCTCGCGTGGCTTTGTCTATGTTAAAGAAAACGAAGCCTTGCTCGATGAAGTCTCGCAAATTTTTAAATTGGTGGTCGAAAAAGCCTTAAAGGCCCCCCATTTCGATTTCAAAGAGACCCGCGATCAAGCGAAGGACGCCATGCAAAAATACATTTCGCAAAAAACGTCCAGACGGCCCATCGTCATGCCGATGCTGGTCACGGTCGAAGATCCGAATTATGCGTAAACTGAACCTATACAGCGATGATTACGACGAAACCATCTCGCACGTCCCAAGAAAAGGCGCGCGGGGCATCATCTTACACGATTCCAAAGTCTTGCTGCTTCATTACGAAACGCTGAACCACTATGTGCTTCCGGGGGGTGGGATTGAACCCGGAGAAACCCCACTTGAAGCGTTTCACCGAGAAATATTAGAAGAGACAGGCTACCACGTGGACGGGGCCAAAGCCGTCTTAGAACTCACCGAGCATTTTAAAGATTCAATCTGGTCTCATATGTTTTTTGTGGCCCGCACAACAGGGCATAAGCAAGACCCCATGTGGACTGAAGAAGAAAAGAAATACACCATTACCTTGCATGCATTGGACCCATTGGACGCGCTGGAACTCTTATCGACGCATGTGGGCGATGACCCGTATTCTGCCAACATCATGACCCGAGAATTTTTAGGATTATCGGAGGCCATGACGCACATGGCAGGCGCCAAAATCCTATGATATAATGACGCAGTATGCTTACTTAAGGAGGCCATTATGGCAACGATCGAAACCCTCGAAAAATCACAAGTGAAGCTGACCATTGAAGTCAGTGCCGAACAATTTGACCACGGCTTAGAACACGCCTATCAAACCATTCAAAAAGACGTTGAAATTAAAGGTTTTCGTAAAGGCAAAGTGCCCATGGCCATTTATGAAAAGAAATTTGGGGTGGAGTCGCTTTACGATGAAGCCATTAACCATATCATTTCAGACACATACTATGAAGCATTGGTCGAACACGATGTGCTGGTGGTGGCGCAGCCAAAGATTGATTTTGACATCAATGCCATTGGCCGCGGAAAGTCGTTTACTTATACCGCCACGGTGGCAGTTAAACCCGAAGTGAAACTTGGGGAATACAAGAATTTGAAGATGAAAAAACCGTCGGAAAAAGTATCGGCCGCGGAAGTCAACGCCGAGATTAAGAAACTGCAAGAGCAAAACGCTGAAATGCAAGTCATCGAAGACCGGCCCTTAAAAGAGGGCGATACCGCCATCTTTGACTTTAAAGGCACCCTCAATGGCGAAGCCTTTGACGGCGGATCGGCGGAAAATTACGAACTGAAAATTGGATCCAAAAGCTTCATTCCGGGATTCGAAGATAAAATGATTGGCTTAAACGTGGGTGAAGAAAAAGATTTAGAACTCACCTTCCCCAAAGACTATCAAGCCGAAGATCTCGCGGGCAAGGACGTGGTTTTCCACGTGAAGCTCCATGAAATCAAAGAAATGGTTTTGCCCGAACTCGACGATGATTTTGTCAAAGACCTCGATAAAGAGGGCATTGACACCGTGGCGGCATTAAAAGAAAGCATTAAAAAAGATTTGAAAGCTGAAAAAGAAAAATCGGCGAAAAACGCCAAAACGGATTTTGCGGTCCAAACCGCCAGTGAAAATGCGACCATGGAAATTCCCGAAGACATGGTGGTGGCCGAAAAAAATCGGATGCTCGATAACACCAAACAACAAGCCAAACAATACGGCCTTGAGTTTGAGCAATATCTTCAGTTTTCAGGCATGACCTTAGAAAAGTTTGAAGAAAAACTGATGGAAGATGCGCGTAAATCCATTCGCTACAACCTGACCTTAGAAGCCGTGGCCAAAGCCGAAGGCATTGAAGTCAGCGATGAGGAATACAATGCCCGCCTTAAAGAGCTGGCCGATCAATACAAAATCAGTGTGGAACAAGTCAGTGCCCAACTGTCTAAAGATGTGGTCATTCAAGACATTCAAATGAATAAAGCGGTGGACTTACTCGTTGAATCCCTTGAATTAACATGAGGCCTTACTTTTTCGTTTTCGATCTCGATGGCACGCTGTTAGATGACGATAAACATCTCAAAGAAGACGTTAAAACCATGTTCGACCGGCTTCGCTTGCTCGGGCATGAAACGTTTGTGGCCACGGGAAGAGCCCTTGAAATTACGCAACCCTATCTGGATTATTTGGGGCTTTCCAATCATTGCATTTTGAATAATGGGGCCGTCATTCGGGATCTAAGCCACCACAAAAACATCCGAGAAATTGGCATCAGTGACGCCGATATCGCAGGGACGATCGGCTATCTAGAAGCCCATCACATTGCGTACTCGGTCTCAACCAATGAGGCGTTATACACCACGGAAGATTACGAACTCGGCTATTACGACCGCTTCAAAAAGATGTTCCCCGATTATCCCCTCCCCAATCACCAAGGGGCGCGCATCGAAGACATTCGCGGAAAAACGGTCTATAAGATTTTAGCGCAATTCAAAAGCGAGGCTTCCTTAGAGACCACACGCAAAGCGCTCAGAGAGCGTATTGATGCGACGGTCACCCAAAGCATGGAGATGTATTTAAGCATTCTCCCCGCCGGCATTACCAAAGGGGGAACCCTAAAAAAATACATGGATGATCGTCATATTTCGGTTGACCGATTGGTGGTTTTTGGCGATAATGATAACGATGTGGAGATGCTCAAGCTTTCTTCGCATTCGTACGCCATGATAAATGGCTCAAAGAATGCTAAAGCCGCGGCGGCGCACGTCACTTTAAAAGACAACAATCATCTCGGGGTGCTCGAGATGGTGTCTAAATACGTACCACTTTAAAAGGAGACTTCCATGGCAGAAAAAACTGTGGTCATTGTTGACCCCGCGGGCATGCACGCACGCCCCGCTTCGAAAGTCGCGCATTTAGCCGCAAGCTTTGACGAAGATGTATCCATCACTTACAAAGCGCGTACAATCGACGCCAAAAGCATTATGGGATTGATGAGTTTAGGTGTCCCCAAAGATGCCGAAATCACCCTCCAAGTGAATGGCGACGATGATGAATCGATTCTTTCATCCATCCTCGGTGAAATGAAAGAACTCGGGCTCATCAAGTAAGAAAAGACGCGAAAGTGTCTTTTTTTTTGCGTTGCTTATAAATTGATTACCCATTTAAAGGGCGGTATAATTTAACCATTCCTTAATAAGAGGTGAATATGTACTCTAAAACCACGCAAACCAAAGGCACGTTGCCAGCCATCGCGATTCGTGGGATTGCCCCGTTTCCATCCACGGATGTGCGCACCGAAGTGGGCCGCAGTGTCTCCAAGCAAGCACTCTTAGAAGCCGAACGCAACCATGATAATCATGTGTTTTTACTCGTGCAACAAGACCCCGTGATCGAAGAACCCACGGAAAAAGATATGCTCCCCGTGGGCGTCGTGGCCAAAATTGGCATTAAAATCAAACTCCCCAACGGCAACTTCAAAGTCAAATTTGATCCCATTGTCCGCGCCAAAATTGAACACATTGATCAAATGGAACCGTTCATTCAAACCCAGTTTGAAACCATGCCCACCGTGCAAAACGATGTGGACGAAGAAATTGCCTTGGTCCGGGTCATCGTCAAAATGGTCATGGATAATTCACAAGGGGTTTTAAACAATCCCAAGCAAACCGTGGAGATGATTCAATCCGGCGTTTCATCCGATAAGCTCGCCGATGTCGTCGCCAGCAATTTGAAAATTGCGGAAAAAGACAAATTCAAATACATTGAAACTGCCGTCTTAGAAGACCGGCTGAATTATCTCATTCAAGACATCGAAAAAGAAAAACATATGAATGAGATCGAAGATAAAATTAACCGCACCGTGAAGAAAAACATCGATGAAAATCAGCGAGAGTATTATTTACGGGAAAAACTTCGCGCCATTCAAGAAGAACTGGGCGACAAAGCCAAAAAAGAATCAGAAATTGAAGAACTGAGAGAAAAAATTCTCGCCAAAAAAATGCCCGAAGCGATTGAAGAAAAAGCCCTGTATGAACTCTCTCGCTATGAAACACTTCCCGCATCCAGTGGAGAATCGGGCGTCATTCGGACCTATCTTGACTTTTTAGTCGAACTGCCTTGGAATGAGTTTTCCAAAGATGAAGAAGACATCACCAAAGCGGAAAAAGCCTTAGAAACCACCCACTTTGGGCTGGAAAAAGTGAAAGAACGGATCATGGAGTATTTGGCCGTGAAACTTTTAACGGGCAAAAACCCGCAAACCATCCTCTGTTTGGTGGGGCCTCCGGGCGTGGGGAAAACGTCCTTGGTGCAATCAATTGCCAAAGCGCTCAACCGTGAGTTTGTCAAACAATCGTTTGGGGGCGTCAAAGATGAAGCTGAAATCAGAGGCCATCGCCGGACCTATTTGGGCGCTCTCCCAGGCCGGATTTTACAAGGCATGAAAAAAGCCAAAGTGATCAATCCGGTGTATTTACTCGATGAGGTGGATAAGCTTGGGTCGGATTACAAAGGCGATCCCAGCAGTGCATTGCTTGAAGTCTTAGACCCTGAGCAAAATACACATTTTTCCGATCACTACCTTGAAGACACCTACGACTTATCGCAAGTGTTATTCATTGCAACGGCGAACTACTTAGGCAACATTCCGGCGCCCCTGAGAGACCGGATGGAAATCATTGAACTTTCCAGCTACACCGAAATTGAGAAGTTCAACATCGCCAAAGAACATCTCATCCCCAAACAAATGGAAACCCACGGGTTGGATCCTAAAAAATTGACCATTGAAGACGATGCGATCATGGCCATCATTCGTGAACATACCCGTGAAGCGGGCGTGCGTCAGCTCGACCGGTTGTTTGGGACCATCGTCCGTAAAGCCATTAAAATCATCTTAGGAGAAAAGAAAAAGCACGTCTCGGTGGATCCTTCCAACTTAGCGACGTTCTTAGGAAAATCCAAATTCTCCAACAATAAAGCCGACCAAGAAGATCAAGTGGGCGTGGCCACGGGCCTTGCCTACACGCAATTTGGCGGCGACACCTTAGCGGTGGAAGTGGCATTTTATGAAGGCAATGGCGCCCTCTCACTCACCGGCCAACTCGGCGATGTGATGAAAGAAAGTGCGCAAGCCGCCATGTCTTACGTGCGGGCCAACGCCGATAAGTACAACATCGACCCAAAAATCTTTGAAAAGCAAAACGTGCACATCCACGTGCCAGAAGGGGCCGTCCCCAAAGACGGACCCAGTGCGGGCGTCACCATCACCACGGCCCTCGTCAGCGCCCTTTCCAAGAAAAAAATCGATCACACCATCGGCATGACCGGTGAAGTGACTCTAAGAGGTCGCGTCTTACCGATTGGGGGCCTCAAAGAAAAAGCCATCGCGGCGCACCGCAGTGGGCTGAAGAAAATTTTGATCCCCAAACTCAACGAACGCGACATCGATGACATTCCCCAAGAAGTTCGGGATGCTTTAGAGATTGTGTCCGTGGAAACCATGGAAGATATCTTATCCAATACATTAAAAGCGTAAGAGGCAATCATCGATTGCCTCTTTCTCCTTAGAAAAGGCTCTTTATGCAAGTCAAAGTGAACACGCCATGGATGGCGGCGAAAGCCCCCGATTACCCCGAAGTTTTAAACGCTGAACTGGCGTTTTTTGGCCGTTCCAACGTGGGAAAAAGCTCTCTATTAAATGCACTATTAAACCGGAAACAACTCGCCTATACGTCTTCCATGCCGGGGAAAACACGGACCGTGAATTTTTATTGGATGCAGGGGGATTATTACATCACCGACCTTCCGGGTTATGGCTATGCGCACAAGCAAAAAAACACCGATCGCTTTGCGGCATTATTTGAAGATTACTTGGCCAGCGGTCGGATGAGTCATGCGTTTATTTTAATCGACGGCCGCCACGCGGTGAACCCGCTCGATGTGCAAATGGCCGAGACCCTCAAATACCTCGACATTCCCTATTCCATCGTCGTGACGAAGCGCGATAAACTCAATCAATCGCAAACGCACGCCATTGAAACGGCGGCCAAAGAAGCCTTTGGCGTCAGTGACGATGAACTCTATGTGGTTTCCAGTCTCAAAGGCCGCGGCATTGAGCGTTTAAAAGCGGCCATCGAAACGATGATTCAACTTGTCAAAGCGCAGGACAATTGATACACTAATACTGTCGATGAAAAGATAAGTACACCCCGCTAAAGATCCCAAAAGAGAGTGCCGGTCGCTGAAAAAGGCATGGAGTTTACGGAGTGGAAGTCCCTTGGAGACATGGGTTCTGAATCGAAAGTAAGAACCGACCCGTCAGCTGGGTTAACCGCTTAATGAAGTGTATTGTGACCAATAAATCAAGGTGGTACCGCGGACTCACGTTCGTCCTTATCGAGTTTTTCGGTAAGGATTTTTTTTATGGAGGCACATATGATTGCACCAAAGTATGATCACAAAGCGGTGGAAGCAGGCCGCTACCAAATTTGGAAAGACCAAGGCTATTTTAAAAGTGGAGATACGTCTAAAGTCCCCTTCACCATTGTCATTCCCCCACCCAACGTCACAGGAAAATTGCACCTCGGGCACGCCTGGGATAATACGATTCAAGACATCCTCATCCGCATGAAACGGATGCAAGGGTTTGACGCGCTTTATTTGCCCGGCATGGATCATGCGGGGATTGCCACGCAAGCCAAAATTGATGCGAAGCTAAGACAAGAAGGCATCAGCCGCTACGATCTGGGCCGTGAAGGATTCTTAAAAGAAGCGTGGGCGTGGAAAGAAGAATACGCCAAAACCATCCGCACGCAGTGGGCCGCTTTAGGCATCAGTGTGGATTATGATAAAGAGCGCTTTACCCTCGATGATGGCCTCTCAAAAGCGGTGGAAACCGTCTTCATCAGTTTGTATGAAAAAGGCTATATCTACCGGAAAGAACGCATCATTAACTGGGATGTGGAAGCCAAAACGGCGCTTTCAAACATCGAAGTGGAGCGCAAAGACATCGAAGGGGCGCTTTATTATCTGCGGTATTTGACCGAAGATGAATCCGATGAAATTTTGATTGCGACCACCCGCCCGGAAACCATGTTTGCCGACACCGCCATCATCGTCCATCCCGACGATGAAGCAAGAAAACACTTGGTGGGCAAAAAAGTAAAAATCCCTGGGACGAACGTCTTAATCCCAGTTCTGATCGATGATTACGTGGACCGCGAATTTGGGACGGGCGCCTTAAAAGTCACGCCTGCCCATGACCCCAACGACTTTGAGATTGGCGAACGGCACGGACTTTCCATGCCATCGTGCATGCATGATGATGGCACAATGAATGCCATGGCCCATCAATATGAAGGCCTCGACCGTTTCACCTGCCGGAAGACGATGGTGGACGATCTCAAAGCGGCCGGGTTGCTCACGAAAATTGAAAAAATCACGCACAATGTCGGCCATTCTGAGCGAACCGGGGTGGTGGTTGAACCCAGACTTTCCCTGCAATGGTTTGTCGACATGGAAAAACTCGCCGCCAATGCCCTGAAGCATTCGAAGGCGAATTTTGTCCCGGCGCGGTTTGAAAAAATCTTTGCGCACTGGATGGAAAACATCCAAGACTGGTGCATCTCCAGACAGCTTTGGTGGGGGCACCGGATTCCCGCGTATTACAAGGGCGATGACGTTTATGTCGGAACCAATCCCCCGGTGGGCTACACCCAAGATACCGATGTCTTAGACACATGGTTTTCATCCGCATTGTGGCCATTTTCCACGTTGGGATGGCCGGAAAAAACCGAAGATTTGAAACGTTACTATCCGACCGATGTGATGGTGACCGGGTATGACATTATTTTCTTTTGGGTCGCCCGGATGATCTTTCAAGCGATTGAATTCACGAATGAGACGCCGTTTAAAGATGTCTTGATTCACGGGTTAATCCGCGATGCCGAGGGCCAGAAGATGTCCAAATCCCTCGGCAACGGCATTGATCCTTTAGACATCAAAGAAAAATATGGGATCGATACGCTAAGGTATTTCCTCACCACGAATTCAGCACCGGGACTGGATTTACGCTTTGAGTTTGAAAAGGTCGAATCGAGCTGGAACTACATCAATAAGCTTTGGAATATTTCACGCTACGCGATGATGCAGCTGGAATCTCTAGATGAGCTCGCCGACATCTCAACGCCTCAAGCCTTGCCGAATCAAATGATTTTGGCGGCGTTTGAACAAACCCTCAAAACCGTCAATGAAGCCTATGCGCGTTATGAACTCTCAGAAGCCGCTCGCGCCATTTACACGTTCAGTTGGGACCTGTTTGCCTCCTGGTACATCGAAATGAGTAAACCATTGATGCGCCATTCGAATGCGGCCATTCAAGCGGAAACCCTGACCACGATGTGGACCGTGCTGACGAAACTCTTAAAACTTTTACACCCGTTCATGCCCTTTGTGACGGAGTACTTATACCTTCACCTTCCCTTCATCAACGATGCGTCCATCATGATCAGTGAATGGCCGAAAGAAACCCCCGAGTGGGTCAATGAAGAAGCGCTTTCTCATTTTGAACTCATTCAAGATTTGGTCTTATTTGTCCGACAAACGCGATCGTTTTATCAAGTGGGGCCGAAAAAACCCATCGATGTCTACTTAGAAACGTCGAAAGAAAAAGTGTTCACGGAAAACTTCAAGATCATTGAAGAGTTCATTCATCCAAAACTCTTTTCCTTCAACAACGATTACACCCCAAATCCTGAAGACATCACGCACGTGGGCCCAGGCTATACGGTGTATATCCCACTGGGATCACTGGTCGATATCGCGGAAGAAATCAAGAAGCAAGAAGCTGAACTGGCGCGCGTTGAATCCGAAATTAAACGCGCCGAAGGCATGCTTTCCAATCCGAAATTCGTAGAAAAAGCTCCGGCAAAGAAAGTGGAAGAAGAAAAAGCGAAAAAAGCCGACTTTGAAACCCAAAAAGAAGCGCTTGAGAAATTGCTGGCTCAGTTAAAATCCAATGTTTAATAGCCTTAAAGATGCCCAAGCATGGATTGAATCCGTGCAAAAGTTTGGGCCTAAATACGACTTAGTACGTATGGAAAATGCGGCCGAAATGCTCGGGCATCCGGAACGTAAAGTGCCCATGGTGCATGTGGCCGGAACCAACGGCAAAGGCTCCACCGTCGCCTTCATCAGTCACATCTTGATGGAAGCGGGCTACCAGACGGGGATGTACATTTCCCCGTATATCGAGTCGTTCAACGAACGCTTCATGATCAATCATGTCCCGGTGGATGATGCCACATTGTTATCGTTGATTAATCAGATGCATGCATTCAGCGAAACGTATCAACGCACGCACGGTGAGCATTTGTCCTTTTTTGAGCTCACCACCCTCCTGGCGTTTGTCTATTTCAATCAAGCTCAGGTCGATGTGGCCGTCATTGAAGTGGGCATTGGCGGGCGCCTGGATGCCACCAACATCATCACGCCCGAAGTCGCCATCATCACGTCAATTGGCTATGATCATATGGCGATTCTTGGTGATACTTTAGACGCCATTGCCAAAGAAAAATTGGGGGTTGTCAAACCTGGAATTCCTTGGGTCAGTGGCGTCAAAGACGCATCCTTGCAGCCTTTATTTGATGAAAAAGCGGCTCAGAAAAACGCGCCGTTAGTGAAGACAAAAGCCAGCCGTTTCATCCCCTCGATGCCTCAAGGCTTTGAGTATGATGGGGAATCGTACACCCTTCATTTATTGGGCGCTCATCAGATCGAAAATGCAGCGTGTGCCATTGAAGCGGCGCGTCTTTTAAATCAACGCGGGTTTACCATTCCCCAATCCGCCATTGAAAAAGGCTTAAATCAAGCGTTCTGGCCGGGACGCTTTGAGCAAATCGGTCCGTTTATTCTCGATGGGGCGCACAATAAAAATGGCATTGATCGCCTCCTTGAAAGCCTTGAAGCATACCATCAAGACCAGCCCTTGACCATCGTCTTTGGGGTGATGGCCGATAAAGACAGCGAAGCCATGCAAGCGCGCTTAGAAGCGCGGGCGGCCCGGATGATATTTACGCACGTGGATCACCCAAGGGCCCTAGATGCCAACGAAATGTTAAAACGTTCCACCCATCCGCAGGCCTCGGTGATGACGCTTGAAGAGGTGGCGGGCCTCGATGAACCGACCTTGATTGCAGGGTCGCTTTATGTGATCAGTGCCATGCGACGTCTTATTAAGGAGCGATTCCGTGCTTAAATCGCCTAAGAAAGCGGCGCAATCTTTGATGACTTGGTATCACGAAAACAAACGGGATCTTCCCTTTCGAGGGATTGACAACCCGTATTTCACATGGGTCAGTGAAATCATGTTGCAACAAACCCAGGTCGATACGGCCGTGCCTTATTTCAATCGCTTCATTGAGCGGTTTCAAACGGTGTGTGACCTCGCGCGTGCCGATCAAGCGGAAGTGTTGAAATACTGGGAAGGGCTCGGCTATTACCGCCGCGCCAAACATCTGCACGAGTCCGCTCAGCGCATCTGTGATGAGATGGACGGGGTCTTCCCAAGCGATTTAAAAACCATTGAATCGTTAAAAGGCGTGGGCCGCTACATCGCCCGTGCCATTCACTCGATTGCCTTTAATCAGCCCAGTGCCGCCGTGGACGGCAATGTGTTAAGGGTCATCACGCGGCTCACAGGCTATGATGAGGACGTGATGAAACCCGCCCATGCCAGGGTGGTTGAAGGCGTGGCGCAATCGATGATTGAACACGCCACCCCGAAAGATTTCACGCAAGCCTTGATGGAACTCGGGGCCACAGTCTGTCAAAAATCGCCCAAGTGTGAGCAATGTCCCATGCAATCCATGTGTGTGGCGTATCAAGAAAATCGGCAAGCGGAACTCCCCGTCATGATTAAAAAAACCAAAAAGACCGAAAAACACTATCATGTCTTTGTCGTATTAAATGCGGGTCACGCGTTTTTGATCAAACGTCCGGAAGATGGTTTGCTTGCAAACCTTTATACGTTCCCGCAATACGAAGGCTCTTTAGATGCGGCGATTCATGCCTTTGAATCGGATGTTGCGGCACGCGTTAAGGATACGGAATCACTGTTTGAACTCGATCATGTGTTCTCCCATCAAATCTGGCATCTCACAGTTCACCGCGTTTATCTCACGGATGATTCCATGATACCGTTCGTGTCATTAACTAATTTTCCCTACGCGATTGCGAAAGCGCATTTAAAAATCATCGATCAAATAAAAGAAATTTAGCCGACTTGTGTGAATGGTTTACATGAGGAGGCTTTTTTTATGAAACCTTTACGCGATGAAAATCCGCGTCAGCGTTTTTTGCAGGTTGGCAAATCCGCGATGATGACCCACGAGCTCATTGCATTGCTCATCCAGCGGCACGACGGGGATGAGGATGCGCTCGATTTAGCGAAAAAAATCCAAATGCGCTTTAAACGCATCCATGCCATTCGCAAAGCGACGATGTATGATCTCATGCAGATTGCAGGGATTGGTCCTGTGAAGGCCATGCAATTACTCGCCGCCTTGGAACTTGGCAAACGGCTGAACCAAGAAGGCCTGGGGAAACGTTCGTTTCTGGGCAGTCCGAAGAAAGTCTATGATCATCTCAAAGATGATTTAGAACCGTTGGATCAAGAACACTTCATTGTGCTCTATCTCGATACCAAAGGCTTTTTGATCGACCGAGTGGATTTATTCAAAGGAAGTTTGAATGCGTCCTTGGTCCACCAACGAGAAATATTTAAACATGCCGTCTCGATGAGTGCGGCCAGCTTCATCATGGTTCACAATCACCCGAGCGGCGATGCCTCGCCATCCCAAGCGGACAAAAAGACCACCCAGGTGGTGAAAGAAGCGGCCGCACTGATGGACATTCCCATGACCGATCACATCATCATTGGCAAGTCGCAATTTTACTCGTTTCAAGCCGGCCATGTGATGCCNGTGACGCAAGCGCTTCAGTAGTGGCTTAAGCCACGAACAAACAATCTCTAAAAGCATTGACAAAGAAAGGCAGCTTTGGTATTCTTTTTAAGCAGTGCACACCGCACAGAAAAGGTTTTAACAGCGTATGCTGACCTTCATGGCGAGTCTTAAAATATGAGGAGGTGCAAGATGAAAGCAGTCATTGAAACCGGTGGCAAACAATTTACCGTCGCCAAAGGCGATAAAATTTACACCGAATTGGTCGATGTCAAAGTCGGTCAAACTGTGAGTTTTGATGATGTGTTGATGGTCACTGGCGATAAAATGCTGGTGGGTGATCCGTATGTCAAGGGCGCCAAAGTTACCGCGAAAGTGCTGAAACACGGTAAACAGAAAAAAATCATTGTTTACAAGTACAAGCCGAAAAAGAACTACAAGCGGAAACAAGGTCACCGTCAACCCTATTCACAATTAGAAATCACCAACGTACAAGTCTAAGAGAGAGGAGACATCGATATGTTATTTGAATTGCATTTAGCACCCTTTGAAGCATCGAAAAAAGGGGTAGGATCCACCAAAAACGGTCGTGACTCCGAATCGAAGCGACTGGGCATGAAATTATCCGATGGTCAATTCGCCAAAGCGGGTGCCATCATCTTCCGTCAACGCGGAACCAAAGTTCGCCCTGGTCAAAACGTTGGACGCGGCAGTGATGATACCTTGTTTTCAAAAGTCGATGGCGTCGTCAAATATGAACGCATCGGCAAAGAGAAAAAACAAGCTTCCGTATATCCCCTTTAAACAAGACATGGCAAGCCCTTACGGTTTGCCATTTTTTTTGACAATGGCTATAATTTGAACGACACCACCCCGAGGAAATCTATGGTTCGACGTGCCACATTAGATGATATCAAAACACTCGATGCCATGGCCCGCCGTACGGTCAAGGCCATGCATGCCAGCGGCATCGACCAATGGTCAGACACTTACCCTGGCCCGGATGATTTTAAAGCCGACATTGAATCTCAGCAAGGCTATGTATACGATGACGGCGCCATCCGTGGGTATTTTGCATGGGTCCCACACGATCCTTACTACGATGATATCGCTTGGAAAAACCCCTCTGGCATTGCCATTCACCGGATCTTTACCGATCCCAATCGCACGCGCCAAGGCATCGCCAAAGCCATGATGGAAAGCATCATCCAGATGGCTCAAGATGAGAATATTGAGTCCGTATGGATCGATACTCATCCCGCGAATGATGCCATGCGGGCCTTTCTTCATTATTTTAACTTTCAAGAACGCGGGTTCATCGATGCCATTTATCGCATCGCATACGAACGGCCCACA
>PR_CR_10_Liq_2_inCRDRAFT_1000210_pt1 | contig 16822 bp, 12 predicted proteins | sample PRCRCaboRojoPR_FD_10245 | JGI IMG/M metagenome (IMG submission 10245) | reverse complement strand
CGCCGTGCCACCAATATGATCCCGCGCTGCCACCGATCCTTCGAGAGTCAGTATATCGAACACATCCCCTTCGATGACATCGTTGAATTGCCGCAGGGTGTGAAGTTCTAAATCTTCAAGGTTACAGCCTGCACTCACACAGTGGGCCACGGCTTTACCCACGACTTCGTGGGCGTCTCGGAAGGGAAGTCCCTTGCGCACCAAATAGTCTGCCAGATCGGTAGCGGTGGCGAAGCCCGTGAGGGCAGCGCTGCGCATGTTCTCGGCTTTGGGTCGGCAGGCGGGAACCATATCGGCGAAGGCGCGCACGCAGTCGAGCACGGTCTGGACGCAATCAAAGATGGGTTCTTTATCTTCTTGATTATCTTTGTTGTACGCCAGGGGCTGGGACTTCATAAGCGTGAGCAGTGCCATTAAATGGCCATTCACCCGACCGGTTTTGCCCCGCACCAACTCTGGGACATCGGGGTTTTTCTTCTGGGGCATGATCGACGAGCCGGTGCAGAAGCGATCCGGAATATCAATGAAGTCAAATTGGGCGGATGTCCACAGCACTAATTCCTCTGCCATACGCGACAGGTGGGTTATTAACAGCGCCGCTGCCGCACAGAACTCGATGGCGAAATCCCGATCTGCCACCGAATCAAGGGAGTTCAGTGTCGGACCATCAAAACCGAGGGCGCGGGCGGTCATGTAGCGATCGATGGGGAAGGTGGTGCCCGCCAAGGCCGCAGCACCTAGCGGGCAGCGGTTCATGCGCCGCCGGCAGTCGTAAAACCGGCTCCAGTCCCGATCGAGCATCTCATTCCAGGCCAGCAAGTGATGGCCAAAGGTCACGGGCTGAGCCACCTGCAAGTGGGTAAAGCCGGGCATGATGGTGTCGGTATGGGCTGCCGCTAAACCGACAATACCCTTCTGTAGCCGCGTTATTTCATCGAGGGCTGTGTCCGTGGCGGTGCGCAGCCACAGTCGGATATCGGTCGCGACCTGATCGTTACGCGATCGCCCCGTGTGGAGTTTTTTACCCGCCGCACCAACAATTTCTGTGAGTCTGGCCTCTATGTTCATGTGCACATCTTCGCGCTCGGTGTGCCATTCGAAGCCACCGTCGATAATCTCTTGGGCTACTTGATCGAGCCCGCTGTGGATACTTTCCAGCTCCTCGGGGCTCAACACCCCCACCTTGGCGAGCATATCGGCGTGTGCCCGGGATCCTTGAATATCCTCTGCGGCAAATTGACGGTCGAAGGTGTGTGATGCTGTAAAACGTTGTACGAAACTGTCGGTTGCTTCGGTGAACCGACCGCCCCAGAGATCGCTGGTGCCCTGATTGTTGCTATCGCTCATGCTAGTGCCTGTTACCAGATAGTGGTCTGCCTTGGGGCAGACACGTGGAGTACACGCAAAACTAGACCGATGGCCGAAGCAATGGCTCCGGTGCTCGTGGTAAGCTGCGCGCAAATTCACAGGGAGAATACCGTGCCCAAACTGGTTATAGCTACCCGCGAGAGTCCCCTCGCACTTTGGCAGGCCCATTTCGTGGCCGATCGGCTACGTCAATTACACGCCGATCTTGAAGTGGAGTTGCTGGGAATGACATCCCGGGGTGACCAGCTCCTCGATCAGCCCTTGTACAAGGTCGGTGGCAAGGGGTTGTTTGTTAAAGAGCTCGAGACCGCGTTGCTCGATGGACGCGCCGATATTGCCGTCCACTCTATGAAAGACGTGCCGATGGAGTTGCCTGAAGGTCTAACGTTAGGGGTCATCTGTGAGCGGGAAGATCCCCGCGACGCCCTGGTCGGTGTCGAAAGCTTAGATGCCATCCCCCAAGGTGGTCGTCTTGGCACCTCGAGTTTGCGCCGTAGCTGCCAAATCAAGCGCGTTCGCCCCGATCTTGATATCGGGTTTTTACGGGGCAATGTAAACACCCGACTCGCCAAGCTCGATGCGGGTGACTTTGATGCCATCATTTTGGCCACCGCGGGGCTTGTCCGCCTAGAGATGGCCGATCGAATTGGTGCACGTATCGCGCCAGAAATTACCTTGCCCGCGGGTGGTCAGGGTGCTGTGGGGATTGAATACCGCTGTGACGATGCCAATACGGCGGCATTGCTGGCACCGTTACAGCACGATGCTACGGCGGTGTGTGTTCGAGCTGAACGCGCTTGTGTCCGCACCCTCAATGGCGGTTGCGATGTGCCCATCGCCGCTTATGCCATCGAGGATCAAGGCCAGCTTTGGATTCGAGGCCGTGTCGGCTCACCCGATGGTGAGCAGCTACTGATGGCCGAGGCCAGAGGAAGTGATCCCGAGGCATTGGGCGCTGAAGTTGCCCACGCACTATTAGATGCGGGCGCCGGCGCCATTTTGGAGGCCGTTAGAGGGTGAATCCGCTGGTTGTCCTGACCCGCCCCGAGGGCAGTAACGAGCCCCTAGCAGCTATGCTGCGGGCCCGGGGATGGTCAACACTGGTTCAGCCCATGCTCCGTATCGAGCCGTTGCCCGACGAGCAGCGATCGCCGGTACCCGATCTTCCCACCGGGGCGCGCTGTATTTTTATTAGTGCCAATGCGGCCAAGCAGGCGCTGCCTGCCCTTGAAGGAACCCTTACGGCGCGCCGATGCCATTTGCTGTGCCGTGGGTGCCAAGACCGCATCGGTTCTGGCCGAGGCGGGGTTTACGCCTCAAGTCCCCGAGCAGCCCGACTCTGAGGGTTTGTTGGCGCTGCCTGCTTTAGTCGATGTTAACGAGCAAACCGTTCTCATTGTAAAAGGCGAGGGTGGACGGGGGCTGCTTGCCAAGACCCTAATCGAGCGAGGCGCCAAGGTAATCGATTACATTGGGTATCGCCGGGTGCCCGAGCCCGATCCAGATAGCGCCTTCAAAGAGCAGCTGTTGGGGGCGAACGCTCTAGTTTTTCAAGCGGCTAGTGGTGAAACCCTCGAGCAGCTCACCGGCTTACTCAAACGCATCCAGTGCGAAGCATTGCTTGCGGCGACGCTAGTGGTACCCTCGGAGCGAGTCGCACACATGGCCCACGAGGCCGGCTGGCGAACGGTACTGACCGCTGTCGATGCTTCAGATCAGGCTTTTCTCGATGCGCTTGGTATTGAGGCTCAGATAGAAGGTATTGAGGAACAGATAGAAGATGCTGGACCCGAGGGCCATACTGACGCTGGGTTGAAAGCGCCCGCGCAATCCTCGCGTCATCGGCCAAATACGTCGGTTGCAGCGGCCATGCCTGCAACCCCTTCGGACAAGGAGTCAAAGGTGAATAGTGCCAGTACCTCCAAGCGCACGTCGTCACCATCGCCACCTCGCGCCGATCGATTTGCCCGCTTCCTTGCGGTTGTCATAGTACTGAGTGCCATTGCTGCAGCCGCTGCAGCTTACGTCTACCTCTGGCCCCAGTGGCTGGCCCAGACCCAAACGATACAGACATTACAACAGCAGCTTGCGCAGGTTCAGGAAGACCAGCAGCGGTTTGAGAGTGGCGCCCAGCGTCGCCTTGAGGCGGGGCTTAACGCGGCCACGGCCCGTGTTACCGCCATGGGCGAGGAGCGCCTAGCCAGTGCAGCGCGGGAGCGTGCCGAGCGGGCGACCCTCGATCAACGAATCGACGATCGCTTGCAGCGCCTTGAATTGCGACTTGCTCGTCTCACCGCCACCGATCGACGTGCATGGCTTGCCCAGGAAGCGGCGTTCCTTATTCGATTGGCCAGCCAGCGGTTGCTAACGAGTCGTGATATCGATTCAGCCCAAGCCCTGTTGCGCAATGCGGATCGACTGTTGGCTGAAGCCGATGACCCCCGTTTGACCCTTGCTCGCAACGCTATTGCACGCGATATCGCCCAACTGCAGGCGGCGCCGCGTATCGATACTATCGGCTTGCAGGCACGCTTCAGCGCGCTCGTGACCTTGGTGGATGAGCTCAGGGTGCGGCCAGAGCAACCGACCCCGCAGGCCGCTGTTAGCGGCGATAGTTTTTGGCAGCGCGCCGGCGCCGGTTGGCAGGCTGCGCTCACTAAACTCTCGAGCTATTTGGTGATCACCCGGCGGGAAGATGCCCGAGCCGCAATAATGACCCCCGATCTTGAAGCGCTGCTGCGTCAGAACTTACGCATGCTGTTGGAGCAGGGGCAGATAGCAGCGCTGTCGGCGAATCAGTCACTGTACGACAGTGCTATCGACCGAGCCGCCGCCTTTGCAGCCCAGTTTAGTGCAGTGGATCCCGAGCGAAGCGCGGTGATCCTCTCGAGCTTGTCGGAACTGGCCACCCAGACCATTGCCCCCCCGCTACCCGATTTAGTGGCCACTGATGCGGCTGTAACCGACGCTATACGCCTACTCGACACTGATGCTGTTACCGGGCCAGGTCAGCCTATCTCTCAGGAGTCAGCCGATCAGGAGTCAGCCGAAGCGGTCAGTGCTGACAGTGACCCGACGGCGGCGCCGGCAACTGATGGTGGGGCGCGCTAGTCGTGCGTGTATTGCTGTTACTGGCGCTGGCCGGATTGTTACTGGGCGCAGGCCTTGTAGCACTGATTGAGCAAGACCCGGGCTATGTGTTTGTCAGTGTTGGCGGCATCGCCATTGAAACCAGCGTTTGGCTTGCCGTGCTGCTGCTATTACTGGCCATGGCGGGTATTAGCGGCATGTGGCGCCTGTTACTGGGTATCTTTCGTAGTCGTCGAGCACTCAGTGCCTGGCTAGGGGGGCGCAAACATCGCAATGCCGCGGCGCTCACCAATCGAGGACTGATTAGTTTCATTGAGGGTAACTGGGCCAGGGCTCGCAAGCAGCTGTTGCGAGCCGCGCGCTACAGCGAAGCACCCCTGATCAATCACTTGTGGGCGGCGAATGCCAGTTTCCGGTTGGGTGACCTTGAGGAAATGCGCAAGCAGCTGGGTATTGCTGCAGAGGTCGAGTCCGGTGCCGGTATTGCCCTTGAACTCACCCAAGCGGAGCTGCAGCTATCGGCGGGTCACTACGAGCAAGCCCTAGCCACGTTGGTTCGCGCCCGGCGCAATGCCAGTAAACACCCCTACGTACTTGAGCTACTCACGCGCGCCTATACAGAGCTGGGTGATTGGCAAGCCCTGAGAGAGCTGCTGCCGGAATTGCGTCGCCACGGGCTCACCAGCACGTCGGAACTGGCCCAATTGGAAGCCACGGTTTGGCGCGGTGTGCTGTCTGATCTCACGCATAGCAGTGAACTCACGGAAGCCGCCCTCGACAAACTCTGGCAATCGATTCCCCTGCAGCAGCGTGAGACGGCTCCGTTACTCGAATGTTACTTAAACGCGCTGGTATGTTTGGGCGCTCATGCCAAAGTCCAGCGTCAGTTGGTGGCCTCCCTCGATAAACAATGGCGGCCGACGCTGTTGCCGTTGTTTGGCCAGTTCGTGCCTGCGGATCCTAAAAAGTTGTACAAGGTTGTGGGTCGATGGTTGGACCAACATGGCCCTGAACCCGGTTTGTTGCTGGCGGCAGGGCGGGTGGCGCTACACGCCGAGCAGTGGTCGAAGGCACAGCAATGGCTGCAGGATGCCCACAGCGTGGAGCCCACGGTTGCTGTTTGTATGTTACTGGCGCAATTGCGTGAAGCTCAGGGTGACGTCGGCCCCGCTGCGGATTATCGACGCGAAGCGCTCGATTTAGCGCTTCCGCCCATGGTGAAGACGCCGCTTCCCTCTACATCTTCCACATCGTCTGTATCGTCGACCTAAGGGTTTTTGCGACCCGGTAAATCGATGCCGAGATCATCCCACAGGGCATTCACCTTGGCTGTCACGTTGGGGTCCATTTTAATCGCCGTACCCCATTCCCGTTCGGTCTCACCGGGCCACTTGTTAGTGGCATCCATGCCTACTTTGGAACCGAGACCCGCTACGGGCGACGCGAAATCGAGGTAGTCGATAGGGGTATTGTCGACGAAGACGCAATCCCTGCGTGGGTCCATACGGGTGGTCATGGCCCAAATCACATCTTCCCAAGAGCGCGCGTTAACGTCGTCGTCGGTGACGATGATGAATTTGGTGTACATGAACTGACGCAGGAATGACCAGACCCCCAGCATGATGCGCTTGGCATGCCCGGGGTACTCTTTGCGTATGGTCACGACGGCCATCCTGTAGGAGCAGCCCTCGGGTGGCAGATAGAAATCGACGATTTCAGGAAATTGCTTGCGCAGCAGTGGTACGAACACTTCGTTCAGGGCCACACCTAAAATGGCCGGCTCATCTGGGGGGCGCCCCGTGTATGTGCTGTGGTAGATGGGATTTTGTCGCGTCGTCATAGCCTCGACGGTGAATACCGGGAATCGCTCGACTTCGTTGTAGTAGCCCGTGTGATCGCCAAAGGGACCCTCGTCTGCTTCTTCGCCGGGACTTAGGTAGCCCTCGAGGATGATTTCGGAGTGTGCGGGAACACGTAGTTCATTGGCCCTACAGGCCTCGGTAATACAGTCGGCAAGCTCGGTCTTACTGCCTCGCAGTAGGCCCGCGAAGGCATACTCTGACAGGGCATCGGGCACAGGTGTCACCGCCCCGAGAGTGGTTGCCGGGTCAGCACCCAGTGCAATCGCTACCGGGTAGGGTTTGTCGGGGAATTTCAGTTGCCAGTCGCGAAAATCCAGGGCGCCGCCTCGGTGGGATAACCATCGCATGATGAGCTTATTACGCCCAATCAATTGCATGCGATAAATGCCAAGGTTCATGCGGGGTTTTTCTGGGCCGCGGGTAATGACCAGGGGCCAGGTTACCAGTGGTCCGGCATCCCCGGGCCAACAGGTCTGGATAGGCAGCTTGGTTAAGTCCACCTCATCATTGCGGTACACCAACGCTTGGCAGGGTGGTTTTTTGATGACCTTGGGACCCATGTTGAGCACTTTTTTCAGTAACGGTGCTTTGTCGATGAGATCCCGCATACCCTTCGGTGGATCGGGTTGGCGCAGGTACGCTAGCAATTCGCCAATATCCCGGAGCGCTTCCGTGGACGTGGCGCCCATGCCCCGTGCTACCCGCTCTTCAGTGCCGAACAAATTGGCTAGCACCGGCATGCTGTGGCCTTTAGGGTTCTCGAATAGAAGTGCCGGCCCGCCACCCCTCAAGGTGCGGTCGGCGATCTCGGTCATTTCAAGATTGGGGTCAACTTCCTGCGAGATGCGCTTGAGTTGCCCTTCTGCCTCGAGCTCGGCGATGAAATCGCGCAGATCGGTGAAGCGTGCGGTCATGGCATTACCTGCATTGTCGTCTGTGCCACACCCTACGCAGTAACGCTAATACGGGATTGGTGGCGAGTGCCTTGAACTTACGCCATCGAGTGCTATTTGCGCTTCATAGATTTGAAGAATTCGTCATTCGACTTGGTGTCTTTCAACTTGTCGAGCAAGAATTCGATGGCTGGCAAATCTTCCATACCATGCAGCAGCTTGCGCAAGATCCACATACGCTGCAGTTCATCTTCACCGGTGAGTAGCTCTTCCCGTCGGGTGCCAGAACGTCGAATATTGATGGCGGGATAGACGCGCTTTTCTGCGATCTTGCGATCGAGGTGCAGCTCCATGTTACCCGTGCCTTTAAATTCTTCGTAAATGACTTCGTCCATTTTGGAGCCGGTATCGATAAGGGCAGTGGCGATAATCGACAAGCTACCGCCTTCTTCAATGTTGCGGGCCGCACCGAAGAAGCGTTTGGGTCGCTCGAGCGCGTGGGCATCGACACCACCGGTGAGTACCTTGCCAGAGCTTGGTACCACGGTGTTGAAAGCCCGTGCCAGNCGGGTAATGGAGTCGAGCAAAATAACCACATCGCGTTTGTGCTCGACCAGGCGCTTGGCCTTTTCTATGACCATGTCCGCTACTTGCACATGGCGCGCCGGTGGCTCATCGAAGGTTGAAGCCACGACTTCTGCACCCCGTGCACCTACCGAGCGCTGCATCTCAGTGACTTCCTCGGGACGTTCGTCAATGAGCAGGACGATAACGTAACACTCGGGGTTGTTTGAGATGATGGCTTGGGCGACGTTCTGCATCATGATGGTTTTGCCCGCCTTCGGCGGTGCCACCAGCAAACCCCGCTGACCTTTGCCAATAGGCGCGCACAAATCGATGATACGCCCTGTGAGGTCCTCGGTGCTGCCGTTACCTTTCTCAAGGGTTAGGCGCTCGTTAGGGAACAGTGGCGTTAAGTTTTCGAACAGAATCTTATTCTTGGCGCTTTCGGGGGACTCGAAGTTAACGTCTTTAACCTTGAGTAGTGCGAAGTAGCGCTCTGAGTCCTTGGGCGGACGAATCATGCCCGTGACGGTATCGCCTGTGCGTAAATTAAATCGGCGGATCTGGCTGGGGCTGACGTAAATGTCGTCGGGACCGGCCAGATAGGAACTGTCCGCCGATCGTAAAAAGCCAAAGCCGTCTTGCAGAATTTCTAAAACGCCATCGCCCCAAATATCCTCGCCACTTTTAGCGTGGCGCTTGAGGAGGGCGAAGATAATGTCCTGCTTGCGCGATCGCGCCATGTTCTCGAGGCCCATTTCCCGAGCCATATCGATGAGCTCTTGGGTCGGCTTATTCTTTAAGTCCGTAAGGCTCATAGGATTGGCGCTGGGGGTGTTCGGATCTCGACGGTTTCGCTGTCGGCGGTTGCGCCCGCGGCGTCCGTTGTTGTCTTGGTTTTCCGTATTGTCCTCTGAGCCTTCTTTTTGCTCACCGCCGCTGTCGGCTTTTTTACGAGCGGGCGCGGGTTGGGTCGTGCTATCGGCGTTGTCCTCGCTATCGCCATCGCCGTTGTCGTTGCGATTCAATTTCAAGGTTCGCGAAGGTGCACTGTTTTCCTGCTGATCAGGGCTGTCAGCAGCTTCGGCCGCCGGGGCGGGTTCATCCCTGGCTTGCTCGGGAGCGGTTTGCTCGGGGGCCGCCTGTGTCTGTTGGGTAGCACCCGTGTCGGCGCTGGATTCTAACGATAACTCCCCTTGGGGGGCTTCTGGGGCTGCCGGTGCCACCGGGGGTGTCGTCATATCGGTCGCTGGCGTTGTTGGTGTGTCATCGTTGCTCGCTGAGCTATTTTGTTCTTCCACAGGTGTGTTCCGAAGTGATCAAAGGGTCGTGTGGGTTCCCGGGTCGGGAGGGCATATGCAAATGGGGGCCGCTGGGGCCGCAACTTCAAGCGTCAGACGCATGCCAAAGGCATTAAGACAGCGAATAACAGGGAAGCAGCGGAGGAAATGAGCGATGGCGGCGGGGAATTCCCGTTCACAAAACCAAAGCTAGCATTGGATTTTGAGGGAGTCCAGTGTTTTTACTAGCTTAAAAAGCTGACAGGGTGGTTTCTGCAGAATAGGCGGCCCAAGGGGTTAGCTTGGGCTAGGATCGATTACAGACAGCTGTCAATAAATTGCGCTAGTTGTGCTTTGGACAGTGCACCGACTTTGGTTTCGACCGCGTTGCCGTCTTTGAAGATGATGAGCGTTGGAATGCCGCGAATGCCAAACTTTTCGGGTACACCCGGGTTGGCGTCGACATCGACCTTGCACACTTTTAAACGACCCGCGTAGTCGGCGGCGATATCGTCGAGAATCGGTGCGATCATTTTGCAAGGGCCACACCATTCAGCCCAGAAATCGACGAGTACAGGGAGTTCGGCGGCGATCACTTCCTGATCAAAAGTGGCCTCGGAAACGTGGGTAATTTGTTCGCTCATTAATGCCCTCCAAGGCACGCTGCGGGTTTCAGGTAAGCTACTACAATGACCGATGATAGCACCCCTGACAATGGCAAAAAATCCGTTAGTCGTCGCCACTGGTACGTCTACCTGATTGAGTGCGCCGATGGCAGTCTCTACACCGGCAGCACAACCGATGTGGAGCGTCGATTACGTCAGCACAATGGCGAGTTGGCAGGGGGTGCGCGTTACACCCGGGTGCGGCGTCCCGTGGCACTTTTATGGCGCCACTGTGTCCCTGATAGAAGCGCGGCGTTACGCTTAGAGGTGCGTATTAAAGGCTTGAACCGTCGACAGAAAATGGCACTGATAAAGGGTGTGTTGGTGTTATCGACGGAACCGAAAGAAGCCGGCAATGGCAATCGATAACAGCCACCGACGGCAGGCTTGTTGTCATTACGAATTGTCGACTTTGAGGGGTGTCGTCACAAGCAGAGTAGTCAGATATGGCAAGCCCACCGGAAAATCTGCAAACGGTCGATGAGTTTTGGCGCTGGGCGCTCGTACAGTGGCGCCGAGCAGATCTGTCCACGGTTTTACTGGATTTACAAAATCAGCACGGCTTAGTGGTACTAGAGCTGCTGCTGCTCGCTTGGCTCGGGCATCGAGGTCATCGTCTGGAACTAACAGATTGGCAGCGCATGGTCAGCCATGCTCAACCCTGGATTGAAGACGTTATTGTACCTTTACGGTCAACCCGTCAGCGCTGGCGTGATCGCTCTACAGTCACCACCCTCAGACCTTTGTTAGCGGATATTGAACTGCGCGCCGAGCGCCAACTGGCCCAGTTGTACGTGAAGACGCTTGACCATCTTGACCATGTTACTGCGACCGACCCCGTTCAGCAGGAATCGCACCTGCAGCCCTCGCCTCTCAGTGACAACCTACATTTGGGCATTAGTCGTGCCCAGCCGGCGTTACCGGAGCAAAAAATTACCGAAATCCTCCGCTTGCTTCAGGAAACTGATGCCATTTGATACGGTCGGATACATTAGTCTAGATGACGGTGCTGGTGGCGTTCGGCCGCCCAGCAACGTACCATTCCGTCGGTTCTTGCCACTCAACCCAACTATGGATTTTGACATGCATTCTCTTTTATCTCGTCGTACCTCGACTTTTCTTTTGGCCCCCGTCCTTGTTGGCGTGTTATCGGCCTGCCAGCAACAAGCTAGCGAAACTGAAGCGGTAACCCTCGATACCCCAGAGCAGCGTTTAAGCTATGGTATTGCGCTGCGTATGGGTCAGCGCATGCAAGCCGATGGCATGGCGCTGGATGTGGACGCCTACGCACTGGGTATGCGCGATGCCTTCGAGGGCGTTGAACCCAAAATGACTGACGAAGAAATCAATGCTGAAATGCAAGCGTTCCAGGCCAACATGGAAGCTGAGCGTGAAGCTGAACGTGAAGCGGTTGCCAATGCCAATGCAGAGGCCGGCGCAGCTTTCCTCGAGGAAAACGCCGCGCGCGAGGGCGTGATGGTGACGGAATCGGGCTTGCAGTATGAGGTAATCGAAGCGGGTGAAGGTGCCAGCCCAGGCCCCGACGATGCGGTTGAGGTTCACTACCGCGGTACGCTTATCGATGGCACCGAGTTCGACAGCAGCTATAGCCGCGATCAGACCGTCACCTTTGGTGTTACTCAGGTCATCCCCGGTTGGACCGAGGCATTGCAACTGATGTCGGAAGGTGCGAAGTACAAGTTGTACATCCCCAGCGACTTGGCCTATGGCCCAGCGGGTGCAGGACAGGCCATTGGCCCTAACTCAACACTCATTTTCGAGGTCGAGCTTATTAAAGTCGTCGCCGATGACGACGATTCCGACGAAGGCTAAGCCGTTGGCTATCGGTGCTGCGCTTTGATCGAACCGATCAGACCAGCCTGCATCGAAGCCTTGGGGATACCCACTAAAAACGCGCCGCTTGGCGCGTTTTTTTGTTAGGCGTCAATCGTCTGATACTGGCTGTAGAACTGCGCTAGATAGTCTTCAAAGCTTTGAGTTTGTTCTTGTTCAAGCTGGTCTTGTAGCTGCAGTGAGATATCACTGGCCTGAACAAAGGCCTCATAGTGATCGTTGTGTAATGGGGTTTGCAGCAGCTGCTCGTGCCATTGTCGAGATTGGTTCAGCCCCAGTTGCCAAAACGGTATTTTTTGCTCCGACAGGTTGGTCAAAATACGCCCTGATGGGGTGTTCTGGGGTTCGCTAACGCGCGTTTGGGCATTGGCGATACTGGCGCTGTAATCACTGGTACCGTGGGCGGTATCGAGTAACTTGGCAGTGTTGGCCATGCTCTCAAGTAGCTCGTTAGCCATCTGGCGGAAGGGCACCTCACCCTTTGGGTTCAGTAGACAAAGCTCGGGGTCTCTGCCCCTGTTCACTACTCTTCGCAGATTCTCACTGTCTCGTTGACGTGTCACTTGGTCGCAAAGGGGGCTATCGGTTAACAAACAATCGATTAGGAACGTATCGATGATGCGGATGGTATCGGCGTCGATACCCAAGGGAAGAAACGGGTTGATATCGATACAGCGCACTTCAATGTACTCGATACCCGCACGCTGCAAGGCTACCAAAGGTGCTTCACCGGACTCGGTGACGCGTTTTGGTCGGATCGGGCTGTAGAACTCATTTTCGATTTGTAGCAGGCTGTCATTGAGCTGAGCACGCTCGCCGTTATCGGTCTCGGTAAAGCCGGCGTAATCCGGGTGGGGGGCGACGATGGCCCGGTGCAGCAGACGGATGTAATTGTCGAGCTTGTTGTAGCAGACCTGCAGGCTTGCTTGAGCGTCACTGTTATAGCCCAAATCGCCCATACGCAGTGACGTAGCGTAGGGTAGATGTAAGGTGTTGCCCGCGTCATCGAAAGGTTCAAGGGGGTGGTCTTTATTACCCGATAGGAAACTGGCACATACCGCCGGGGAGGCGCCGGTCAGGTAAATAAGTAACCACACTCGACTGAAAAAGTTGCGTATCAATGCAAGGTAGCCATCGGTTTTATAGTCCTGCAGCGAGCCTGGGCTGCCCGCTAACTCCCAGCTGGCTTGCCAAAAGGTTTCCGGCATTGAGAAGTTGTAATGAATACCGGCAATGGCTTGCATCATGCGCCCGTAGCGCACACCCAAGCCGTTGCGGTATACCCGTTTCATGGTGCCGACATTGGACGAACCGTAATGGGCGATAGGAATCCCCTTGTCGCCGGCAACGATACAGGGCATAGACGCGCCCCAAATGATCTCATTTTTAAGGTTAGCCGCAGTGAACTGGTGTATGGCGCGCAGCTCATCGAGGGTATCGTCAATAGAGGTGCTGACGGGTGTAATAAACTCGAGCAGCGCCTCGGAGTAATCGGTGGTAATCGATGGGTGGGTTAGTGCAGAGCCCAATGCCGCCGGATGGGGGGTTTGAGCCAGAGTGCCTGACTGGCTATCTACGCGCAGACCCTCTTTTTCAATGCCGCGACCAATATCGGTTAGCCAGCGCTTACCGGCCCCCGCGAGTAGCTCGCGATGTACTTCAGCGGTTACGTTCACAAGGGCTCCTGTTGCAGGTCGTGGTCGTTAGGTTTTTACTGGGCGGAGAGTCTGTAGTCCCCGATCCATTTTGGCGGGCGCCAAGTGTAAGCCCGGATGGCTGGGGGGTACAGGGTAGAAACAGAAACGGGAGACAACATGCGCATACATGAATGGCTGTCGATACTGGCGAAGCGAGGGGGCTCGGACCTCTATCTCAGTACCGGTGCGCCCCCCTGTGCCAAATTTGATGGTCAGCTGACGCCCATTGCAGCTAGCGTATTGGCCCCGGGGGAAATCGCGGCGATCGCCGATGAACTCATGGATAACACCCAGCGGGAGACCTTTCGCAAAGAGCTGGAGCTGAATCTGGCGGTTTCTATGCCGGGTGTGGGTCGTTTTAGGGTCAATGTTTTCAACCAGCGCAATGAAGTGAGCATCGTTGCTCGCTACATTGTTATGGATATTCCCAAGTGGCAGGATCTGGGACTGCCGCCGGTGTTGCCCGAGCTCATTATGCGCAAGCGTGGCCTTATCTTATTCGTGGGTGCCACCGGCTCAGGCAAATCGACCTCGCTGGCCGCGATGATTGACTATCGCAACAGCAACAGTGCCGGCCACATTGTCACCATTGAAGACCCGGTTGAATTCGTCCACCGCCACAAGCGCTCTATCGTTAATCAGCGTGAGGTGGGCGTCGATACCCGCAGCTGGCACAGCGCCTTGAAAAATACCTTGCGACAGGCCCCTGACGTGATTTTGATTGGGGAGATCCGTGACCGTGAAACCATGGAGCACGCGCTCTCCTTTGCGGAAACGGGTCATTTATGTATATCGACATTACATGCCAATAACGCTAATCAGGCGATTGATCGCATTATCAATTTTTTCCCTGAAGAAAAGCGTACCCAGCTATTGGTCGATTTATCGATGAACTTGCAAGCCTTTGTCTCCCAGCGATTAGTCCCCAATGTCAAAGGCGGCCGATCCTGTGCGATGGAGGTACTGCTGGGCACCCCCACCATCCGAGAACTCATCCTTAGAGGTGACATTAGCGGTATTAAAGAAGCGATGGAAAAGTCGGATGATGCGGGTATGTGCACCTTCGATCAGGCCTTATTTGACCTCTGCCAAAGTGGTGCAATTACCCAGCAAGAGGCACTGCGTAATGCCGACTCAGTCAACAACTTACGTCTGCGTTTGAAATTGTCCGAGGGTAATGTAGCGGGCAGTGGTGGCCTTTCACTTGAGGACACCCCTGACGGTCCCTAGCGTTCTAGAGGCACTCGTTTAGTGTTATGCCCGACGGTTCAGTGGTTTTTAGTTGGCGCTTAAACGGTCTTGGTCACGCCGCATCTGATTGACGGTATCGCGGAAATTGGACTTGCGCTCGAGGATGTCCACCATGTCTCGGTCGATCAATGCGATCAGTTGGGCCACGGTTAGCTCCCTCAGTTTGATGCCATCGCGATTGGTAAAGATGTAGCTGTCCTTTTCCAGATCTCTTACGGCAACTTTGGCCATCATGGGCGGCTCGCGGTCGTGAAAACCCATCCATGTGCCCATGGGAATCTGCAGCTTTACAACCGTGTTGCTGTTGTATGGTTCATCATTGCTGGGAACCCAGTCGTCCCGATGTTGCTGGGTTTTTGATAAGGACGTGTGGCTGTCGTCGGTCGTGGTGTAGTTATCAGTGTTCGATGAATCGCGGCGGTCAGGGGTCGGCTGCTCATACTGTCGATGCGGACCGCCATGGGGTGTAGCCGCAGCTGCCTGTTCCTGTTCGCGGACTTTGCCCGACAGGGTGTCGGCCAGTTGTTGCTGTTGCTCTGCCTGCTCGCGTTTTGCCGATGCTTCTCGCTCTGCCTCCTCCGCCTGTTGTGTTTGGTACTGTGTCAGCTTCTGTGCACTGGCTTCTACCATGGCACGGCAGAAGGTGTCGGCCCCCGCCAGGGGACGAGCTTCACCCGAGCGTAATAGCGTATTGAATTCCGAGTAACTTTTGCGCATGACGCGAGCACCCAGAAAGTTCATGAACAGCAAGTACAGGTTATTCCCAAGGGTGCCGCACAGTCGAACCCGCAGCACCCCGTCAGGACTGTCGATAGCAAACCAGTTGCCGCGTATAAGACCCGCCTGTTCGAGTTCATGGTCTGTTGGGGTACCGTGTTCCGGTAGGCCCGGTGTTTGGATGGGATCTGCCTGGAGCAAACCCAAGTCTTCACCGCGCATGTTGCGCAGTAGGGCATACTCAATCAGACCCACGGCGCCAGCCACCGCGTCGTTATCCGGTTGAAGGCTCAGCAGCTGCCGGGACAAGGTGTTGGGTAGGTTGTTCATGGCCTGGCTGAGCTGTCTTTGATTCGCGGGGTCCTCGCTCTCTACCGGCTGTACTGCGTCAATAAGTTGTTGTGTGGCACCCACAAACTCCTGCCACTGGCTGCTGTCGACACCAAATTGCTCGCCGATTCGAATACCGCTTTCGAACCAGTCTGACTTAATGAAACGGGCAACCGAACCGGGAAGTTGATGCACCGCTAGCTTGGTGTTCAGCATGGTCGCGGTTGCTAGTCGTGCAATATCGGCGCCGAGGGTGGTTTGTTCACGTTCTAATAGAACACTATCGAAGCGACTCAATTGAGCGGCATGACCGTCAATCTTTTGGCGCAATAATTCCAGCGTTTCATCAACCTGGGGTTCGCTGGGGAAGTCGTCACAGGCCCGCACCAGTGCTTCTTTTACGCCGGCCAGCGCATTGGTTGCGGGTTTCCCCAGCTCCTCGTGCCAACCGATTAAACCGTTGTGGATCGTATCGAGAAGTCGATGCAGGGCATGGGCACCGGGAACAAAGAAGCGCTCGTCATTGATGGCGAATGCGGCGGCCAGTGGTCGCAGGCTATCGAGTTGCTGCTGCAGTGTTGGCGCCATAGGGTAGTGCTGGGCCCACAACTCGAAGGTATCGTCCACCCAATCGAGAACCGGCTGATCATCGCCGTTGGCTTGCATGAAGCCGGCTATTTTCAGCGCTTCTGTCAGTCGGTCTTCAGTACCGACGAGGGTTGCTAGCGCCGAGCGCAGGGACTTGCGACCGAGCACGTCCTGGCGAACAGGAACCGCGTAGGCACTGCGCACGTCTGCTTCAAGCGAGCGTGTCAGTGGTAGACGCTCGTGTTCATCATGCATGGCGGTTGTCCGCTGGTGACGACCGGTGCTGGGCGCTGAGTTTCATGGCAACCCCGCTGGGTTTTAATGGGCAAACGGCTCGGTTAATGGGCTTAGTGGCTACGGGTATCTGCCAGTAGTTTATCCACTATTCGTTGTAACTGCTTGAGGTTATTACACTCTGTGGCAATGTGACAGTGCTTAATGATACCGGGCATGGCCGAGTCGCCCGTGCCCCAGGCCCGTCGTGTTTCAGGATTGAGCCAAATTAAGCGCCGACAGCGGCTTTGAATTTGGGTCAGTAAGTCCAATCGCGGGTCACAGTCGTTGTTGCGTCCGTCCCCAAGAATGATGACTGTGGTGCCGCTGTTGATGTCACTCAACGCCAGTTCATTGAAGTCTTGAAACGCACGGCCGTAGTCTGTTGCG
>PR_CR_10_Liq_2_inCRDRAFT_1000209_pt1 | contig 16850 bp, 17 predicted proteins | sample PRCRCaboRojoPR_FD_10245 | JGI IMG/M metagenome (IMG submission 10245) | reverse complement strand
AAGGAGAAGAATCATGTCGATTGAAGCGATGAAGATGGCGCTAGAAGCGCTGGAAACCCTTGACAGTGGAGACAGCTACAAGACTCATACCGCCGCTACAGCACTACGCAAAGCCATTAGGGAGGCAGAGAAAGAGCAAGCCGATTTTCAGGGTTTTGTAGCCAATGTGCAAGACGCGGAGAAACAGGCTTGCGAGATTATTAACCGTGAATGGGTTGGGCTGACGATGGAAGACGTGGCAGAGCTATGGGAGGATTACGATGAGAGTAGTTGGTATGCCTTCTTTCGTGCCATCGAAGCCAAGCTGCGCGAGAAAAACGCCTATGGCTGGCAGTCAGTAGACAATGTGACTGAATATCTTGATGAACTTAGAGGAGGTAGAGATGACGGAACAAACAAAAACATCTGCGGCAACGACTAAGCAAGACCTGCACCCGTCAGGCCTGACGTGGGAACGGTGGAAACAACCATTTAAGATGCCACATGAACGTAAGATGATACAGAAGTGGTTACAGCGCAGGAATGGGCAAGACTTAAATGACGGCAGTACGCCATTTTAGGAGGCAATATGTTTTGGCGAAGACCCATGTACTATGTCGCACTGAACACGTTTAAGAACCTAAGAGGTGGCGTGTTATCAAACTTTGTGGTTTGCAAGACCAAGGAACATGCGCTGCAAGTGTTTAAGAAGAACCCCAAGCGCGGGCAGATTGACGTGCGAGGGCGCGGCATCAAGCCATACTGCTGGAAGTACTGGCAAAGGGGTAGAGTGATTACGCAGGAGTTTAGAAAGAAACAACTTTAGGATGACAGCGGAGTAGGCAATTCTCGCCGAGTATGGGACACTTGGTACACAGCCTTGGATTGATTACGTATGGGTACCGCTACGATTGTATTGCCCGTACAGTTAAGTACCACTGCCTACTGAAAACATGAGGTGGAATCCAAGGAACGTCCCAACTTAACTGACAGGAGAAAGTGATGAATGACGAAGACCAAGCATGGGAAGAGCAGAAAAAGTTAAACGATATCCAAGAACGGAACAGAGCACATATGGCGGCGTGGTGCGCGGCGGGTGTTTATATTACTGACAACGCTGACAAGCTAGGACGCATCAGTATTCGGCAAGCCTATGAGCAAGGTTTCATTGACGGGTACAACAAGAAAGGAGAAGACAATGGGAGTGCATAAAAAGCTAGACGGTATGACGCTGGAAGATATGGCACAAGTAGAGCGACCTACTGTTAAAGCATTAGCTGAATATTTTCTTTCAGGAAAGACGGGAGACATATATGATCTTGTTAACCATATCGGATTAACTCTAGACGGGTTATCGGGAGCGGTTCGGGATATGCGAAGGGCTGGTGTGGTGCGTATCTGTGATTGGGTGCCGCCTGATGCCAAAACAGGAAGAACCCATCCGAGGGGAGTGTATGCCGCTGGAAGCGAGCCCGATGCTCCGAAACCTAAACCCAAAACATATAACAAGCCGGGCCGGAGCGCACAGCAAAGGGAGCGTTATGCTCAACTAGAAAAAGAACTTGAAGAAAAGCGAGAGCTAACTAAAGAAGTCGGTGACGTAATCAAGCCACGGCTAACACCCGAGCAAGCGTATGAAACCAACAGAAGATACTGGAACTGGATTAGCGGAGGCGCATATGGATAACTCGACCGCATTGGGCGACCTGCTTAAACTAAAACTTAACGAGAGTCGTATGAGAGAACTATACCGACAGAACACTTTGGAACTAGAACGTCAGCGTGTACATCAAGAAGGTTCTAAACACTACAAGGACATGACCATCGAGCCTTGGGACGTGCTAGACACTTGGCCTATCGAACAGCAGTTGGGCTACCACCGAGGCAACATCCTAAAGTACACCATGCGTATGGGCAGTAAAGACGAACGGCTCAAAGAAGCCAAGAAGATCAAGCACTACGCAGAGAAACTTGTTGAGGTATTGGAGAGAAACTGATGGACTTAATTACGATCGACTTCGAGACCTTTTACAGTCAGGAGTTCAGCTTGACTAAGGTCACTACTGAAGAGTACATACGTAGTCCCGAGTTTGAAGTGATTGGTATCGGGGTGAAGAGAAACAACGAAGGTACACAATGGGCGAGCGGAACGCATGAACAACTCAAGGAATGGTTACAGGCAGAGTTTGACTGGGGAAACTCTATGGTTCTGGCTCACAATACAATGTTTGACGGTGCTATTCTTCATTGGGTCTTTGGTATTAACCCTCGTGTTTTTCTTGATACATTGTGCATGGGTAGGGCTTTGCATGGTGTGGAAGTGGGGGGTTCACTCAAAGCAATGGCTGAGCGGTATGGTGTCGGACAAAAGGGTACCGAAGTAGTTAATGCCAAAGGTAAGCGCCGTGCTGACTTCACAGAGGAAGAGCTATCCCGATATGGGGACTACTGCATCAATGACGTTGAGTTAACTTATAAACTTTTTAACTTGATGGCAAAGGGCTTCCCCAAGCAAGAACTGAAACTGATAGACACTACCTTACGTATGTTCATCGAGCCTACGCTTGACCTTAACCTGCCCCTGCTTGAGTCACACCTGCAAGGTATACAAGACCGGAAACGTCAGCTACTGGAGGATGCGGGAGTAAGTAAGCAAGACCTGATGTCTAACCCGAAGTTTGCCGAGTTGTTGAAAAACCTTGGTGTCGAGCCACCGATGAAAGAAAGCCCCACCACAGGCAAACAGACATTGGCACTGGCTAAGAACGATGAAGGGTTTAAGGCACTACAAGAACACGAGGACGATAGAGTGCAGGCACTTGTAGCCGCACGGTTAGGTACAAAGAGTACGTTAGAAGAGACCCGCACCCAGCGATTTATTGATATATCCAAGCGGGGTAACTTGCCTGTCCCGGTTCGGTACTATGCCGCACATACTGGACGCTGGGGCGGTGATGACAAGATTAACCTACAAAACCTACCAAGCCGTGGGGCGAATGCCAATAAGTTAAAGCGGGCAATCATAGCACCAGAAGGGCACTACATAATTGATGCCGACTCTGCACAGATCGAGGCTAGGGTGTTGGCGTGGTTGGCGGGTCAAACGGATCTGATTGAAGGCTTTGCGAACAAGGAAGACGTGTACAAGAAAATGGCTTCAGCTATCTACGACAAGCCTGAGAGTGAGATCACTAAAGAAGAACGCTTTGTGGGTAAGACGACAATTCTAGGTTGTATAGCCGAGGGAACTCCTGTATTATCAGACTCAGGGTGGAAGCCTATAGAACAAGTTTCCACGTACGACAAACTTTGGGACGGTGAGGAGTGGGTATGCCATCAAGGATTAGTGCCGAAAGGCACAAAAGAAACGTGGAGTCTTTGCGGGAGTTGGTTAACACCAGACCACAAGATATTGTGCGGTGCCGACTGGAAGGAGACGCAATCAGTGGTGCAAGGCGGAGATACCCTCTACCAAGCATTGGCTACAGGTCGGGAAAAATTACCGTCACAGGTTTCGTACGTGGCAAACGGGGTGGTGTTAGCGCCCTCATTGTCAAATGTGATTGCAAAGATGCGGAATACACGATTGACAGGCATAACTTTAAAAACTTCAAAACCACAAGGTGTCCTGAATGTTCTAGGCAAGCGGGGCGGGAAAAGCGGTACTGGAAATACACTGATGCGATGCCTGACGACACTCACAGAACCAGACTCCTTAACAGGTTATCTGCGGCTATTACTCGATGCCATAACCCCAAATCAAAACATTACGTGCACTACGGACAGCGGGGTATTAGCGTTTATGAGCCGTGGAGAAAAGACCGGACGACTTTCCTCGAGTATGTTCAGTCCTTGGACGGGTGGGACAACCCAGAGCTTGAGATCGACAGGATTGACAACAACAAGGGGTACGAACCAAACAACATCCGCTTCTCTTCAAGGAGTGACAACTTACGCAACAAACGCAAAGTCGCAAACCTCGAAAAAACTATTGCGTACTTACGATCTCGCTTACGCAGGGCCGAGGAATCGCTTCACAATATTAACTGAGGCAGGGCCGGTTATCGCCCATAACTGCGGGTACGGCATGGGTGCGGTCAAGTTCCAAGCACAACTGAAGACGTTTGGACATGACATGGAGCTAGATGAAGCACGGCGGGTAATACAGATTTACCGTGACAAGAATGACGAGATTGTTAACCTGTGGAGGCAGGCGCAGAACGTGTTAGTTAATATGCTCAGCAACACAGCCGCACCAATAGGTAAGGAAGGTGTGTTAGAAGTTGTACCAACGCAAAGGGCTATAAGACTACCATCAGGCTTGTTGATGCGGTATGATGGCCTAGACTTTGAGCAAGGTGAAAAGGGTCTTGAGTTTAGCTATAAAACCCGGCGTGGTCGCACCCGTATATACGGCGGTAAGGTCGTTGAGAATGTGTGCCAAGGCATAGCCCGATGCATTATCGGTGAACAGATGCTCAAAATCGCTAAGCGTTACAAGGTAGTATTGACGGTACATGATGCCATTGCGTGTGTAGTACCAAAAGAGCAGGTCGAGGAAGCCGTTGCTTACGTTGAAGAGAGTATGCGGTGGGTGCCCGATTGGGCACAAGGCTTACCGCTTGATTGTGAATCCGGCTATGCCGAATCTTACGGAGATTGTTAAATGCAGGACTATTCAGCACATAAGATCAATGCACATCAACGGCTTAAAGAGATGCACCAGCTCTTGCTGAAGAACAAATTCGATGAAGCTACTGAGCAGCTCGAGGAAGCGATAGTTCAATTACGTATGGCTAAAGCCGCTATCACTGACTTGAAGGAACGCCTCCAATGAAGTCACCAGCGTGGTCGTTTAGTGGTATCAAGGCTTTTGACCAGTGCCCGAAGAAGTTTTATCACCTGAAGGTTGTCAAGGATTATAAGGAGCCACCAACTGAAGCCACGCTGTACGGCACACAGTTTCATACAGCCGCAGAAGAGTACATACGGGACGGCAAACCGCTACCCAAATGCTTTGAATACGCACAACCTGTCTTAGATACTTTAAACAAAATGGAGGGTGAGAAGTACTGCGAGTACGAAATGGGGCTGACTGAGAACTTGGAGCCGTGCGGGTTTAAAGATGACAATGTGTGGTGGCGCGGTATTGTTGACCTAGCTATCATTAACCACGAGACAGGTGAAGCTAGGATCATCGACTACAAGACCGGAAAGTCCTCACGGTATGCGGACACGGGACAGTTAGAATTGATGGCGCTGGCTACGTTTAAGCACTTCCCCGAGGTGACCAAGGTACGTGCTGGGTTGGTTTTTGTGGTCTGTAACGACTTTATCAAGGCTACCTACACTGTCGATGACGCACCGAGGTTATGGGAGAAGTGGTTGGGGGAGTACGGGAAACTAAAGGCGGCACACGAAAATGGGGTATGGAACCCCCGCCCATCAGGACTGTGCCGGAAACACTGTGTGGTGTTGGATTGCGCCCACAACGGGAGAAACGGATGAAGCAGATTGCTATGGACTGCGAAGATATCGATGATGCGTTTGGGATGCTTTTAAGTTTTGTCGATGATGTGTATACTTACTTAGGAATAGAAATGCCTTACGAATTTAATCCCGATGAAGAGTTGGTTCGGGTCGTACAGGCAGTCAAGGACATACAAGATGGCATACAAAAACCCAAGTCGTGATCGTCCCTACAAGCGGGAATACCAGCTCCAGAAAGCCAGAGGTGAGCACGAAGGTCGTATGGAGCGGCAACGAGCACGTAGGGCGTATGATGCCAAGGGTATTGATCGTACAGGTAAAGACATCGACCACAAGAAGATGATTAGTAAGGGTGGCAAGAATTCTAACGGTACACGTTTGATGTCGCCTAGCAAGAACCGCAGTAGAAATGGCAAGACCGCAAAGAAGTAGTGCTTACAAGGTTAGGGGTTGGGCTACGTGTTAGCGGCGTAGTATTGAGTTCGTTGGTAGTTCCTAGATCCTTGCAGGTACCTAAACCCTGCTTTATGGGAGCCAGCCTCTAACCTTGTAGGTGCTAGGTGTTAGCGGCCTAGTGATATTGTGTGTCGGCGCTAATAGGCCTATCGGCGCTGTCTTCAGTCAGCAAACCCGTGCTATATCGGGGGCCTACAAATAATCCAAACACCTGTTTTGGGTGTTTTTGCATGGAGAGAACATGAGACCTATATACGAGACTAGCGCAGATAGGGCTAGGGAAAACGTAGTGCGGCAATATTTAGAAAGCAAGTACGCCTGTTTATACACTCCTGCCGAGCCATTGTCCCCATTTGACGGTGTTTTAAAGTACCCGGACGGAACCGTGGCTGCGATAGTAGAAATTAAGACCCGTAAAAACACCAAAAATAAATACCCGACATACATGCTAAGTGCGGCTAAATGGGAGTCTGGTCGAAAAGTAGCTGAAGATTTAGGGGTTCCTTTCCTTTTAATAGTTCGTTTTACTGACGGTGTGTATGTAACAAAACTCAAAAAAGAATACCCAATTAATCAAGGCGGTAGGTATGACCGCAACGATGCACAAGATGTTGAACCATGTGTGTTCATACCGATGACAGATTTTAGAGAGGCATGATGGAAATCGTAGATAACAAGGCTTTGTTGTTAAAGCTAAAAAACCCGAAACGTGTAACAGAAGTAATCCCCAAGAGCAAAGAGCTAGAGAACAATCAGGTGCTGGTAAAGTGGGGTATCGATGAGGCACAAGTACTAAAGAACCTCAAGATACGTGACGTGCCTTCACCGATTCTGGCGCACTATAGCTGGACAGGACAACACAAACCATTCGATCACCAGAAGACCACGGCGGCGTTTCTTACCCTGAACAAGCGGGCATTTTGCTTTAACGAACAGGGTACGGGCAAGACCGGGAGCGTTATCTGGGCGGCGGATTACTTGATGTCTCAAGGCAAAGTTAACCGAGTTTTGGTGATATGCCCCCTGTCTATTATGGATTCGGCATGGCGGGCAGACCTGTTTAAGTTTGCTATGCACCGCACGGTAGACATTGCACATGGAGCTGCCGACAAGAGACGGCAAATAATAAAGAGTGACACCGAGTTTGTCATCATTAACTACGACGGTGTAGAGATCGTAAAGAAAGAAATTATGGAAGGTGGGTTTGACTTGATTGTTGTAGATGAAGCCAACGCATATAAGAACGCACAGTCAAAACGATGGAAAGTACTGCATAGCCTGATGACCCCAAAGACTTGGTTGTGGATGCTCACGGGTACACCTGCGGCACAGTCCCCCCTAGATGCGTACGGCATAGCCAAACTGGTCAACCCCGATGCGGTACCGAAGTTCTTTTCTACGTTCCGTGACATGGTGATGCACAAGGTGACCCAGTTCAAGTGGGTACCAAAAGATTCGGCAACGAAGATAGTGTTTAACGCACTACAGCCAGCCATACGATTCACAAAAGATGAGTGCTTAGACTTGCCAGAAATGACCTATGTCAAGCGTGAGATTGCACTAACCAAACAGCAAGAGAAGTACTACAAGCTGCTAAGAACCCGGATGATTATGCAGGCGGCGGGCGAAGAAATAACGGCGGTCAATGCCGCTGTGGTGATGAATAAGCTGTTACAGATATCCTGTGGGGCGGTGTACTCAGACGAAGGTGAGACTATTGAATTCGACACAAAGAACCGATACAAGGCACTGCTTGAAGTTATCGAGGAGTCTAGTCAGAAGGTGCTGGTGTTCGTGCCGTTTAAGCACGTGATCGGAATCTTGCAGGAAAAACTTAACGCTGACGGGATCACCAACGAGACTATTTCCGGTGATGTTTCTGCAGGTAACCGGGCACGGATCTTTCAAGATTTTCAAACCAAGCAAGATCCCAGAGTGCTGATTATTCAACCGCAAGCGGCGGCGCACGGTGTAACTCTAACTGCGGCTAATACCGTTGTCTGGTGGGGGCCTGTACCGTCACTAGAAACATATGCACAGGCTAATGCTCGTGTACACCGCTCAGGTCAACGACACCCAACAACAGTAGTACAACTTCAAGGATCCCCCGCCGAACGTCACGTTTACTCACTACTTGATAATAAAATTGACGTCCATTCAAAAATGGTTGACTTATATAAAGACTTGGTGGTATAGTACACAAAACATCACGATAACAATCACTTTAAGGAGAGAATCATGAGTGAATCCGATGTACCCGTAGCTAAGCTCGTCAAAGCCTACATCAAAATGCGGGATAAACACACTGAGCTACTGCATCAGTTCCAAGAGCAGGAAAACGAGTTGAAGTACCAGATGGGTAAGGTTAAGTCTGCCCTGCTTGAGTACTGCAAGGACAACAACCTAGAGAGCGTCAAGACCTCAGAGGGTACGTTCTACAGGACAGTGAAGCGTAGATACACGACCGCCGACTGGGAGTCCATGAACAAATTTATTTTAGAGCACCAAGTTCCCGAACTGCTTGAGAAGCGCTTGCATCAAGGCAACATGGAGCAGTTTTTAACAGAGCATCCTGACCTGCTACCTCCGGGTCTTAATTGTGATGCCGAATATTCCGTAACCGTAAGGAGAAGTAAATGACAGAAGAGGCTTATGTAACCGTAGAGCGAGCCGCCCTACACTTTGGGGTGAAAGTACACACAATCCGGTCTTGGGTACGTATGGGGCACATCCCGCGTAACTCGTACATCAAGGCAGGTAACACATACAGGTTCTCGATATCCCGTATGGAAAAAGCCCTGACTGGTGGTAACATTAACGATCCAGAACCGGAAACACCCGATACGGTAGAAGATACCGTTGATGAAGCCAACGCACCCGTGCAGTTGGAATTAGATTTTGACGCTGATAAAGACGTTTAAGGAGAGAAGTAATGAGTGACCTCACATTGTTTGGAAAGACCAACGCCCTTGCATCAACCGTGCCGGATATGACTGACACCATCGCTGGTGGTACTGGTGGGGGTAGCACTAATCGCCGCATCTCAATCAAGGGGTCGGTGTTCCGTGAAATCATTAACGGTAAAGAGTACCGTGTCAACGAAGAACGTAGCATGAATGTGGCAGTAGTACGTGCCGCACCTGTATCCCGTATTTATTTCTCTGGTGCTTACTCAGAAGGCAATGTAGTCAAACCCACTTGCTGGTCATCAGACACCCGCACTCCCGATGCAGACGTGCCCGCAGAACAACGTCAAGCCGAGCGTTGTATGGACTGCCAACAGAATATCAAAGGCTCCGGTAACGGTGAGGGTCGGGCTTGTAGGTTCCAGCAACGTCTGGCAGTTATGCTAGAAGGCGATATCGAAGGTAAGCACATCTATCAGGTTGCATTACCCGCAACGTCTATCTTCGGTGAGGGTACTAAGGACAAAATGCCTCTGCAAGCCTACGGCAAGTTCCTGAAGGCACACAATACAAACATCGTCACTATCATCACAGAGATGCGTTTCGATACGTCCAGCCCAACTCCTAAGCTGGTGTTTAAAGCTATCCGCCCCTTGACCGATGAGGAGCAACAAGCCGTACTAGACATGGTTGAGCATGAAGATACAATGAAGGCGGTATCACTGACTGTATCTCAGATGGACAAGGTTAAAGAGACCCCGAAGTTGTTTTCTGAACCGACACCGAAAGCACCTAAAGCCGAGGCTAAACCCGCTCCAGTAGCTGAAGAGCCTGCCGAAGAAGCAGGCGAGCCTGAAGTGGAAGAACCAAAGAAAGTTGTCAAGAAATCAGCGGCACCCCCGGCTAATTCGGGTAATGATGATCTAGCGTCTATCGTGGATAACTGGGACGATTGATACCAGTTTCTGGGGGGAAGTGTTGCAAGGTCTTAAAAAATCAGGCAGCATAGACCCCCCGCTTTCCAACGATAAGAGGCCCTAGATGATGGACACGAGAGAATTTTTGGGGACGCTCCTAAGCGATGGAGGCACCTACTGCATCACCGGGATTACTGAAGACAACGTACGACAGTCATTCTTCGATAACATCGATGACGCTATAGATTGTGCACACCAATTTGACGGGAGCGGCCTGAACGCATATTTTGCGCTGGCTACATTCCATAACGGCGCTTCTAGAAAACACGACAACGTGAAAGAGTTAAAGACGTTCTTTTTAGACCTTGATTGTGGTGTAGGTAAGGACTATGAGACTCAGGGTGAAGCATTAAAGTCATTGCGGTCGTTTTGTAAGGCATTGAAATTGCCAACCCCCATGCTGGTTAATTCCGGCAGAGGGATACACGTGTACTGGGTCTTGGATGAACCTATATCGCCCAAGGAATGGTTGCCTACCGCACATCGCCTTAAAGAACTCTGTGTAGAACATAACGTATATGCTGACTCGGCGGTTACTGCCGATATGTCACGGGTTCTTCGGGTGCTTGGCACACACAACTACAAGGACGACCCACCCAAACTTGTAGAGCTGATAGGTAACAAACCTGACAGTATACCTTTTGACATATTCAAGTCCCTGCTAGGTGAAAGCCCCACGAGCGCACTGAAGAAGCCCTACGTGCCTAAAGAGGCTGATGCGGTTATGCAGGCCTTGATTGGCAATTACACGAGTAGCTTTAAAACCATCTTGATGAAAACAGTCAAGGGTGAGGGGTGCCCGCAACTGGAGTACATCGTACGTAACCAAGAGCATATGTCAGAGCCGTTGTGGCGGGCTGGTCTTTCAATCGCCGCATTTTGTGAGGACAAAGACAAGGCAGTTCACCGCATATCTAGCGGCTATCCGGATTACGACCCACACGAAACAGACAGGAAGGTATCAAACATTAGGGGGCCTTATACCTGTGCTAAGTTCGATGAGTACAACCCCGGCGTATGTGAGTCATGCCCGAACAAGGGTAAGGTAAAGTCCCCAATATCTTTAGGTAAGGAACTGGGCGGTAACCCAGACGAGGACATAACTGTAATTGACCACTCGAGTGAGAAGGATGTACCTGACCAGTCGCTGAAGGAATATGTAATACCGAGCTACCCGGCACCCTATAGGCGCGGTGCAAATGGGGCGATATTTAAAGTAGTAACAAAAGAAGACGAAGAGGTAGAAGTACCTGTATATCACAACGCGCTGTATGTAGTTAAGCGCATCAACGACCCCGAGTCTGGTGAATCTATTGTCATCAGACTGCACTTACCGAAAGACGGAGTGCGTGAATTTACCATGCCGCTATATTCGGTATTGGCGAGAGACGAGTTTCGCAACTTTATGGCTAAGCACGGGGTTGCGGTTATCAAACTGGAGGAACTTATGGCTTACATAACATCATGGGTTAACAAGCTACAGATGGAAACAGAGGCGGAAGAAGCCCGCCGTCAATTTGGTTGGGCAGAAGATCACAAGTCGTTTGTGGCGGGCAACATGGATATCAAGGCAGATCGGATCGATGTGAACCCCCCTTCTAGCAGCACGGCAGGATTGTTCCACGCATTTGCACCAAAGGGCACCCTAGAAGACTGGAAAGAAACGGTCAACTTTTACAACCGTCCCGGTTTCGAGGTGCATCAGTACATGATGGGGTTAGCGTTTGGATCTGTCATTGCCGAATTCACCCCGATTAGTGGATCTATCTTCCACCTGTATCACAAAGACCCCGGACTAGGTAAGACCACGGCTATGTTTGCAGGAGCTTCTATTTGGGGCGACCCCGACACCTTGCTGATGTACGAGAAGGATACCGTGAACTCGAAGATGAACCGGCTTGAGGTATATAAAAACTTGCCCGGTTATTTTGACGAGATGACAAACACGCAACCGAGGGATCTTAGTGACTTTGGGTATGCCATACCATCCGGTATCCAACGAAATCGTATGTCTGCTAAGAGCAACGTAGAGCGGTATCGTGGTAAGCCTTGGAAGTTACTCGTTGGCACTACCGGAAACACCGACATGGTAGAGCGCATCAGCTTGTACAAATCCATGCCTAAAGCCGAGGCACAGCGTATCTTGTCTTACCGTGCCCCAACTATAAAGTTCGCTACTAAAGAAGAAACAGACGTGTTTACGTCCAACCTGAAGAACAACTACGGGCATGCAGGCATCGTCTACGTGCAGTACTTACTCAACAATATGGACAAGATCGTACCTACGTTTGAAGAAGTCCAAAGAAAGATTGACGTAGCCGCAGGCTTAAAAGCAGAAAACCGATTCTGGTCGCATCAAGCCGCTTGTGTTGTCACGGGGTATATCTTCGCCAAGCGAGCAGGTCTGATTGATTTCGATATTAAACAGTTGGTTAAGTGGATTGTCGAAGACTTGTTGGCTAAGGCAAAAGAGACCTCTGAGAACATGCGCGGTAACATTGAGGACATCCTTACGGATTACATTGCCGAGAACTACAACAACATGCTCCGTATTGACAGCACCCAAGACGTACGGCGTGACGCTAATGGCATCGAGAAGGCCAGCCTGCCAGAGGCTTCGCCCAGAGGTACGCTAGTCATGCGGTATGAATACGATGTCAAGAAGCTGTACCTGCTACCGAAACCGTTTAAGGATTGGTGCATCAAACACCAGATCAACTACTCCGGGGTAGTCGAGAGCCTTAAAGAGGGTAGCACCAAGGCCGCTAAGATTAAGCAACGTCTAGGCAAAGGCACCCACGTAAACTTNCCCCCAACAGACGTATGGGTTTTGGATTGCACACATTTTATGGATGATGAGCGTGAAGAAACAATCGCCGCCCAAGCCGTTATTACCGAAAGGAATGAAGCTAAAGCTGACGGATTTGAACCCTGATGGTATACGTGTACTGGTCGATTGGGATAATTTTCCGGTCAATGCATCGGTTTTTATCCCAGCGATCGACTCAGAATTGTTGCATAAACAACTAAAAGAGATAGTAGAAGCCTATGGATGGGCTATGGAAACCCGTGTATGCATAGAAAATTCTAAACTAGGGGTGCGCATTTGGCGTGTGATGTGATAATATTTGTTTTGACAGATTCTCTCCCTGTCTCTCTCCTTGGGTCTCTCCCCCTTGCCCCCGCTTCGGCGGGGGATTTTTATTCCCCTTCGTATTCCCGCATTGCTTCCATGAACTCAGGCATGTAGCGCTTGCTGTATGTCACACCACCATACATCTGGGATGTTGTTCTAGCGTGCTGGCGCATGGAGCGGCGTAGGGAGTCAGCAGTAACCGCAAATGCTGGGTTACGTTGGTTGAATTCCCCTATCTCTTCCATGACCTGCTGAGCTTCACGGGCATCACCCTCTCTGACAGCCATATAATACTGCTTCATCAACTTAGAACGGCGCTCATTTTTGTTACGCTCAAGCCCTTTCTGCGCTGCGTTAATCTCTAGCTGTCGGATATAGTCAGCAGGGGCGAAACCGAATAACTGCCCAACCCCAGAAGCAAAGCCGATGTCATCAATAATGGGATCACCTCGGCGGGTATTTACCCCTTCAGTAGCAAATCGCAGTGTCTTTAGCACGTTACCGAAAGCTGACGGCAGGATCTGCTCAACCCCACGCTGTACTTCGCCCTCGCGGATATCTTGTACCCCACGCAAAGCCCGGTTAGCCACACTGTAAACTGGCCCACCGATAAGCTCCATGATCTCTGCCATAGGCTCCTGCTCACGCTGAACCGGATTTGCCCTAAACAGCAGATCGCTAAGACCGATACGGGATGCGACATCGACACCTAATAACAGGTTGACTGGCCCCTTGTACAACCCCTCACCCAAGAACTTACGGACTTCAGTATCTGCATCGTCCTCGTCATCTTCTTTAAACAAGTTGTATATCAATGCTGCAGTGCCATATAGGGGTAGGCCTTGTGCACCAGCCAACATAACTGAGGACAGTAGTACCCCACCGATTTGAGCTCGTGCCGCTGCGCGGACTTCAGGGGACTCCCCACGAAGCATATCCCGCGTCATCTTGAAGAGCGTGTAGTACATAGAAACGCCGTAGCGCTTATACATAAACATCACCCGACCAAGCGCGTTCTGGGCTATTCTCGGTGCGGCTGTTGCTGCAATACCACCGTTGGTCATTTCGGTCATGTATACGGCTTCACGCGCTGCGTCACGCATCTCTGATTCGTTTAGCTCGCGCCCTAAGTCCTTGCGTTTTTTCTGCATCTCTAGGTCGTATGCAGCAGCTAGAGCCACTTCGCGGTTCATGCGTTCGCCGTGGTGGAATATAAACCCAGAGTACTTATTGACCTTGGTAAGTGCACCTTCGTTCTGACCAACTTCGAGGATGTCATAGACCTGACTACGGTTCATCTGCCCAAGCTCTTCACCGACTTCAACTAGGTATTTGTAAGGTTTGAGATAGTTAGGTAGGTTCGGATCATCGAAGTTGTAGTTTTGGATCGATGGGGCTACCCGCATCCGTTTGCGATCGCCCAAGATAGTGACCCGGTCTTGGCTAAACCCGCTGTTGGTGTATAGCTTGGTGGCTCTGCCGATAGCACTAGCTGTATTGCCGTAGCCGTATTTACCACCATAGTAGGGCATAACCATCAACGGGATCTGCGACAAGTTAACCACAGCAGAAGATAAGTTAAAGCCCAATGTCGCCAAAAAACCATAGGACGTTAGCGCTTGAGACCAACGAGGCACCTGCGGATTAACAGCATAATTGATACGTGCCACAAACTCATCTGCATACTCACGTGCGGCTACGTTACCCTGCCTATAAGCCTCGTTGCTTTCTTGGATAATCTGGTCTTTAGCATCGTTTAGCTTGGCGCTGTATTCGATATTAGATAGTTGGCGAGCTATGCTATAGACCTTGCTACGGAACGCACCGACTGCATCCCGTTTATATCCGGTAACGCCCCTACCTTGGTTTTTACGACGACGGAAAGACTGTGCAAAAGACGATGCGGGGAGGGAATTCAAGAACAGCGTCATCATCTGCTGGGTGACTTCCGGGTCAACCTTATTGGCATTTAGCACCGTGAATACAGAGTTCATGAACGAGCCGGAAGGCGCATTGGCGTAGTTAATTGGCTGATTCTTGGCGTAAAACTCTATACCAGACACGTTCGGATCATCACGCAAAGCCGCTACTTCACGGTCACGGGCGGCAGGGGTAGTAAACGCTTCAACTACAAAGTCAGCCTCCACACCTTCACCTTGTACCGAGTATGAGATCCAGTAGTCACCCTCACGAGTCAGTGGGAAGTAAGGGTCAATCTTGCCAGCCTCATCTTTTAACTTAGCGAGGATATCTTTTTTCACCTTCTTACTTGTTTCAGGATCTGCAGATATAGAGTTCAACCGCTCGTCTATTACAGACAAGATATCTTCATACAGTTTTTTATATGTATCCCGCATCCGGGCGTACAGCTTTTTACCTTCGGGGGACAACTTCTTCCATTTAGCGTGTATCTCATCCCACGCATCGAGTTTTTCTTTGTCACCTTTGTAGGTATCTTGGGGCTTGGTCGGATCCACACTTTCGGTGGTGCTACCGTATACAACATCGTTAAACAGAGTCATCTCGGCAGTTGAGGCCTTTTTAGCGAACTGGGCTGCTTCTTGCTCGATAGGCTCGATCATTTGACGGCGCATATTTTCTGCACCACTTTGCTGCCGGATAAGTTCTTCCACCCTATTAGCGCTAGGCAACACGTTTTTGGCAACATCGACCAATGCGTTTATAGGTAAAGAGGCCTTGACCAGTTTTTTAACTGAACCCACCGCCTTACCACGCATAAACTCATCGATGTTGTCACGCTTTTCTTGACTCAAGAATGGTAACGCTTTTTCTACGAACGGCACCGCCGCAATAGGTTTGTCACCCTCACGCAGGAATGAAGCCTCTTTAACCGTAGTAGTGGGCTGCAGAGCGGTCTGTCCCGGCTCAATGATTGAGTGGATGAGGTTATCCGCAGTGCTAAAGGCAGTATCAACCTTCTTCTGGGGTATATTTGCAAGCCCTCTGAGGAAGTTCATGACAGCGTTAACTATTTTTTGCAACGCTGATACTCTGCTACCCCCCGGATGTAATCGGTCTAGCTTGGCCCGGAACTCGGGGTTGCTCATAAATTCTGCAGCAAATTCTTTCAGGTCTGTGGCACCATAAGCTGTGTCGAGACCACCCTTAACATCATCAAATAACTTCTTCAGTTGTTTTGTCAGGGGGTGAGCTGCATTGTTAAGTACTTTGTCTACTAGTGAGTGTGTAGACTCATGCAGTAGTGTATGTGCATCAAGACCGAATTCAGTGTTTATAAAGATTGTGTCGTCAGCACCAAAATACACGCCTTTGACATCAGGTTCTACTTTACCAGTGCGCTCAAAAATACGGCGGCGCATAGCGGAATCATCTACCAAGACCACTCTAGTGCTACCGACCCTATTAGCTAATGTTTTGGCAAGTGTTGCCATCGGGCCTCTTAACCGCCCAGCCAGCTCATTCAATGCACCCACTAAGTTGTTGTTGCTTAATTGGGAGATGATTGTCTCGTCTAAGCGGTTTTGCAGGGGTAATGCGTCTACATTGGTTAACTTACTTCCGGGCGGCCCCCAACCCAAATCCCCCATAATTCTGGCTCGGGTGTACTTATCAATCGTAGGCTCAGCTTCGGTTTCAGCCTTAGCTGCTTCACTCTTACCTTTTTTCTTTTCAGTGTCTTTAGCTAACTGGTTAACAGCAGCGGCAAAAGGATCAGACTGTACTGCGGGGTTAGTTTCTAGTTCTTGCGCTACCGGATCTGCTACTGCACTGGGTACTGCTTCACCTCGTCCAGTGTCTGGCTCAACTCCTGCATCAGTACTAGCCAGTCCTGCGCGTTCAGGTTCTGTAACGGCTCCGGGGGTAGCCGCTTGTGCGGCGGTTGTTCCATCGCCCATACCAGCCACTCCCACGCTTGGCTCACCT
>PR_CR_10_Liq_2_inCRDRAFT_1000208_pt1 | contig 16894 bp, 17 predicted proteins | sample PRCRCaboRojoPR_FD_10245 | JGI IMG/M metagenome (IMG submission 10245) | reverse complement strand
GGCGGCGCCGGCGCCTTCTTCGACGGTGGCAAGCAGGGCGTCGACGCCCACGGTCTGGCCTTCCTCGGCCACGATCTCGCCCAGCGTGCCGGCCGCGGGCGCCGGCACTTCGACCGTCACCTTGTCGGTCTCGAGTTCGCAGAGCATCTCGTCCTGCTGGACCGGGTCGCCCGGCTTCTTGAACCAGGTCGCCACGGTCGCCTCGGAGACACTCTCGCCGAGCGTCGGCACGCGCACTTCGGTAGCCATTCCGTTATTCCTTCTCGAAGGTAAGCGCCTCGTTCACGATGGCGTCTTGCTGTTCCTTGTGTTGCTTGAGCAGGCCNGTGGCCGGCGAGGCCGCGGCCTGGCGCCCGACATAGCGCGGGCGGTTATGCGTCGCCTTGAGCCTGCCCAGCACCCATTCGAGGTTCGGCTCCATGAAGGTCCAGCCGCCCTGGTTCTTGGGTTCCTCCTGGCACCAGAGGATCTCGGCCTTGGGGAAGCGTTCCAGTTCCTTGATCAGGCTGAGCGCCGGGAACGGGTAGAACTGCTCGACACGCAGCAGGTAGATGTCGTCGATGCCGCGGGCGTCGCGTTCCTCCAGCAGGTCGTAATACACCTTGCCCGAGCAGAGAACGACGCGGCGGATCTTGTCGTCCTTGGCCAGCTTGGTGTCCGAATGGCCCTTCTCGGCATCGTCCCAGAGCACGCGGTGGAAGGACGACCCGTTGGTGAAATCCTCCATGTCCGAGATCGCCAGCCGGTGGCGCAGCAGCGATTTCGGCGTCATCAGCACCAGCGGCTTGCGGAAGCTGCGATGGAGCTGCCGGCGCAGGATGTGGAAGTAGTTGGCCGGCGTCGTGCAGTTGGCGACGATCCAGTTGTCCTCGGCCGACATCTGCAGGAACCGCTCCAGCCGGGCCGAGCTGTGCTCGGGGCCCTGGCCCTCGAAGCCATGCGGCAGCAACATCACCAGGCCGGACATCCGCAGCCACTTGCGTTCGCCCGAGCTGATGAATTGGTCGAACATGATCTGCGCGCCGTTGGCGAAGTCGCCGAACTGCGCCTCCCAGAGCACCAGCGCGTTGGGCTCGGCCAGCGAGTAGCCGTATTCGTAGCCCAGCACCGCGTATTCCGAGAGCATCGAGTCGATCACCTCGTAGTTCGCCTGGCCCTCGCGGATGTGGTTGAGCGGGTGGTAGCGCTCGTCGGTTTCCTGGTCGACGATGGCCGAGTGGCGCTGCGAGAAGGTGCCGCGCGCCGAGTCCTGCCCGGCGAGGCGCACCGGGTAGCCTTCCAGCATCAGCGACCCGAAGGCGAGCGCCTCGGCGGTGGCCCAGTCGAGCCCCTGGCCGGTCTCGATCATCTCCTTCTTGGTATCGAGAAGGCGCGTGATCGTCTTGTGCGGCCTGTAGCCCTCGGGCAGGCGGGTCAGCGCCTGGCCGACGTCGCGGAAGGTCTCTTCGGCGATGGCGGTCTTGCCGCGCTCGTACTTGCCGCTGTGGGCTTCGAGATCGGCCCAGCGGCCGTCCAGCCAGTCGGCCTTGTTGGGCCGGTAGCTCTTGCCGGTCTCGAACTCCTCGTTCAGATGCGCCTGGAACGAGGCCTTCATGTCCTCGATCTCGCCCTCGGGGATCAGGCCGTCCTTGACCAGCCGCTCGGTATAGAGCTGCAGCGTCGTCTTGTGGCTCTTGATCTTCTTGTACATCGTGGGCTGCGTGAACATCGGTTCATCGCCCTCGTTGTGCCCGAAGCGCCGGTAGCAGAAGACGTCGATCACCACGTCCTTGCCGAATTTCTGGCGGAACTCGGTGGCCACCTTGGCGGCGTGGACGACGGCCTCTGGATCGTCGCCGTTGACGTGGAAGATCGGCGCCTCGACCATCAGCGCGATATCGGTCGGGTAGGGCGAGGATCGCGACATGTGCGGCGCGGTGGTGAAACCGATCTGGTTGTTCACCACGACATGGATCGTGCCGCCGGTGCGATGGCCCCGGAGACCCGACAGGCCGAAGCATTCGGCCACGACGCCCTGGCCCGCGAAGGCCGCGTCGCCGTGCAGCAGGATCGGCAGGACCCGCTTGCGCTCGGCGTCGTTGTGCTGGGCCTGCTTGGCCCGCGCCTTGCCGAGCACCACCGGGTTCACCGCCTCCAGGTGGCTGGGATTGGCGGTCAGCGACAGATGCACCTCGTTGCCGTCGAAGGTGCGGTCCGACGAGGCGCCGAGATGGTATTTCACGTCGCCCGATCCATCCACGTCCTCGGGCTTGAAGCTGCCGCCTTGAAATTCGTGGAAGATCGCGCGGTAGGGCTTGCCCATCACGTTGGCCAGAACCGAGAGCCGGCCGCGGTGCGGCATGCCGATCACGATCTCCTTCACGCCCAGCGCGCCGCCGCGCTTGATGATCTGCTCCATCGCGGGGATCAGCGCCTCGCCGCCGTCGAGGCCGAAGCGCTTGGTGCCCATGTACTTGACGTGCAGGAACTTTTCGAAGCCCTCGGCTTCCACGAGCTTGTTCAGGATCGCCTTCCGCCCCTCGCGCGTGAAGGTGATCTCCTTGCCGTAGCCCTCGATCCGCTCTTTCAGCCAGGCGGACTGCTCGGGATCGGAGATGTGCATGTACTGCAGCGCGAAGGTGCCGCAATAGGTGCGCTTCACCATGGCGAGGATTTCGCGCATCGACGCGACTTGCAGGCCCAGCACGTTGTCGATGAAGATCGGCCGGTCCATGTCCGCCTCTGCGAAGCCGTAGGTCTGCGGCTCCAGCTCGGGGTGCGGGTCAGGGTTGCGCATTCCCAGCGGATCGAGCTGCGCGGCGAGGTGGCCACGGATCCGGTAGGCGCGGATCAGCATCAGCGCCCGGATGCTGTCGAGCACCGCGCGCTTGACCTGTTCGTCGGTGACCGACACGCCGGTCTCTGCCGCCTTGCCCTTGATCTTGCCGGCGATCTCGCCTGCCATCGCCGGCTCGGTCGTCCACATGCCGTCCAGCGCGTTGGTCAGGTCGTCGTTCGGCGTCGGGGGCCAGTCCTTGCGTTCCCATGACGGGCCCTTGGCCTCGCGCTTGACGTCCATCTCGTCGTCGCCGAGCGACCGGAAGAACGCTGCCCAGGCTTCGTCCACCGAGGCCGGGTCGCTCGCGTAGCGCGCGTAGAGCTGCTCGACATATTCGGCGTTATGGCCCTGGAGGAAGGAAGAGGAGCGGAACTGATCGTTCGGGCTCTGGTCCGTCATGGTCGCACCCATCGTGTTGGCCCGCGCGCCACCGTGGCGCGCGGGATCGGAAGTCGTCTCAGCCGATCGCCTTCAGCACGGCTTCGCCGAGACCCGCGGGGCTGTCGGCCACCACGATCCCGGCGGATTTCATCGCCTCGATCTTGTCGTCGGCGCCGCCTTTGCCGCCCGCGACAATCGCGCCCGCATGACCCATACGCCGGCCCGGCGGCGCCGTGCGCCCCGCGATGAAGCCGGCGGTGGGCTTCCAGCGGCCCTTTTTCCTCTCGTCCGCCAGGAACTGCGCGGCGTCTTCTTCGGCCGAGCCGCCGATCTCGCCGATCATGATGATCGACTCGGTCTCGTCGTCGGCGAGGAACCATTCGAGCACGTCGATATGCTCGGTTCCCTTGATCGGGTCACCGCCGATACCCACGCAGGTCGACTGGCCGAGGCCGACATCGGTGGTCTGCTTGACCGCCTCGTAGGTCAGCGTCCCGGAGCGCGAGACCACGCCGCAGGAGCCGCGCTTGTGGATGTGGCCCGGCATGATGCCGATCTTGCAGGCATCCGGCGTGATGACGCCCGGGCAGTTCGGCCCGACCAGCACCGATTTGGAGCCTTCCAGCGCGCGCTTGACCTTCATCATGTCGAGCACCGGGATGCCCTCGGTNATGCAGACGATCAGCTCCATCTCGGCGTCGATGGCCTCGAGGATGGAGTCGGCCGCGAAGGGNGGCGGGACGTAGATCACGGAGGCGTTCGCCTCGGTCTTCGCCCGGGCCTCGTGCACCGAGTTGAAGACCGGCAGGTCCAGATGGGTCTGTCCGCCCTTTCCGGGGGTCACGCCGCCGACCATCTTGGTGCCGTAGGCAATCGCCTGCTCGGAGTGGAAGGTGCCTTGGCTGCCGGTGAAGCCCTGGCAGATGACTTTGGTGTTTTCGTCTACGAGAACTGCCATTTGCCTTACCCCTTCACCGCTTTGACGATCTTGTCGGCCGCATCGCTCAGGTCGTCGGCCGCGATGACGTTCAGCCCGCTTTCGTTGATGATCTTCTTGCCCTGTTCAACATTCGTGCCTTCGAGCCGCACGACCAGGGGCACCTGCAGGCCGACCTCCTTGACCGCCTGCACCACGCCGTCGGCGATGATGTCGCAGCGCATGATCCCGCCGAAAATGTTGACCAGGATGCCTTTGACGTTGTCGTCGGAGGTGATGATCTTGAACGCCTCGGTCACCTTTTCCTTGGTGGCGCCGCCGCCGACGTCGAGGAAGTTGGCGGGTTCCGCGCCGTAGAGCTTGATGATGTCCATCGTCGCCATGGCAAGGCCCGCGCCGTTGACCATGCAGCCGATCTCACCGTCGAGCGCGATGTAGTTCAGGTCGTATTTCGACGCGGCGAGTTCCTTGGGATCCTCCTCGGTCTCGTCACGCAGCGCGGCGATATCGGGGTGCCGGTAAAGTGCGTTCGAATCGAAGCCCATCTTCGCGTCGAGGCACTTCAGGTCGCCCGCGGGCGTCACGATCAGCGGGTTGATTTCCAGCATCTCGCAGTCTTTGTCCACGAAAAGCTTGTAGAGAATGCCCATCAGCTGGACGCACTGCTTCACCTGTTTGCCCTCGAGGCCCAGCATGAAGGCAATGCGCCGGCCGTGGAAGCCCTGGTAGCCCGTGGCCGGGTCGACGGAGAAGGACAGGATCTTCTCCGGCGTGGACGCGGCGACTTCCTCGATGTCCATGCCGCCCTCGGTGGAGCAGACGAAGGAGATGCGGCTCGTCACACGGTCGACCAGCAGCGCGAGGTAAAGCTCGCGATCGATGTCGCTGCCATCCTCGATGTAGATGCGGTTGACCTGTTTTCCGGCCGGGCCGGTCTGGTGCGTCACGAGGGTGCGGCCCAGCATGCGCTTGGCCTCGGTCTCGGCCTCCTCGACCGACTTGGCCAGCCTTACGCCGCCCTTGTCGCCGACGTCGGTTTCCTTGAAGTGGCCCTTGCCGCGGCCGCCGGCGTGGATCTGTGCCTTCACGACCCAGAGCGGGCCGTCGAGTTCCCCGGCGGCGGTCTTGGCCTCCTCGGCCTTGGTCACCGCGCGGCCGTCCGACACCGGGGCGCCGTAGTCGCGCAGAAGGCTTTTCGCCTGATATTCATGAATGTTCATGAAAACTGTCCCGTCTTTCTTGCGTTGACGGCGACCTAAGCACAGACGATTGGGGCTGAGAAGGAAAACCCGCTGAAAACCCGCCTATTCGACGTACTTTCTGCGGTTTGTGATCACGCAATTTCAAGGTGTGATCACAAAACTGTCGGGGCGTAACCCGCGGGCCGGAGCCCGCGGATTCGCCATGTTCGGGTCAGGCGAGCGACTCGTCGATGCCCTTGCAGGCCTCGACCAGGCCCTTCACGGCGTCGACGGATTTCTGGAACATCGCCTTCTCGTCCTTGTTGAACTCGATCTCGACGATGCGTTCGACGCCGCCGGCGCCGATCACGGTCGGCACGCCGACATAGAAGCCGTTCAGGCCGTAGGCGCCGTCAACATAGGCCGCGCAGGGCAGGACGCGCTTCTGGTCCTTCATGTAGGCCTCGGCCATCTCGATCGCCGCGGTCGCGGGGGCGTAGAAAGCCGACCCGTTGCCCAGCAGCTTGACGATCTCGGCGCCGCCGTCGCGGGTGCGCTGCACGATCGCGTCCAGCTTGTCCTGGCTGGTCCAGCCCATTTTCACCAGATCGGGCAGCGGGATGCCGCCGACGGTGGAATACCGGGTCAGCGGCACCATGGTGTCGCCGTGGCCGCCGAGGACGAAGGCCGACACGTCCCGCATAGAGACGTTGAACTCGTCGGCAAGGAAGTGGCGGAAGCGCGCGCTGTCCAGAACGCCTGCCATCCCGCAGACCTTTTCATGCGGCAGGCCCGAGAATTCGCGCAGCGCCCAGACCATCGCGTCGAGCGGGTTGGTGATGCAGATCACGAACGCGTCCGGCGCATTGGACTTGATGCCCTCGCCAACCGCCTTCATGACCTTGAGGTTGATCCCCAGCAGGTCGTCGCGGCTCATGCCGGGTTTGCGCGGCACGCCGGCGGTGACGATGCAGACATCGGCGCCGGCGATGTCGGCATAGTCCTGGGTGCCCTTCAGCGCCACGTCGTAGCCCGCGACGGGGCCGCTTTCGGCGAGATCAAGGGCCTTGCCCTGGGGCGTGCCCTCGGCAATGTCGAACAGCACGACGTCGCCGAGTTCCTTCAGCGCGGCGAGGTGCGCCAGCGTGCCGCCGATCTGGCCTGCGCCGATCAACGCGATCTTGGGTCTAGCCATCGTTTCCATCTCCGGTCGGTTAGAAATCGCCGCTTGCCTACTCTCGGAAACCCGTCCGCGCAAGCTTTCCCGCCGCGGTGCGATGCGGGCCGGCGCCGCGCGGACTGCGGCGATGGCGGTTCAACTCCCGGAGAAACATTGGAAAACTGGCGCCGCCGGCCCCTGCGCGGCCCCTGTGATATCTGCCGCTGCGGCGCAGCGCGGCCGCCCGGACGCCACTCTCGGGGGCTGTCCGCGGGGCGAGTCGCCCCGCGGTCCGTCCCTAGACCGGGTCGCCCTGCGGCACGATGATGTCTTCGAAGGCATCACCGGTCGCCAGCAGGCAGCTCACCCCGTCGGGGCGTGTGACGATGATCGTCCAGCTTCCGGTTTCGGTCGAGGCGAACAGCTCCACCACCCGGTCGCCGCGGCCAAGACCGATCGACTGGCGCGTCTCGCCGAAACGGGTCTCCAGCCGGTCGATCACGGTCTGGCGGTCGCCACAGGCCATCACACCGGCGGTGCCGGACTGCGCAGCCCAAAGCGTTGCCAGAATTAGCCCCCCGAACCCCAAGGAGAGCGCGAACAGGTTGTCCCGCATGTTGGTCCCTTTCCCCAGATGCCCCCCGCATCGCCGCTGCCGGACAGTCTCGCGGCGAAATCACGAAGGCGGGGTTAACCCGCCGTGCGCCGGATGGAGGGATTGACGCGGCTTTGAAGCAAATCGCGCCGAGCGGGTGCGGCCACGGGGCGCTTGCGCGGGGGCGGGGGCTGTGCTGCATTGCGGCACGAACAGGGGAGGGCGAGAATCGATGGACTACACTTCAAGGCCGTTCCGGTCCGTCCTGTACATTCCGGGCTCGAAGTCCCGGGCGCTGGACAAGGCGCGGCAGCTGCCGACGGACGCGATCATCTTCGACCTGGAGGACGCGGTCGCCGCCGGCGAGAAGGACGCGGCGCGGGATCTCCTGGCGAAGACGCTGGTAGATGGTGGCTACGGGCCGCGCGCGCAGATCGTGCGCATCAACGCCTTCGACACCGACTGGGCCGAGGACGACCTCGCCGCGATCGGTCCCGCCGCGCCCCAGGCGGTGCTGCTGCCCAAGGTCAACGACGCCGATGACATCATGCGCCTCGAGGCGCGGCTCGACGGCATCCCGGCCGCGCGCGACACCCGCATCTGGGCGATGATGGAAACCTGCGAGGGTGTCCTGAACGCGCGCGAGATCGCGGCCGCCTCGCCGCGGATGGCGGGGTTCGTGCTGGGCACCAACGATCTGGCCAAGGAATTGACGGCGCGGCTGGTGCCGGACCGCGGCCCGCTCATGACCTCTTTGTCGCTCTGTCTGCTGGCTGCGCGGGGCCGGGGCCTGGTCTGTGTCGACGGGGTCTACAACGCTTTCAAGGATGCCGACGGCCTGCGCGCCGAGTGCGTTCAGGGCCGCGACATGGGCTTCGACGGCAAGACCCTGATCCATCCCGCCCAGCTGGAAATCGCCAACACGGTCTACGCCCCGGCCGAAGACGAACTCGACCTTGCGCGCCGCCAGATCGCCGCCTTCGAAGCGGCCGAGGCCTCTGGCGAGGGGGTCGCGGTGGTTGACGGCCGGATCGTGGAGAACCTTCATGTCGAGACGGCCCGCAAAACGATCGCCCGCGCCGAGGCGATCCTGAAACTGGAAAAGGAGTCCGCGGCATGATCCTTCTCGTTCTCGGCCTTGCGCTCTGGATTTTCGCGCATCTCTTCAAGCGGCTCATGCCGGATGCGCGGGCGGAGATGGGCGACAAGGGCAAAGGCCTCGTCGCCGTCGCGATCCTGGCCTCCATCGTGCTCATGGTGATCGGGTACCGCGCCGCCGAACCGGTGTTCCTGTGGTTTCCGCCGCCTTTCCTGACCCATCTGAACAATCTCCTGATGCTGTTGGCGGTCTACCTGTTCGCGGTCTCGGGGGCGAAGACGCGCCTGAGCGGCATCATCCGCCATCCGCAGCTGACCGCGGTGAAGACATGGGCGGTTGCGCATCTGCTGGTGAACGGCGATCTCGCCTCGGTGATCCTTTTCGGCGGGCTGCTGGCCTGGGCCGTGGTCAGCGTGATCCTGATCAACAAAGCCGAGCCGGCGCCGGCACGCCCCGCGCCGGCCCCGATCGGCAAGGAAATCGGCGTGGCCGTCGCGGCCGTGGTGGTCTACGGCCTGATCGGCATGGTCCATGGCTGGCTGGGCTACTGGCCCTTCCCGGGCGGGGGCATGTGATGCGGGCGTACCGGCTTTTGACGGGCGAAGACGGTTCGGCCTTCTGTCACAAGGTGACCGCCGCGCTCGACAGGGGTTGGGCGCTTTATGGCGATCCGTCCTATGCCTATGACGCGGCCAACGGCGTGATGCGTTGCGCGCAAGCCGTCGTGAAAGACGTGGCCGGTGACTACGACCCGGACGTGAAACTGGGGAGCCTCTGAGCCGATGACCAAGACCAATCCCGGCCGCTTCTTCGAGGATTACCGCCTGGGCGAGGTGATTGCCCACGCCGTGCCGCGCACCGTTTCAGGCGGGGAGCGCGCGCTCTACCACGCGCTCTACCCGGCGCGTCATGCCCTGCATTCCTCGGACGAATTCGCGCGGGCCTGCGGGCTGCCCGCCGCGCCGCTGGACGACCTGATCGCGTTTCACACGGTGTTCGGAAAGACCGTGCCCGACATCTCGCTCAACGCCGTGGCCAATCTGGGCTACGCCGAGGGCCGTTTCCGGGCGCCGGTCTGGCCGGGGGATACGCTGCGCGCGGAGTCCGAGGTGATCGGGCTGAAGCAGAACTCGAACGGCAGGTCGGGCGTGGTCTGGGTGCGGACCCGTGGTCTCAACCAGCGCGACGAGGTTGTGCTGGACTACGTCCGCTGGGTCATGGTTCGGAAGCTGCGGCTCGACGCACCGGCCCCCGAGACCACGATCCCGGACCTGGCCGATGCCGTTTCGGCCGAAGACCTCGTGAGTCCGCCCGGGCTCGATTTCACGGGTTATGATTTCGCCCTCTCCGGCGAGCCGCATCGCTGGGCGGACTATGCCGTGGGCGAGGTGATCGACCATGTCGACGGCGTCACCGTCGAGGAAGCCGAGCACATGATGGCGACACGGCTATGGCAGAATACCGCGAAGGTCCATTTCGACGCGACCCTGCGCGAAGATGGCCGACGGCTGATATATGGCGGCCACGTCATCAGCCTGGCGCGCGCGCTCAGCTTCAACGGGCTGGCGAACGCGCAGATGATCGTGGCGCTGAACGGCGGCGCGCATGCCAATCCGTGTTTCGCCGGCGATACGGTCCGGGCCTGGACCGAAGTGCTGGAGACCGCCGAGACGGACGCGCCCGGCGTAGGGGCGCTGCGGTTGCGGCTGGTCGCGACGAAGGGCGAGGGCCCCGAGGCGGGGCTCAGGAATGCCGAGGGCAAGTATCTTCCCCATGTGCTGCTCGACCTCGATTACTGGGCGCTGATGCCGCGTTGAGGGGTCCCGTGAACATCCGGCTAGCCAATTTTGGGGTGTTCGAGGTGAGTCGCAGATCAGCATACTGTCGTATGCGATGATGTCCCCACAGGGCTCGAATTTGTGATCACGTGATCAGAAAGCGTGATCACGAAACTGGAAATGCGCGCAATCAGATGCGATTTTTCCGCCCTGCCGCGGCTCTGACTATGTGACAACCGCCGCAAATGGGCTAAGCAGTAAGCCAGATGCAGAGACTGCAAAGAGAAGGGATGCCCCATGGCTGACGTGAACCGGGGAAACCGCCCGCTGTCGCCCCACGCCACAATCTACCGCTGGCCGCTCAACGCGATCATGTCCATCTTGCACCGGATCACCGGCACGGCCATGGCGCTGGGCGCCGTTCTGGTCGTCTGGTGGTTCCTCGCCGCGGCGACCTCGGCCGAGTATTTCGCCACCGTCGACGGGGTGCTGACATCCTGGATCGGCGATCTCGTGCTGTTCCTGTCGCTGCTGGCGCTGTCATATCACCTGATGAATGGCGTGCGGCACCTGATCTGGGACACCGGCGCCGGGTTCGACAACGAGTCGACGCAGCAGAGCGGGATCATCGGCCTGGTGCTGGCCGTCGTCATCGCCGCCCTTCTTCTGGCCGCAACGTGGTGAGGCAGACATGAGCATCCTGACAAGTTACAAGCGCGTCGCCGGGCTGGGGTCTGCCAAGGAAGGCACCCATCACTGGTGGATGCAGCGCCTGACCGCAATCGCGCTGGTACCCCTGACCATCTTCTTCGTGGTGCCGTTCGGGAGCAATCTCGGCGCCGGCCACGACGCCGTGGTCGAGACCTACACGAACCCATGGAACGCCGTGATCGCGATCCTCTTCATCATCACCGCCTTCTATCACCTGATGATGGGTTTGCAGGTGGTGATAGAGGACTACGTGCACGGCAAGGCCGGCGTGGTCCTGCTGATCGCGAACACGCTGCTCTGCTGGGCCCTTGCCATCGCCGGCGTCTTCGCGGTGGTCAAGATCGCGCTCGGCGCCTGATCGGAGACGGANATGGCATCTTACGATATCGAATATCACAATTACGACGTGGTCGTGGTGGGCGCCGGCGGCTCCGGCCTGCGCGCGACGCTGGGCATGGCCGAACAGGGCCTCAGCACCGCCTGCGTTACCAAGGTCTTCCCGACCCGCTCGCACACCGTTGCGGCCCAGGGCGGCATCGCGGCCTCGCTCGGCAACATGGGGCCGGACGACTGGCAATGGCACATGTACGACACCGTGAAAGGGTCGGACTGGCTGGGCGATACCGACGCGATGGAATACCTCGCCCGCGAGGCGCCGAAGGCGGTCTACGAGCTCGAGCATTACGGCGTGCCCTTCTCGCGCACCGAAGAGGGCAAGATCTACCAGCGCCCCTTCGGTGGCCACACGACCGAGTTCGGCGAGGGTCCGCCGGTGCAGCGCACCTGTGCGGCCGCGGACCGGACGGGCCACGCCATCTTGCACACGCTCTACGGCCAGAGCCTGAAGCAGAAGGCGGAATTCTTCATCGAGTACTTCGCCATCGACCTGATCATGTCCGAGGACGGCCAGTGCCAGGGCGTGGTGGCCTGGAAGCTCGACGACGGCACGATCCACGTCTTCAACGCCAAGATGACCGTGCTGGCGACCGGCGGCTATGGCCGGGCCTATTTCTCGGCCACCTCCGCGCATACCTGCACCGGTGACGGGGGCGGCATGGTCGCGCGGGCCGGGTTGCCCTTGCAGGACATGGAATTCGTGCAGTTCCACCCCACGGGCATCTACGGCGCCGGCTGCCTCATCACCGAGGGCGCGCGCGGCGAAGGCGGGTATCTCACCAATTCCGAGGGCGAGCGCTTCATGGAACGCTACGCGCCCACCTACAAGGACCTCGCGTCGCGCGACGTGGTGAGCCGGTGCATGACGATGGAAATCCGCGAGGGCCGCGGCGTCGGCCCGAACAAGGATCACATCCATCTGAACCTGAGCCACCTGCCGCCCGCGACCCTGGCCGAGCGGCTGCCCGGCATCTCGGAATCGGCACGCATTTTCGCGGGCGTCGACGTGACCAAGGAACCGATCCCGGTGCTTCCGACGGTGCATTACAACATGGGCGGCATTCCGACGAATTACTGGGGCGAGGTGCTGAACCCGACCAAGGACGACCCGGACCGCATCGCGCCCGGCCTGATGGCCGTGGGCGAAGCGGGCTGTGCCAGCGTGCACGGGGCGAACAGGCTCGGGTCGAACTCGCTGATCGACCTCGTGGTCTTCGGCCGCGCCGCGGCGCTGCGCGCGGGCGAAGTGGTCGATCCGAACGCACCGGCCCCAGCGCTCAACAAGGCGTCGGTCGATGCGGCGCTCGACCGCTTCGACAAGCTGCGCCACGCGGATGGCGGGACGCCGACGGCGGAACTGCGCCTCGAGATGCAGAAAACCATGCAGGACGATGCCGCCGTGTTCCGTAGCGAAAAGACGCTCGCCGAGGGCTGCAAGAAGATGGCGGCCGTCGCGGACAAGCTCGACGATCTGCAGGTCACCGACCGGTCGATGATCTGGAACTCCGACCTGATGGAGACGCTGGAGCTGACCAACCTCATGCCGAACGCGTTGACCACCATCGTCAGCGCCGAGGCCCGCAAGGAAAGCCGCGGCGCCCACGCCCACGAGGATCACCCGGATCGCGACGACGAGACCTGGCGCGTTCACACCCTGTCCTGGGTGGAGGGCAACAGCAGCGTCAAGCTCGACTATCGCCCGGTGCATCTCGACCCGCTGACGCCGCAGGAGAAAGGCGGGATCGATACCGCCAAGATCGCCCCGAAGGCGCGCGTGTACTGAGCATGCGCGGCACCGGGCGTCATATCGGCCTGGCGGTCGCGGGGGTTTCCGCCCTCGCGGCGTCGGCCTGTGGCCCGCAAAGGGTGCCGCTCGACGATGCGATGGAGCGCTGCCGCGAGCGGGCACGCCTGGCGGAGAGCCCGCGCGGCCGCGTCGGCATGGGCGTCGGCAGCGACGGTCCGATCACCACCTTCGATGTGACCATCGGCAGCGATTTCCTGGCCGGGCGCGACCCGGAGCAGGTCTACATCCAGTGCGTCATCAACCTGACCGGCCAGCGGCCGACAGAACCGCTTGGCAGCTGAGGACGCGGAAAGGAATTGGCAACATGGTTCAACTGACCCTCCCCAAGAATTCGCAGGTCAAGACGGGCAAGACCTGGCCCAAGCCCGAGGGCGCCACGAATGTGCGGGCGTTCCGCATCTATCGCTGGGACCCTGACAGCGGGGACAATCCGCGGATCGACACCTACCATGTCGATCTCGACGATTGCGGGCCGATGGTTCTCGACGCGCTGATCAAGATCAAGAACGAGATCGACCCGACCCTGACCTTCCGCCGGTCTTGCCGCGAGGGCATCTGCGGGTCCTGCGCGATGAATATCGACGGTGGCAACACGCTGGCCTGCACCTATGGCATCGACGAGGTGAAGGGCGATGTGCGGGTGTATCCGCTGCCCCACATGCCGGTGGTCAAGGACCTGATCCCGGATCTCACCCATTTCTATGCCCAGCACGCGGCGGTGAAGCCGTGGCTCGAGACGACGACGAACGAGCCGCAGACCGAATGGCGCCAGACCATCGAGGACCGCGAGAAACTCGACGGGCTTTACGAATGCGTGATGTGTGCCTGCTGTTCCACGTCCTGCCCGTCCTATTGGTGGAACGGTGACCGCTATCTCGGACCGGCCGCGCTGCTGCACGCCTATCGCTGGATCATCGACAGCCGCGACGAGGCCACCGGCGAGCGGCTCGACGACCTGGAAGACCCGTTCAAGCTCTACCGTTGCCATACCATCATGAACTGCGCGAAGACCTGTCCCAAGGGGCTCAACCCCGCCAAGGCGATCGCGGAGATCAAGAAGAAAATGGTGGAGCGCACGCTCTGATCTGCGCAGAGATAGGTAAAACATGTTGACTTGGGGCGCGCGGCGTCCCAAGTAACACCGACCCGACTGGCTCCGCCGCGTGAGCGGAGAGGCCGCGCCACCGAAGGGTGGGCGCCCGCCAGCCGGGAAAGCCGTGCAGACGCACGGCACACCAGGTTCCCACGATCACGCAGGGGGTCCGCCGGCAGCGCCGGCCATCGGGCAATCCGGCCCGGGGCGAGGCGCGGCTGACATCCTTTGCGCCATATGCGCCGTCGCGGCATGTCCGCGTCGCAGCGCATCCTGTTATTCGCGGCCCGGACGGCCGCTTCCCGAAAGGAAACTCTCCGATGTCATTCGACACCCTCGGGCTTACGCCCGACCTGCTGACCCGCGTAGCCGAGCAGGGCTACACCGCGCCCACACCGATCCAGACCGAGGCAATCCCGCATGTCCTGCGCGGCCGCGACCTCATGGGTCTCGCCCAGACCGGCACCGGCAAGACGGCGGCCTTCGGCCTGCCGCTCGTGCAGCTTCTCAATGCCGCGGGGCGGCGCCCGGCGCCGAAAAGCGCCAAGGCGCTGATCCTGGCGCCGACGCGCGAGCTGGCCCGCCAGATCAGCGACACGCTCAACGGCTTTCTCGCCCAGACGCGTTTGAACACGGCGATGGTGGTCGGCGGCACCTCGATCAACGCGCAGGTCAAGCGGATGAGCCGCGGCACGGACATCCTGGTGGCGACACCGGGGCGGCTGCTCGACCTGCTGGACCGCCGGGCGATCGATCTGGGACAGACGCAGTTCCTCGTGCTCGACGAGGCCGACCAGATGCTGGACATGGGCTTCATCCACGCGCTGCGCCGGATTGCCGGGCTTCTGCCGCGCAAGCGCCAGACGCTGCTCTTCTCCGCGACCATGCCCAAGCAGATGGCCGAGATCGCGGCCGCCTACCTGACCGATCCGGTCCGGGTCGAGGTGGCGCCCCCGGGACGGGCCGCCGACAAGATTGCCCAATCGGTGCATTTCGTGCCCCAGGGCGAGAAATCGGCGCTGCTCAAGGAACTGCTTTCCGGGCATCCCAACCAGCTGGCGCTGGTCTTTTCCCGCACCAAGCACGGGGCGGAGCGGCTGATGAAATCGCTCGTCGCGGCCGGTTTCGCCGCCGACTCGATCCACGGCAACAAAAACCAGAACCAGCGCGACCGCGCCCTCGCGGCGTTCCGCCAGGGCCGGACGCGCGTGCTGGTGGCCACCGACGTGGCCGCGCGCGGCATTGACATCCCCGAAGTGCGCCACGTCTACAACTATGACCTGCCGAACGTCGCCGAGAACTATGTGCACCGTATCGGGCGCACGGCGCGGGCCGGGGCACATGGCGCGGCGATCGCCTTCTGCACCAAGGACGAGATGGGCGCCCTGCGCGACATCGAGAAGGTCATGGGGCGGGGCATCGAGGTCGCGGGCGGAACGCCCTGGGCCGTCGAGCCCCCCCGGAAACAGCAGGCGCAGAAACGCGGCAATGGCGGTGGTGGCCGCCGGCGGTCGCGGTCGCGCTCCGGCGGTCAGCGCAAGGCGGCCTGACCGGGCCGCCACCGCGGGGCGGCTAGGCGAAGGCCGCCGCCAGCGCGATCTCGACCATCTCGCCGAAGCTGTTTTCCCGGTCGGCGGCGGGCAGAGCCTCGCCGGTCAGCAGATGATCGCTGACCGTCAGGACCGCCAGCGCCCGCGCGCCGTGTCGGGCGGCGACGGTATAGAGTTCCGCGGCCTCCATCTCGACGGCGAGGATGCCGTGGCGGGTCATCTGCTCGTTCAGGTCCGGACGCTCGTCGTAGAACACGTCCGAGGAATAGATCCCGCCGGCATGCACCATGGTCCATTTGGCCTGCGCGGCATCCCAGGCGGCTTTCAGCAGGCCCCAATCGGCACAGGGCGCGAAGGCAAGCTCGCGCAGAATGCCGCGCGACGGTGTCGAGATGGACGATGCCGTCATGGCCAGGATCACGTCGCGCAGCTTTACGTGGGACTGCATCGCCCCGCAGGAGCCGATGCGGATCAGGGTTTTGGCACCGTAATCCCGGATCAGCTCGTTGGCGTAGATCGAGAGTGACGGCATCCCCATCCCAGATCCCTGGATCGTGACGGGATGGCCCTGCCAGGTGCCGGTATAGCCGAACATTCCGCGCACCTCGTTGACGCGCCGCGGAGACTCCAGGAAAGTCTCCGCGGCCCACTGGGCCCGATACGGGTCGCCGGGCATGAGGACGGTTTCAGCGATATCGCCGGGATCGGCGCCAATATGGATCGTCATGTCATTTCCAATTCGACGCCGTTTCGTCCCGGCGCCTCAGATGCGTAAATCTTCGAATGTTTCACCATTCGCCAGCCGTTCCTTGAGCCAGTTCGGTTGACGCCCGCGACCGTTCCACGTCTGGTCCGGATTGTCGGGATTGCGATATTTCGGGGGGTTTTTCCCGGCCCCCTTGTCGCCACCGAGCACGTCGGTCAGCGAGAGGCCGAATTGCTTGGCGGCTTCCTCGGCGGCGGCACGGGCTTCGGCCCTGCGGCGTTTTTCCACCGACGCCAGTGCCTTCTGTACGTCTTTCAGAAGGTTCTCGAGATCGTCTTTCGACATGGAGTCCAGATCGAGCATGGGGTCACCTTTACGCTTTCGCACTAATAACGGACAAAGTTTGCCTTAGCCGATTCTGGAAAACAAGATTTAAACGCCGCCGGGAATTCCGGCGGGCGTTTCCCGTCAGGCCGTGTGCGTGTTTAGCGTCAGGCAGCGGCCGCTTCGGGATCGGCCAGCGCCACGATATCGAACATGATGCGGTTGAGTTCGAAATCCTTGGGCGTGTAGACCCGGGCCACGCCGGCGGCGCGCAGCTTCTCGGCGTCGGCCTCGGGGATGATCCCGCCGGCCACGACCGGAACGTGGCCGAGCCCCGCGGCGCGCATCCGCTCCATCAC
>PR_CR_10_Liq_2_inCRDRAFT_1000207_pt1 | contig 16927 bp, 12 predicted proteins | sample PRCRCaboRojoPR_FD_10245 | JGI IMG/M metagenome (IMG submission 10245) | reverse complement strand
TCAACGCTTTTTCAAACGGATCGATCAGTCTTAAAGGATAGCGAAACACCGGATGATTTAATAGATAGGACAATGTCTCTTCTTTCCGGTCTAATCGTTGGCTGAGCGCGCGTTTCAGTTGGGTCTTTGTTTTTTCCAACATGCGCTTGATTTCGTGTTGATCGGGCACGGCCATCTCCGCGGCCCCCGTCGGGGTCGGGGCTCTTAAATCGGCAACAAAATCGGCGATGGTGAAGTCTGTCTCATGGCCCACCGCACTGATGATGGGGGTCTTCGCATGATAGATGGCATCGGCGACGATGCGTTCATTAAACGCCCACAAGTCTTCGATCGACCCGCCGCCCCGTCCCACGATGATGAGATCGACGTCGGGATGGGCATCGGCGCGTTCAATGTTGCGCGCAATCGACGCTTTGGCGGTCTCGCCTTGGACTTGTGTGGGAAAGACAATCATGGCCGTTAAAGGAAAGCGCCGTTTAATGGTGGAAATCATGTCCCGAATCGCGGCCCCCGTGGCGCTGGTGAGTAAGGCCACGGTGTGCGGATAGTTGGGCAGTGACTTTTTATGTGAGGCCTCAAAATAGCCTTCGGTTTCCAAGGTGGCTTTGAGCTTTAAATAATTTTGATAGAGTTGGCCTAACCCTTGTTGGGTCATCGCTTTGACATAGATTTGATAACTGCCTGCTTTTTCAAAGACGCTCACAGAGCCTTCAACGATGACGTGATCGCCTTCTTTCGGACTGAACGTGACCGATGCGGTATCGCTTTTAAACATGATGGCACTGATGGAGGCCGACTCATCTTTCAGCGTAAAGTAAAAATGCCCTCTTGAATGATGTTTAAAGTTGGAGATTTCACCTTCTAAGCGGACATCTTGTAAATGGGGGTCACTGGTAAATCGGTATTTAATATACCGCGTGAGCGCGGTGACAGTTAAAGCGTCTTTCATGCGGATGGCTGTAACCTTTTCAAAATGGAATCGAGGACTTTGTTATTAAATGCCACGGCTTTTTTATCGCCCAAGTCTGTGTAGATATGCGTTAAATGCAACGCTTCATCCAAGATGATTTCAGACGGGGTTTGCGTATTTCTCAGTTCAAATACCGCCAGCCTTAAAATGGCCCGGTCCACCATGGACAGGCGTTTTAAGGTATATCCCACAAGGGCATCTTCAATCGTCTGATCGATTGCCTCTTGCGTGGTTTCAATGGTGGTCATGGCCTCTTTGACAAACGGAATATCCGGAAGTTCTGGATGCATGCCCATCTCTTTTTGGTAGAGCAATTCTATGATTAAAATCCGCTGTTTTCGGCGGCTTAGTTGGGCCTTGGCTTCCATGATGTCTCCTTGTCAATGGGTGGCTTTATTTTACCATAATTCAAGGCGTAAAAAAAAGGAAACAACGTTTCCTTTTAGTTGGATTTGGCGCGGTTGAAGGCCTCCAGTAAGGCTTCATTATGGGCGCTCGATAGGAATTGATAAATGTAGCGTGTTTGGCCGCTGGGAATCGGATTAAAGATGCTGGCATCGAGTTCAAAATCGGCCAAGATGGTCTCATAGGTATCCGTGAATACTGGAGTGTAGCCGACATAATCGGCATTGTCTAAGGCGTTGTCTGGATCGACCATGAAGTTAATGAATGCATGCGCCGCCTCAACGTTATTCGCGTTTTCAGGGATGACAAATCCATCCACCCACACATTGGTTCGCTCCGGCGCATAATACGCAAAATTTACGTCCAAGCCTTCCGCTTCATGGGCATAAAGCTCATCGAAATAATCGCCCGAATAGACCAAGGCCACATCGAGGTTGCCTTCGATGACCCGGTTATTCAGATCATCTTCCCCATACGCGGCAATATTCGCAAACTTAAGAATGGTTTCCGCCATTTGTATATGCGAGGCATCTTCCGTGTTGGGCGAATACCCAAGGTGCATGAGCGCCGCCCCGAGGGCATCGCGCGGGGAATCATACATGCCGATGGCATACGGCGAATCTTGATCGAATAAGACCCCAAACCCACGAGCTTCAATGGCTTCAGCGAGGCCTTCAACATTGGTGTTATACATCAAGCCGATGGTTCCATAAAAATAAGGCACCGTGTAATCGTAGAACCGTTCACCATCGATTAAATCGACGACGCCCGCCATTAAATTGTTCGCATCATAATTGGGAATCAAGTCAAAATCAAGCGGTTGAATTTGACCCTCTTGCACCCACTTATCCATCATGTAATCACTGGGCACCATGAGATCATATTCCGTGGTGGCCAGTTGAATCCTAACATCCATTTCTTCGTTGGATCCCACTTCGTCATAAATGACTTCAATCCCCGTTTCTTCTTCGAACCGGGTGATTAAATCGGGGTTGATGTAATCGCCCCAGTTGAGGACATTGAGCGTCCCACCATCGCTTTGGCCACAGGCCGAAAGCACAGTCACAAGGAGTAATAATGTGATGCTAATCCATATTTTTTTCATGCATTTTTTCCTTTCGAATGGTGAGGCCGATGGCGACCATCACCAAGGCCGTAACGACCATGATTAATGTATTATACGCATAAATGGCGGGGCTAAAGGTGCGTCTACCCAGGCGTGAATAGAGCCATATAGAGACGTTTTGATAGCCAGAACCATAGACAAAGTAACTGATCACAAAATCATCAATGCTCATCGTGAAAGCAATCAAGGCGCCCGCAATCATGACGCCTTTGAGTTCAGGCAATACGACTTTGAACCACGCCAAGATCGGTGGTGCTCCTAAATCCAAGGCAGCTTCATAGACTTCTTTTTCTAAGGTTTTGTATTTCGGATACACCGTCAAAATGACAAAGGGCACCGAAAAGAACACGTGGGCCAGAAGCATCGAAGGAAAGCCAAAGCGAATGCCAATGACACTCATCACACTGAGGAGCCCAAAGGCGGTGACAATGTCGGGATTCACGATAGGAATATTATTAAGCATCAGGAGCCTTAAACGCAAGCGTTTTTTGACTTGAAATAACATGACGGTAAATAAGGTTCCTAAAATCGTCGCAATGACGGTGGATAAAAAGGCCACGGTGAGCGTATTGATGATCGCTTCAAGCAAGGCAGCTTCTTCGGTAATCGCCGCATACCATTTGAGTGAAAATCCGGTGAACACGTAATCCCGGGCGCTCTCGTTGACCGATAAAAACGCGATGATGACGATGGGAAAATAAATCACGAGATAGGCAAGGCTGAGCACACTTCGAAATACCCATTTCATACGAGGGTCTCCCCTTCCGCATCAAATCTTAAAAGCACGCGGTAAAAGCCAATCATGAGGATGAGTAAACCAAGCGCAATGACGCTGGCCACATCCACTTGCGCGGTGCGCATCACGTAATTTTCGATGAGATTGCCCAAAAGGATGGTATTGCCCGCCGATAAGCGCTCAGGGAGTGCAAACGTCGTCATCGCGGGGAGGGCCGTCATCAAAACACCGGAGATAATACCCCCTGCGGATAAGGGCAAAATGACATACCAAAACCGTTTGAAAGGATGCGCATATAAATCCGAGGCCGCCTCTAACAATCTTGAATCTAACTTTTCTAAGACCGCGTAGATGGGAAAAATCATAAACGGAAGATAAATGCTGGTCATGCCAATCACAATGGCGAGGTCGGTGCCAATCAAATCGAGTTGAATCCCAAAAAGATTGAGAATGGAATCGGGATAAAAGAGCTTTTCAAAGGCGATGATCCGAAGCAGCATGTTCGACCAGACCGGCACGATGAGCGCCAAAATATACAGTCTTTTATACGGGCTTTTCGATTGCGACAGGGTATAAGCCACAGGATAGCCAATGAGTAAGCTGATCACGGTGACATAACCGGCGAACTTCAAAGACGTTAAAAACGCTTGAATAAAAATCTCATCGAGCAAGATGCTTAAGGCATCAAACTCCACTTGAATGGGGCCTGAACGCAAAATGGAATAACTGGTGAGTGCGCTTAATACCAACAATAAAACCGGTCCGACAATGAAGACAAATAGCCAGATCCGAAAGGCCAGCGCTTTTTTAAACATCGGCCATCACATGAATGGCTTCCGCGTCGAAATGAAGAGACACGGACGTTCCCACTTCCTGAGGATGAATGGAGTGAATCACGTATTCTTTATCGTTGACATAAACGATGATTTCGTAATGGACTCCCTTAAACGTGATGGCATCGACCACGCCGTTAATGATGCCTTCTTCTTGTTTTAAGGTGATGTCTTCGGGCCGGATGACCACACTCACCGGTTGGTTTGTTTCAAACCCATGATCCACACAGGTAAACGTGTGGCCTTCAAAGGTGACCCGATAATCGGCATTCATCACCGCGGGGATGATGTTGCTTTCCCCAATGAAATGCGCCACAAACTTCGTTTTCGGTTCGTTATAAATATCCACAGGCGTCCCAATTTGTAAGATGTGGCCTTCGTTCATGACGACGATGGTATCGCTCATGGTGAGCGCTTCTTCTTGATCGTGGGTCACATAAATAAAGGTAATCCCTAAATTTCTTTGGAGTTCTTTGAGTTCATACTGCATGTCTTGGCGCAACTTTAAATCCAGCGCCGCCAGCGGTTCATCCAGCAATAACACTTTCGGTTCATTGACGATGGCCCGGGCGATGGCGACCCGTTGTTTTTGACCGCCAGACAGTTGTTGAATGCGCCGTTTTGAGAGTGAATCCAAACGGACCATTTTTAAGGCTTTCGACACTTTATCCGCAATCACATCCGGCGCCATTTTTTTCATTTTGAGGCCGAAGGCGACATTGTCATAGACATTGAGATGGGGAAATAAGGCGTAATGTTGAAAGACGGTGTTCACTTCCCGTTCAAACGCGGGCACGGTTAATATGTCTTGGCCACTCAGCGACACCGATCCAGCATCGGGCGTTTCAAACCCACCGAGGATTCTTAAAAGCGTTGTTTTCCCACACCCAGAAGGTCCGAGCAACGTAATAAATTCATTCTCATCAATGTAAAAACTCACATCGTCAAGCGCCCGCGTGTCGTCAAATGTCTTGGTGAGATGTTTGATATCAATAAGATGCATGCGACCTCCTTTCAGATTCACACGCCCAAAGCGTGCGGCATGAGGGAAATAAACCGATAAGACAATTATATAGAAAAAACCTTATTAATTATAGACGGCTCCGACGCTTTTTCAAGAAAAAATCATAAAAAGATTTTTCCCGTCTCATAAAAAAAATAGATCTCTCGTGAGATCTATTTCTTCGTGCGATAAATGCGCGTTTCATAGGGGCCCAGTTCACCGGGTGAAACATCCGTGTTTGCGGCCCACAGGTCCATGGCCTCCAGCGAAACATCCGGTATGAACTCAAGCGGTTCTTGGGTGAAATTCCCAACCACATAATAGTCATGATGGCTGGCGCTGAATGCATACGCAAACCGGTCATCTTTATCGAGGTGATAAAACGTCGGATACGAATAGGCAATGGCGTCTTCTTTCCTTAAGGCTAACAGCATGCGGTACCAGGCCAAGATGGAATTTGGGTCTTTTTCTTGCGCGGCCACATTGATGCGTGTGTGGTTTTTGACCACGGGCATCCAGGGCGTGCCAGCGGTGAATCCGGCGCCATCGCTGCTCGACCATTGCATGGGGGCGCGGGCATTGTCACGGGCGCGGTCTCTGAGGGCCTGCATGGCGATCTCATGGGAGGCTCCGTGACGCATAAAGTTCTCGTATTCGGTGAACACTTCGACGTCTTTAAAATCATGAAGCGATTGGTAATCGACGTTGGTCATGCCAATTTCTTCGCCTTGATACACAATGGGCGTCCCAGGGAGAAGATAGAGCAATGCGGCCAACATTTTCGCCGAACGTTCATGATAGAGGGTCATCATTGCCATAATGCGAGACGACGCGCGGATGATCGTGATTATGCCAATAAAGCGTGTTCCAACCTTTTTCATGAAAGACATCGATCCAATGGCTGAGCGCTTCTTTTATTTTGGAAAGTTTCACCGTGCCTTTGGCCCATTTGCCGGGGGTGAGGGTGTTGGAATCATCAATGTCCACCCAGACATGGCCAAAGTGAATCAGCATGTTAAATTCATTGGAATCAAAGCCCGCATACTGCAGCGCCTCTTCTTTGGAAGCCCCACCGGCTTCCCCTAAGATGAGAAGGTTATTGGGCATGAACAATTCGTCGGCCAGTTCTTGTAAATAATCGTGATGCTTGGGCAGGCTGGAAAAGTGTTGATACCCCGGTTCATCATCGGGAAAGTCCCAGTTTTTTTCCAAATGATTGGACGCATCGATGCGGAAGCCATCAATGCCAAGGTCGATCCACCACTGAATCATGGCTTTCAGTTCGTTGCGCATGGCGTCATTCCGCCAGTTTAAATCGGGCATTTTTTTGGAAAAGATATGGAGATAGTATTCTTCGGTGGCTTCGTTGTAATCCCAGACCGATCCCCCAAACCAGGAAATCCACCGCGTGGGCCGTTTCTTAGAGCCATCTTCTTGCACATGACCGGGATGCCAGATGTAATAATCGTGGTAGCGCGCATGATCAGGGTGCGATGGATCTTTCGCGGCTTGAAACCACGGATGTTCATCGGAAGTGTGATTGAGCACTAAGTCGGTGACGATTTTCATATCGTTCGCATGCGCCACCTCAATCAATCGTTTAAAATCTTCCATCGTGCCGTAATCTTCGGCCACTTTGAAGAAATCTCGGATGTCATACCCGTTGTCATCCATGGGGGAATCGTAATGGGGAGAAATCCACAAGGTATTCACGGATAACCGCTTCAAGTAATCCAGTTTTTCGATGACGCCAGGAATATCTCCAATGCCGTCGCCGTTGGAGTCTTTAAAACTTCTTAAATAGATTTGGTAAATTATGGCATCTTGCCACCAATATTTTTTCATGTATACCCTCGCTTCAATTAAGGTTAAGATACCACAGTTTTAATGGCTTTTCATCTTCAATTTCGGTAACCGTTCTCACATTTTCACACCCTTTATCTTACCAAGGCCTATGATATAATGAAAGCGTTATTATACGAGGAGGAGATTCCATGATTTTTACCCCGTTACGAAAATTATTTATGCTCACACTGATGAGCCTTTTTTTAAGTGTGGCATCGTTCATAAATATTCAAGGTGCCACAGCGGAAACGTTGATTGTGAACTACCACCGATTTGATGAAGATTACGCCAACTGGTCGCTTTGGTTGTGGCAAAACATGCCGAATGCTGGGGATGGCGTGAATATTCCTTTTAACGGGAATCACCCCGTCACAGGCTCAAGACAATTGACTTATGAGTTAGCGGGCACGCATTTAGACGGAGCCACTCGCGTGGGTGTCATCGTCAGACAACCCGATTGGACCAAGGATGTGGCCCAAGATTTATTCATCGACATGGACCGGGCGGATGAAAATGGGGTCGTCGAGATTTTCTTAGTGTCGGGCGATCCGACGGTCTATTACGGCCTGGATGAGGTGGATTTATCGCATCGCATCAGCCGCATCGATTTTACCTCCCTCTCCGATATTACCTTTACCGCCACCACCGATAACTTTGATGAAGATGATTTTACCATCACCGCCAATGGATCTCCGATTTCCTATCGCAATTACTCTAAAAATGGGAATACGGTGACGTTAACGTTAAACAGTCCCGCAGATCTGTCCGTGGAATATGGCATCAATATTACGTTCCCTGATTTTCCGGACCGAGAAAAGGAAGCATCCATCAGCTTTGCGGGGCTTTATTCCAGTGACGCGTTTAACGATGCGTTTTATTACGACGGTGAACTCGGGGCGATCTACAGCCCGGATGCCACCACGTTTAAACTGTGGGCCCCGGTTTCTAAAGCCATCACCTTAAACCTTTATGATGTGGGCCATCTCCGTGGCATGACCAGTTTTGATGGGGTGCCCGGGTCCAACACGAAAGTGTCCACGCATGACTTAGAACTCACCGAAAAAGGGGTCTGGGAAGTCACGGTTTCCGGGGATTTACACGGCATGTATTATACCTATGATATCGACCAAGGCAGCATCACCCATGAAGACGTGGTGGATCCCTATGCGAAGTCCACAGGCGTTAATGGGTTGCGTGGGATGGTCGTGGATTTTGACCGCTTAAACCCCGATAACTGGCAAGCCAATACGCGGCCTGCCAACATTCAAGATTACGCCGATGCGATTCTATATGAAGCGCATATTCGCGATTACACGTCCCATGAAACATGGAATGGCACGGAAGAGTGGCGCGGGAAATATCTCGGGTTCGCCGAATCTGGGACGACCTATGAAGGCGTCACCACCGGCATGGATCATATCGTGGAACTGGGCGTCACCCACGTGCATCTGCTTCCGGTGCAAGACATCGGGATGGCGATTGATGAAACCCGCATTGAAGATCCCGACTACCGTGGCCGCATGGACACCATCTTCAATTGGGGCTACATGACTTTAAACTTTAACACCGTGGAAGGCTCGTACGCGACGGATCCTTATGACGGCGCGGTACGCGTCCATGAGTTTAAACAAATGGTGCAAAACTATCACGATGCCAATGTGCGCATCGTCCTCGATGTGGTCTATAATCACACGGCCACGTCGGGCAATTCGAATTTCGAAAAAATCTTACCTGGATACTACTTCCGTTTCACCGAGGATGGCAATTTCTCCAACGGGTCAGGAACGGGCAATGAAACGGCCTCAGAAAATGCCATGGTCCGTAAATTCATTGTGGATTCTTTGGTCTTTTATGCGGAAGAATACAACATTTCTGGTTTCCGCTTTGACCTCATGAAACTGCATGATGTGGAAACCATGCAAGCGGCGCGCGATGCACTGCATGCGATTGATCCGACCATCATCGTGTACGGTGAGCCCTGGGATGCAGGTGGATCCCAACTGCCTGAAGAGGATGCGGCCTATAACGCCAATCTCGACCGTCTCGAAAACATCGCAGTCTTCAACGACGACTTACGCGATGGGGCCAAAGGCTCAGTCTTTAATGCCAACGAAGGCGGGTGGGTCCAAGGCTTGAATGATTCAGCCATTTATGAACGCATCAAAGCCGGGATGATCGGCTATGTCAATCATCCTGAAATCGATGGGCCTGCCCTCCCCAAAGGCACTTGGGCGCTGGATACCAATCAAACCATTAATTATGTCTCAGCGCATGACAACAATACGCTGCACGACAAATTACAACTTTCCACCGACAANCTNTCACTCAATGAAATCATGGCGATGCACCGNCAAGCCAACGCCATTGTCTTGACCGCTCAAGGGATTCCCTTCTTACACGGCGGCGTTGAACTCTTAAGAACCAAACCATGTGTCACATTAAGTGACGTTCCCCAAGGGGAATGCGACAGTGGGTTGATGTATGATCATAACTCGTATCGGTCGCCCGATGAAACCAATCAAATTGACTGGAATTGGAAAATTGATTATGCCGATACGTATGATTATTACAGAGGCCTCATTGAGCTGAGAAAAGCCGCNCCCATTTTTGATTACACCCCAGAAGAACTCAGTGACGTTCTCACCTACAGTGTCTTTGGCGGCGGCCGAGACATGGTGGCGTATCTCATTTACGATCCGAATCCGGATAATCCATGGGAATACACCATCGTGGCGCATAACAACGCCAATGGTGAAAGCACGCTCGATACGTTAAATATGACGTGGAACATGGTGGTCGGCGGGGATCAAGCCGGCACCGAAACCCTTCAAGAAGTCAGTGAACGCTACACCATGGCCCCCAATGAAACCGTGGTCCTCTATCAACTCAGACGAGGCAGTGAATGGCCATTAAGCGTCCCCAGTGAAGAGGTTCCAGACGAAGAACTTCCCGAAGAGAGTGGCACCTCATGGGTGTTAATCGCAGGCGGTATCGTCGCCGGCGTGGCGCTCATCGGCGGCATCACCACCACTGTTCTCATGAAGAAACGGGCCTCTTGATGGATTATTCCAGTGTCCATCATGAAGCCAAATCCGCCATGGCGTATGCCTATGATCATGAAACCGTCCATCTAAGACTGCGCGCCAAAAAAGGCCTGCTGAATTCCGTCACGCTCATCGCGGGCGATCCGTTCGAATACCGCGATGAAGATGGCGATTTTAACTGGGTAAAATTTGAAGATGAAACACCGCTCGAGCTCGAAGCCAGCACTGCCCATCACGATGTCTTTTTCATCGCCATCAAGCCGCCCCATTTTCGAGTCAAATACGCATTCATTCTCAATGGGGATATGTTATACGGGACTCGGGAACTCATTGATTTAAAGACACATCCCGAACTTAAAACCAATCTTTTTAATTACTTCAATTTTCCTTATTTGCTCGATCAAGACCGATTTCAAGCCCCCAGTTGGGCCCATGAACAAGTCTGGTATTCCATTTTTCCCAGCCGCTTTCACCGCCACGAAGATGCCCCCGAAGATGACAACTTGGCGGCCTGGGATGATATTCAAGACCTCAATAATCACAAACGCTACGGGGGCACCATAAAAGGCATCACCGAAAAGCTCGATTACATCCAATCGATGGGATTTACCGCGCTGTATCTGACGCCGATTTTTAAAGCCGGCTCGCAACACAAATACGACACGGTGGACTACAAAACCATCGATCCCGAGTTTGGCACCAATGACGATCTCATTGAGATGGTGGAAAAAGCCCATCAAAAAGGCATGAAAGTCGTCTTGGATGCGGTCTTTAATCACACCAGTGTCTTTCATCCTTGGTTTCAAGATGTGATCCAAAACGGTCCTGACTCCAAATATGTTGATTATTATTACATTCGCGACCTTAAAAAACCCGTGCTTCCCATCGACTTAGAAGCCTTAGAGACCTTGCCGTACCGTGAACTCAGTGAAAAAATGAAAGACCACCCACTGAATTATCTGGCCTTTGGGTTCACTCCGTTTATGCCCAAAATCAACTGCGACCATCCCGAGGTTCGCACCGCCTTTTTAGACGTTACGCGCTACTGGATGGAAACCGCCCACATTGATGGGTGGCGGCTCGATGTCTCCAATGAAGTCTCGCATGATTTTTGGCGCGCCTTTAGAAAAACGGTCAAATCGATCAATGAAGACGCCATCATCATTGGGGAAAACTGGGACAATTCAAATCCCTGGCTGGCTGGCGATCAATACGATGCGGTCATGAACTATGGGCTGTTGTTCCCGCTTTGGCAAACATTTGGATCTATCCCCGGGATGCCGGCGTATGATGCGGACGCATTTGTGGATGCGGTCAATGCGCTTTGGGTTACGTATCCCAGACACGTCGCAAAGAGCATGTATAATCTGGTCGATTCCCACGACACCTCGCGCCTGCTCAGCCTCACTGAAGGATCGATCGACCGGTTTAAACAAGCGTACCTCTTCTTATTTGCCTACCCTGGAAGTCCCAGCGTCTTTTATGGAGATGAAGTGGGCCTCGATGGCAATCATGACCCGGACAACCGTAAACCGATGCCTTGGGGCCGGTTTAATGATGAGATTCAATCGTGGTTTTCCTGGCTCACCCAGTGGCACCATGAAGAAGATGCGTTAAAATCCGATGATTTCTCACTCACATCGGACGGTGACATCATCACCATGCGGCGGCAAAACCTCACGATTCTTTGGAATTTAGGGGACGATACGACCCTTTCCGACACTCAAACACGGATGCGCATGGATGCGAGCGATTCAACCTTAAAAAAAGATGGCTATGCCATATTAAAAAAGAATCTCAGCTGAGATTCTTTTTTTTGGATTATCCTTTGTTGGCGCCGGCCGTGATGCCTTCGATTAAGTAGCGTTGGAACACCACATAAAGCACGGTGATCGGCACGGCAACGAGGAGCGCGGCGGCTGAGAATGCGGGATAATTGATGCGGGCTTGGTCGTTAATGAACCTAAAGATGCCCACCGCCAGCGTCCATTTTTCTTCCGTTTCAATGACGAACGAGGGGAGAATGTAATCGAGCCACGGCGCCATGAATTGGGTCACCGCCACAAACGAGATGATCGGCACCGAAAGCGGGACAATGATTCTAAAGAAGATTTGCAGTTTATTGGCCCCATCGATTTTCGCCGACTCATCCAGTTCTTTGGGCACCCCTTGTAAGTAGCCTTTGATCAGCCAGACATTAAAGGGGATGGCCCCCGCCGTATAAATGATGACCAAGGCGAGTGGTTGATCAAGCAGGCCAAACGTTTGAAAGAGTGTAAAGATGGCAATCAACCCTAAGAAACTCGGGAACATCTGCAAGACTAAGATGGTCAAAAGCCCCGCGCGTTTTCCTTTAAATTTATAGCGGGCAAAGACATACGCGGTGCCGGTGACAAAAAGCACCGAAAAGACCATCGTGAGTACGGCGACTTGCAGCGTATTGATGTACCAAGAGACAAACTCATTGGTCTCTTCGGCCGTGCCGTATATGGCCGATCCTTCAAAGAGGAATTGAAACGCTTTGAGGGAGGGTTCATCCGGCCAGATGGAAGAAGGAATCCCCGAATTGGGGTTCAAACTGGTCCCAATGATGTAGGCCACGGGAATTAAAACAATGACCCCTAATACCACAAGTTCACTGTATAAAAGGCCGGTGCCAAAAATGTTTTTAAGGTTGAAGACCGATTTGATTTTTCCTTTATTGGAGGACGAACAGGGGTTTTTATTTTGAGATAATAAATAAGTCCAAACACGGGAATGAGTCCGATGAACCCCGGAAGCATCCCTTTATGCCCATGTTTTTCTGCGATTTGATGCGTGAGGGATTGATGCGTGAATAATAAGACCAATCCGAGCATCGTCCAAGCAAGCCAACCCATTACATCTCCTCCTTAAAGGCGCGCGTTCGCGTGAAGTTCCACGCTGAGAGCGTCCCAATGATTAAGAATATCAGTAGGCTGAACACACTGGCCATGGAGTACCAACGGACGTTGGCGTCGGTGGTCAGTTTATAAATCCAACTGATCAAGATATCGGTTTGTCCGGCGAAGGCTGTGGTAAAGTCACCGCCGGGCCCCCCTTGGGTGATGAAGTAAATCACCCCGAAGTTATTAAAGTTTTGCGCAAACGTCATAATGAGGAGCGGACTGGTCGCAAATAGGACCAGGGGCATCGTGATGAATCTAAATTGTTGGAAGCCATTGGCCCCATCGATTTCTGCCGCTTCATAAAGCGACCGGTCGATGCTGGTCATGACCCCGGTCATGAGGGCCATAAAGAATGGGAATCCAAGCCAAATGTTGAGGGTGATGATGAAGATTCTCACAAACCAGGGATTGGCTTCATTCGTGATCCATTGAATGTTGTCTTCGCCAAAGTATAACAATCGTTGCAAGCCGGTGCCCGCATCTTGATAACTCCGACCGAGCATTCCCCATTCGAAGAGTCGGTCATAGATGCCCACCCGTTCCAGCATCTGGTTGACCCAACCGCGGTCTCTGAACATGACGTTAAAGACCATTTGCGAAATCAGCGCAGGAATGGCCCAAGGTAGAATCAGGAGTGAGCGCCACGCTTTTCTAAACACGATGCGCTTATTGGAAAGCACGACCGCTTGAACGAAACCACCGAAAAAGACCGTAAANGTNGAGGCAAACGCCCAAATCAAGGTCCAGGAAAAGACTCTAAAGAACTGAGACCCAAAGGGNAGTCCCCCTTGTTCNGACAGGGAGAAAATGACACGGAAGTTTTCAAACCCGACCCATGTAAACAAGTTATTGGGGGGAATGTGCTGCGCATCAAAGTTGGTAAAGGCCACCAGCATCCCAAAAAGAATTGGCATGATGGAAACGAACGTAATGACAAAGAGCGCCGGCATGAGCACAATGTATTCAAACGCATTTTCATACACGTTTTTAAAGTAATCGACTTCATTGGGCGTCTTTTTCGTCTCTTGGACGATTTTGGCCGTCTTATAGGCATCGCGGATGTTCCACACGTAGATGCCCACAAAATAAATCAATAATAGATTCGAGATAATCCCACGCAGCAAGAGTTGCTGCGAGAAGTTTCCTTGCAGTTCCACACCCCGGCGAGAAAAGCCTTCGGGAATGAAGAAACTTAGATCATAATGCTCAGTTACCGTTCTCGATGGGGTCACCCCTAAAGTGATCACACCCCAAATGCCACGCACAAAGAATCCACCGTTTTCATGGAAACGGTTGGTAAACACGTCTTCGTACTGGGCCAAAAGCGTCTCATCATAGCGGAATAATATCTGCACCAGCATCTTATTGTAATCATCGGTGGTGTAGTTATCCCGGCCGCCCAGTCCGCCCACAAGGGTGGCTTGGAACGCTTCGAAGCTGTCATACTCAAGCAACACTTCATAGCCATCGACCTCGAAGTCTTCGAGCTCTGAAATGCGCGTCATTTCCGCGGCTAAAAAGTCATAGAGTTGCGCTTCGGTAAATTGAATTTGATTGCTTTCGGGTTGAACGGGACTGCCGTTTTCATCGGCAAAATACTGTAACTCAGCATTATAAGTAAGTCCGTTAAGTTCCGCGACGGTCTCAAGCAAACGTGTATCTTCATACCGACCGTCTAAGGAATTATAGTAATAGTCATTCACGTAGCCTTTGGCCGTTTCCACAGTGATGGGATTGCCGGCCATTTGATCGTACAGGCTAATGGGTTGGCCATACGACCCAGTTCCCAGTTCAATGCCGATTAAAAGCGCAAAAAAACTGAAGAAAAAGAGTCCTTTCAGCCATTGTTTATTGAGCAGTTGTCCACTTCCCCAGATGAGGGAAGATGCCAGAGTCTTAATGATCACAATTGGCGTTAATTTCATGGCGTCACGTCCTTAGTAAATTAAAGAAAAGGCCATGCATAACATGGCCTTTACCTTAGTAGTGTTAGTTGCCAATTCCAGATTGGGCGGTAAAGCCGTTTTCAGCGGTTTCTGCTGCTTCTGCGGGTGAGACAATGCCGTTCCATGCGTTGGTATACATGCTGCCTGCATTGCTCCAGAAGAATCCCATTTCAGGGATGATGGGCATCGGCTGTGAATAATTTAACTGAGCCGAAATCCCAGCGAGGTTTTCATCCTCAGCCACGCCTGGGACCACACTGACATCTTTGAGGGCGGGTAAGACACCTTTTTGTTCATAAAGGATTTCTAATCCGTCGACGGATGTCATGAATTCTAAGAGGCGGAACGCCGCATCTGGGTTGGGTGATTGACGATACACAGACGCCATGATGACTCCAGAGAATGAAGTAGGGCGCTCTCCACGGATGGTGGGGATAAGGTCAACCCCATAATCCACTTCAGCATTTTCATACCGTGAAATTGACCATGGACCATCAATGATGTAGGGAATTTTACCTTCTTCAAAGAGTGTCCGGTTGGCTTCGCCTGAAAGATCAGATGCAGTTAAGTTACCAAGGGCTGGACGCACTTCTTGGTTAAAGAAGTTTAGCGCGTCAACCATTTCTTGGGAACCTAAGTTTGAAGAAAGTGGATCCAAGCCATCGGGGCCAAAGAGTTCAAAGCCAAAGGATGTAGCAATGAATTGCATGTCATANGCATTNCCGACATCCAGGCCAATGATGGGGTTTCCATCTAAGAATTCAGCCATGGCTGGGTCTGAAGCTTGATCTAAAATATCTTCAAAACGAGCGGGAGGATTCGGAGATCCAGTCAACTCTTCTAAGAGGGCACGGTTATAGAATAAGGCCACAGATTCCCCAATGAGAGGAGCGCCGAAAAGTGTTCCTTCGGTGGCAGGATCGTCACAATCTTCGATTTCGTTATTGGAGAAATCATAGCACGCCGAGGCGGTTTGCCATGCGGAATCAATCATCCGAGACCGTAAATCATCGGCGAACGTACCTTCAATCGATGCTAAGAGACCGGATTGAAGGGCGGCGCCAATATGGTCATGAGGATAAAGCACGACATCTGCCGCTTGGCTTGAGCCCGAATAAAGCTCTAAGCGTTGACGGGTATCAACATTCCCAACTTCGGTGAAGTTTAAGGTGATGTCAGGGTTTTGCTCTTCAAATGCTTCTTTGATGGCTAAGAAATAATCTTCGTCATCGGTCCAAACACGAAGTTCAACGGTTTCACTAAAATCTTGATCAAAGTTGTATACCACACCTTCACTGGCGCGGTTTACACAGACTTCTTCTTCACCGCCGCCGCAGCCGGCGAGTAATAACGTGACAGAAAGAGTCGCAATGAAAAAGATGCTCAAAAATCCTAATTTTTTCATAATTATTGGTCCTCCTTGCGACGAAGTGCAATGTAGGCGCCCGCTAAGAGCGGTAAACCTGCAAAGAGTGTAATCGGTAAGATGGTTTCGCTTGCCGTGGCAGTGTCCGCACATGGATCGACCACGGTGACGGTGATGGTTTCTTCGGCGACATTGCCAAAGCGGTCATGCGCTTCTAACACAATTTCATACTCGCCGGCTTCACGGGTTGAAAGGTATCCTGCGCCCTCTTTAACGCGCGCGTTGTATAGAGGTAAGTTTTCACCGTAGAAGTTTTCAGTGGCCCGGAATGTGGGCAGTGAATAACGATCGCCGAGTTCAAGTTCGACATCCGTGGCCCCAATGATGGTGATGGTGGGTGCTTCGGATGGCACGGAGAAATCAAATTCAGCTGGCAGATCGCCTTCGTTTTTCAAGTACGTCATCGTGTAAGTTTCGTTTCTATCGAGCTCGTCTTCAAAAATCAACATGAATTCAGCCACCGATTCGACACCTTTTTCATAAGAGATGTTGTTGATGGCGACTTCATTGCCTGCCGAGTCCACAACACTGAACCATGAGGCATCGAAGACATCATTGAGCACGCTATCAACCTCTTCGGCCACTTGAACGGGTTTGTTGAAGTTAAGGAGTAAGGATTTGGTATCTTCAAGTTGGCCCGTTTCAACTTCAAAGGCATTGGCAATC
>PR_CR_10_Liq_2_inCRDRAFT_1000206_pt1 | contig 17066 bp, 17 predicted proteins | sample PRCRCaboRojoPR_FD_10245 | JGI IMG/M metagenome (IMG submission 10245) | reverse complement strand
GGGGGGCGGCCATAGGTCCGTGGCTCATGGGCGAAAGGCTTAAGTAACCCCTGCGTGCGACCATGTCCCCTGCGCCTCCAAGACCGAGGGCCGCGGTCCATGGTCCACGGTCCTTGGATCTTGGCGTCTGGCATGAAGCAATCGCGCCCTGTGCCTCGGACCTTGGGCCACGGTGCTTGCAGCGAGCGGCACGGGCCTTGGACCTTGGCCAGCTCCGGTAGACCAGTGGGTAGACCAGAACGCACCACTTGCATACTACTTGGGATCTGCTAACATATTGATATTGCTAATTAAGGCTGCAGACGCGGAGCCTGACCTAGGAAACGAACCTCGCTACCCGCTCCAGGAACCCCCATTGCACATCCTGCCTGCCGCGACGGCCGTATGTCTCTCTCCTGGTGCGCTGAAGAATAGTGGTTTTCTCTATCGTCGTGTCTGCTGGTCGGACGGTGTGGCTCCCTTCGTCACAAGTGCCCCTGCGAGGGCGACACATCGCCAAGAGACGCGGTGAAATGCAGCGTTGGTCGCGCTGCGGCAGGCAGAGACTTGTGCTTTGCCGGGCCTGTGGCTAAGTCAGCCCGGCAACAGGACGACACCGGGGACCCATGGCACGACCACCGCGCAGCAATGACGAGGACCGCGAAAAGTCCAAGCGCGTTGGCGCCCTGGCCGAGCTCTGGCCATTTCTGCGCCCGTATCGGGTGATGATGGCCGCGGCGATCCTGGCGCTGATCCTGACAGCGGTGATTTCGCTTTTGCTACCCATCGCGGTGCGTCGCGTGGTGGACAATTTCGAAACCTCATCGGCGCAGCTGCTGGATCAGTATTTCGGTGTGGCGCTGGCATTCGCGGGTCTTTTGGCGCTGGGGACCGCGGTTCGATATTACCTCGTTACCCGGCTGGGAGAGCGCGTGGTTGCCGATATCCGCACCGCCGTGTTCGACCGGATGATTTCCATGTCTCCGGCCTTCTACGAGAGGATCATGACCGGCGAGGTTCTCAGCCGGATCACCACGGACACGACCCTTATCCTCAGCGTCATAGGCTCGTCGGTCTCGGTCGCCTTGCGCAACGTGCTGATCTTCCTTGGCGGGCTGGTGCTGATGCTGTTCACTTCGGCCAAGCTGACCGGGCTCGTGCTGCTGATCGTGCCGGCGGTGATCGTGCCGATCGTGGTTCTCGGGCGGCGCTTGCGGTCGCTGAGCCGGGAAAACCAGGACTGGATCGCGGCCTCTTCGGGCAATGCCTCAGAGGCGCTCTTGTCCGTCCAGACCGTGCAGGCCTTCACCCATGAGGCGCCCAGCCGGGACCAGTTTCATGACGTGACCGAGAAGAGCTTTGTCGCCGCGCGCCGCCGGATCGGCGTGCGCGCCTCGATGACCGCGATCGTGATCTTCCTGATCTTCGCCGGGGTCGTGGGCGTCTTGTGGATCGGTGCGCGGGACGTGCGCGCGGCGGACATGTCCATCGGCGAGCTGGTCCAGTTCGTGATCTATTCNGTCATGGTCGCCGGGGCCGTCGGTGCCCTGACCGAGATCTGGGGTGAATTGCAGCGGGCCGCCGGGGCAACGGAACGTCTNGTCGAGTTGCTCAATTCCGCGGATGCGGTGCACGATCCGGCCGAGCCGCTGCCCGCGCCGGGGACCCGTCAGGGCGAAATCGCCTTCGAGAATGTCACGTTCAGCTACCCGTCGCGGCCGGATCAACAGGCGCTGCACGGCATCGACCTGCATGTGCAGCCCGGCGAGACCGTGGCACTTGTCGGGCCGTCCGGGGCCGGCAAGACGACGATCATCCAGCTTCTTTTGCGGTTCTACGACCCGGCCAGCGGCACCGTCAGGTTCGACGGAGTGGACCTGCGCGACATGGCCCGTGCCGATTTCCGCCGCCATATCGCGCTGGTGCCGCAGGACCCGGTGATNTTTGCCGATACCGCGCGCGAAAACATTCGCTTCGGCCGGCCGGACGCCACCGATGAAGAGGTCGAGGCCGCGGCCCGCGCGGCCGCCGCCGACGATTTTCTGCGCGCGCTGCCTCAAGGCTATGACAGCTATGTGGGCGAACGCGGCGTGATGCTGTCGGGTGGCCAAAAGCAGCGTATTGCCATTGCCCGCGCCATCCTGCGCGATGCCCCGGTGCTGCTGCTGGACGAGGCGACGAGCGCGCTGGATGCGGAAAGCGAACGCGCGGTGCAACATGCGGTCGATACCCTCTCGCAGGACCGCACCACGCTGATCGTGGCGCACCGGCTGGCCACGGTGAAGAAGGCCGACCGTATCGTGGTCTTCGAAGATGGCCGCATCGTCGCTCAGGGCACGCATGACGCGCTGGTGGCCGAGGGCGGGCTCTACGCAAGGCTGGCCCGGCTGCAATTCACCGAAGGGCTGGCCGCCGAATAGTCCGATGCGTGAAGTGACGGCGCGTCGTGTCGACCGATAACGCTTGTCTTGAGCGGTGCGAATCCGCATCTTTCCCTGCAAGGAGAGGCCCGGCCATGATGGAACGGGCCGCGGGAACAGGGAGGAGACGACCATGAGCTTTGCCTCGATGGCCGATCGCAATGCAATCGAACAGGAAATGCCGTGGGAAGAGCGGGATATGCCCACGACGCTCTTTCAGCTTTTGTCGCAGACCGAGGCAGAACATGGCCGGCGCAATGCGTTCACCTTCCAGATGTTTTCCGATCCCAAGGCCCCGGCCGAAACGCTGACCTGGACGGGCCTCAAGGACAAGGTCAGCCAGGCGGCCAACATGTTCCGCGGACTGGGCATCGGCGAGGAAGACGTCGTCGCCTTCCTGCTGCCCAATTGCACGGAAACCGCGCTGACCTATCTGGGAGGCGCCGTTGCGGGGATCGTCAACCCGATCAATCCGCTGCTGGAGGCCGAACAGATCGCCGGTATCCTGCGAGAGACCAACGCCAAGGTACTGGTCACGCTCAAGGCCTTTCCCAAGACCGACGTGGCCCAGAAGGCGGCCGAGGCGGTGGCGCTGGCCCCCAACGTGGAAACCGTGATCGAGGTGGACCTGCTGCGCTACCTGACCGGGCTGAAGAAATTCATCGTGCCCATGATCCGGCCGAAAAATCCGGTCAGCCACAAGGCCAAGGTGATCGACTTCAACAAGGAACTGGACCGCCACGCGCCCGTCCTCGCCTTCGAGGACAGCAAGGCCGACCGTGTCGCGGCCTATTTCCATACCGGTGGCACCACGGGCATGCCGAAGGTCGCCCAGCACCGGTATTCCGGCATCATCTACAATGCCTGGCTGGGCAAACGGTTGCTGTTCACCGAACAGGACGTGCAGATGACGCCGCTGCCCATGTTCCACGTCTTCGCGACCATCGTGTCGTTGGGGGCCTCTTTGGCCTCGGGGGCGCATATCGTCTTTCCGACGCCGCAGGGCTATCGCGGGGATGGCGTTTTCGACAATCTGTGGAAGCTGATCGAACGCTACAACGCGACTTTCCTGATCGGCGTGCCCACGGCCCTGTCGGCCATGATGCAGCGCAAGGTGAATGCGGACATCTCGTCGTTGCAACTGGTGTTCTGTGGATCGTCGCCGCTTCCGGTCGAGCTATACAAGCGGTTCGAGAAGGCTGCCGACGTGACCATCTGCGAGGGCTACGGCCTGACCGAGGCGACCTGCCTGGTGTCGATCAACCCGCCGGACGGTGAAAAGAAGGTCGGCTCCATCGGTATTCCGTTTCCCTATTCGGATGTGAAGATCCTCGACCACACCGCCGATGGCCCGGCCGAGGCGCCGATCAACCAGATCGGCGAGATCTGCGTCGACAGCCCAGGTGTCTTCGAGGGCAAGACCTATACCCAGACCGAGAAGAATACCGGGCTGTTCCACCACGATCGCTACCTGCGCACCGGCGACCTGGGCCGGATCGACGAAGATGGCTACCTGTGGATCACGGGCCGCGCCAAGGACCTGATCATTCGCGGCGGCCACAATATCGACCCCGCCGAGATCGAAGAGGCGCTTGCCGGTCATGATGCCGTGGCCTTCGCCGCCGCCATCGGCCAGCCCGACGCCCATGCCGGGGAACTGCCCTGCGCCTATGTTGAACTGGTGGATGGCGCCAAGGTGAACGAGGATGAGCTCATGCTGTTCGCCAACGAACGAATCCACGAGCGCGCAGCCCATATCAAGCACCTCGATATCCTGCCCGAGTTGCCCAAGACGGCGGTGGGCAAGACGCTCAAGAACGAGCTGCGCAAGTTGGCCATCGCCCGTGTCTATGGCGCGGCGCTGTCGGCGGCCGATGTCGCCGCCGAGGTGGCCGAGGTGGAAGAGGACAAAAAGAAGGGTCTGGTCTGCTACCTCCGCAAGACCGGCACCGTCACAGATGCGGACGTGCAAAAGGCGCTGGGCACATTCACCCGCCCCTGGGAGTGGGCTGCGTAGTCCCCGATCCACACCGGGACGTGACGACGGGAAAAGGGCGCCATCCGGCGCTCTTTTTCTTTTCCGACACGGGCAAGGCCCATCGCAGGGGAGGTGCCGGTTCGTTCGCCGCGTCGATTCAGGTGGGGAAGATGGTGCTGCTGGGGAGGATTGAACTCCCGACCTCACCCTTACCAAGGGTGCGCTCTACCACTGAGCTACAGCAGCGCCGTGAGCCGGGGGATTAGACGTATTCTTGCCGCCTTGCAAGCCCTCTCTGGACGGTTTTTGCGCAGCAATGTAGACGGTGGGTCATGAGCGGAAAAACCGACCCCAAATCGCCGAAGAAGCCGGATCAGGACCGGGATGCGCGGCTGAAGGCGGCGTTGAAGGCGAACCTTCAGCGGCGCAAGCAGCAGGCGCGGGTGCGTGGTGGAGCGGACAAGGGCACGGCCCAAGAGAAAGAGTAGACAGGCATGGATTCCATTATCGTACGCGGCGGCAACCCTCTTTCGGGCGAGATCGAGATCGCCGGGGCCAAGAACGCCGCCCTGACCCTGATGCCGGCGGCGCTGCTGAGCGAAGAGCCCCTGACGCTCACCAACACGCCGCGTCTTTCGGATATCCAGACAATGACGACGCTGCTGCAATCGCTTGGCACCGAGGTGTCGGCCTTGCAGGGCGGCAGGGTGCAGGCCATGGCCTGTCACGGCGAAGTCAACCACGTGGCCGAATATGACATCGTGCGCAAGATGCGCGCGTCGAACCTCGTGCTCGGTCCGCTGCTGGCACGCGAGGGGCGGGCGGTGGTCTCGTTGCCGGGCGGCTGCGCCATCGGCGCGCGGCCCATGGACATCCACATTCACGGACTTGAGGCGCTGGGCGCCGAGATCGAGCTGAAGGATGGCTACCTGCATGCCACCACGCGCGGTGGTCTCAAAGGGGCCGTGGTCGATTTCCCCTTCGCGTCTGTCGGGGCAACGGAAAACGTGCTGATGGCGGCGACCCTGGCCAAGGGCACCACGGTGATAAAGAACGCCGCACGCGAGCCGGAGATCGTCGACCTGGCGACCTGCCTGCGCAAGATGGGGGCCCAGATCGGGGGCGACGGCACCTCGGAGATCACGGTGCAGGGGGTCGACCGCCTGCATGGCGCGACCCATCCGGTCGTGGCCGACCGGATCGAGCTGGGCACCTACATGCTGGCCCCGGTGATTGCAGGGGGCGAAGTGACCTGTATCGGAGGGCGCATGGACCTCGTGTCCGCCTTCGTGGAGAAGCTGGAGGCGGCAGGCGTGCATGTGCACGAAACCGAGCTGGGCCTGCACGTCGCGCGCAAGAACGGTCGCCCTAAGGCCGTGGACGTGACCACCGAGCCGTTCCCGGGGTTTCCGACCGACCTGCAGGCGCAGATGATGGCCATGCTGTGCTTCGCCGAGGGCACGAGCGTGCTGGAGGAAAAGATCTTCGAGAACCGGTTCATGCATGCCCCGGAGCTTATGCGGATGGGCGCCGAGATCGAGGTGCATGGCGGCACCGCCACGGTGCACGGGGTCGAGGGCCTGAAGGGGGCGCCGGTCATGGCCACGGATTTGCGGGCCTCGGTATCTCTGATCCTGGCCGGGCTGGCGGCCGAGGGCGAGACTCAGGTGAACCGTGTCTATCACCTCGACCGCGGCTATGAACATGTCGAGGAAAAACTGGGCCGGGTCGGCGCGGATATCGAAAGGGTGCCGGGACAGTGACGGACGACGCCACATTCGAAGAGGGCGCCGAGCGCCCGCTGCGCCTGCGGGCGCTGGATGCCGATGACCTCGCGGTGATCTCGGGCCTTGTTCAGGATGCCGTCTTTCCGGGCACGGAAATGCGTTGGGACCGCAAGGCGCGGCGGTTCGGGCTATTGGTGAATCGATTCCGCTGGGAAGACGCGGATCGCGCCGAGGCGCGGGGCCGACCCTATGAGCGTGTGCAATCGGTGCTGGCCTTCGAAGATGTGCTTGCCGTCCAGAGCCAGGGGGTCACGCCGGGGGATGCCGACACGATCCTCTCAATTCTGTCCGTGGTCTTCGAGCCAGGCGAGGACGGAGAGGGTCAAGTCCTGCTGACCCTTGCCGGCGATGGGGCCATCCGGCTGCGGGTCGAGGCGCTGGAAGCGGTGCTGCGGGACGTGACACGGCCCTATCTCGCGCCCTCAGGTGACAAGCCGCGGCATCCCGTGGGCTGAACCGCCACCAAAATGCGTGCCTGCGGCACACAGGTTTGTTTGCTGGGGGCGCTGCCCCCGTCGCGCATGGCGCGACTCCCCCGGGATATTTTCGGTCCAAAGAAAGAGCGGGTTCGGATTGCGGGGGCGGGCCGGGCTTTGTATGTCGGCAGGCAAAGGAGAGACCTCATGCCTGCCTTCCTGTCGACGACCGAGGATGATTTCGAAAGCCGTTTCGCCGCGCTGCTGGAGATGAAGCGCGAGGACAGCCCGGATGTGGATGCGGTGGTTGCGGAGATCATCGCCGATGTGCGGACGCGGGGGGATGCGGCCGTGCTGGAGTTGACGGCGAAGTTCGACCGGCTGGACCTGGCGCCCGATGGCCTGCGAGTAACGGAGGTGGAAATCGACCGTTGCATGGCGGAGGTGCCCGGGACCGAGCGCGCGGCCCTGGAACAGGCGGCCGAACGCATTCGCGCCTATCACGCCCGGCAAATGCCCGAGGATGCCTGGTGGGAGGATGAGACCGGGGCCGGGCTGGGCTGGCGCTGGACTCCTGTTGCGGCGGCGGGGCTCTACGTGCCGGGGGGGCTGGCCAGCTATCCGTCCTCGGTGCTGATGAATGCCATTCCGGCGAAAGTGGCAGGGGTTGGGCGTCTGGCCATGGTGGTGCCGACGCCGGATGGGGTCGTCAATCCCCTCGTGATGCTGGCTGCACGGCTCTCCGGGGTAGACGAGATCTATCGCATCGGCGGCGCGCAGGCCGTGGCCGCGCTGGCCTATGGCACGGAAACCATCGCGCCGGTGGACAAGATCACCGGGCCGGGCAATGCCTTTGTCGCCGCGGCCAAGCGGCGGGTTTTCGGTAAGGTCGGGATCGACATGATCGCGGGGCCGTCGGAGATCCTGGTGATCGCCGATGGCGACAATGATCCGGACTGGATCGCGCTGGATCTGCTGAGCCAGGCGGAGCATGACGAGAGTGCCCAATCGATCCTGATCACCACGGACGAGGGCTTTGGCCGGGCCGTTGCCGCGGCCGTGGACAAGCGGCTGGAGACGCTGGACCGCCGCGCCATCGCCGGGGCCAGCTGGCGCGATTTCGGCGCGGTGATCGTGGTGCGCGACCTTGACGAGGCGGTGGCGCTGTCCGATCGGATCGCGCCGGAGCACCTGGAATTGTGCGTGGAAGGGGCCGAGGCGCTGGCCGAACGTGTCACCCATGCCGGTGCGGTCTTCATCGGGGGCTGGACGCCGGAGGCGATTGGCGATTACGTGGGAGGACCGAACCATGTTCTGCCTACCGCCCGGTCGGCGCGCTTTTCGTCTGGATTGTCCGTGATGGATTTCGTCAAACGCACCACGCTGTCGCGTATGACCCCCGCCGCGTTGGGTCGGATCGGGCCGGCGGCCGAAATCCTGGCGCAATCCGAAAGCCTGGAGGCGCACGGGCTGTCGGTGCGCGCGCGTCTGAACAAGCTCAACGAGGGCGGGGCATGAGCCGGATCATCGACATTCAGCTGGATGACAGCGGCCTGCCGCCGCCAACGCCCGAGATCGAGCAGGAGCGCAAGGTCGCGATGTTCGACCTGATGGAAGAGAATTCCTTTGCCTTGCCCGAGCGCGAGGGCCGCGATGTGCCGCAGGGGCCCTTCAAGCTGGCCCTTTCCATCCGCGAAAAGCGCCTGGTGTTCGACGTGGCCAGTGAAGACGACACCCAGGTGGCAGAATTCCAGTTGTCGCTGGGGCCGTTCCGGCAGGTGGTGAAGGACTATTTTCAGATCTGTGCCAGCTATTTCGATGCGGTCAAGAACTCTACCCCCGGCCAGATCGAGACCATCGACATGGCCCGCCGTGGCATCCACAACGAAGGCGCCCGGGTTTTGCAGGAGCGGTTGGAAGGCAAGGTTGTGGTGGACAACGACACGGCTCGGCGGCTTTTCACGCTGATTTGCGTGCTGCATTTCGGGGGCTGAGCGATGGACGCAGGAAAACAGCCCCTTCCGCAATCGGTGCTGTTCTGCTGTGATCACAACTCTGTCCGTTCGCCCATGGCCGAGGGCATCATGAAGAAGTTCTATGGCACCGAGACCTATGTGCAATCGGCCGGCGTCAAGGGTGAGCTGGAGGTGGACGGTTTTGCCATCGCCGTCTGCCAGGAGATCGGCGTCGAGCTGTCGCGCCATCGGACCCGGTCCTTCGACCAGATGGAGGAATGGGGCGATGACCTGTCCTCTTTCGACCTCGTGGTGGCGCTCTCGCCGGCCAGCCAGCGCCGGGCGCTGGAACTGACCCGGCATGCGCATCTGGAGATCGAGTATTGGCCCATCCTTGATCCGACAGGGTTGGGCGAAACCCGCGAGGCCAAGCTGGACAGCTACCGGCAGGCCCGCGACCAGATCATCGACAGGCTGCGGGCCCGCTGGGGCCCGGAAAGAGAGGCATGATGGTGGATGCAAAGGCTGTTCTGGGCCGCTATTTCGAGGCGTTCAACGCGGGCGATATCGACGGGATGCTGGCCGAACTGGCCCCGGACGTGGCCCATCACGTCAACGAGGGACAGGTGCGGGTGGGGCGCGATAAATTCCGCGCCTTCTGCGAGCATATGGCGCGCTGCTATGAAGAGAGCCTGACCGAGATGGTGATCTTCGCCAACGAGGACGGCACCCGCGCGGCAGCGGAATTCATGGTCAACGGCACTTATCTTGAAACTGACGAAGGGCTGCCCGAGGCGCGTGGCCAGACCTACCGCCTTCCGGGTGGGTCTTTCATGTCGCTGGAGGCGGGCAAGATCACCCGCGTGACCACTTATTATAACCTGGCCGATTGGCTGCATCAGGTCCGATGATCGACGTGCGGCCATTAACCGGGGCCGACCTGGAACGAGCCCTTCCGGATGTGGCGCGGCTGCGCATGGCCGTGTTTCGCGACTGGCCCTACCTGTATGATGGCTCCTTCGACTACGAACACCGCTACCTGCAAAGCTATCGCGACAGCGCCGGGGCGATCCTTGTCGGGGCCTTCGATGGCAACCGGCTGGTTGGCGCGGCCACGGGCACCCCGATGGAAGACCATGCCGAGGATTTCGCCCGCGCCTTCGAGGGGCAGGGCGTGCCCCTGAAAGACATCTTCTATTGTGCGGAGTCGGTGTTGTTGCCCGAGTATCGCGGGCAGGGGATTGGCCATGCCTTCTTCGATGCGCGCGAGGATCATGCGCGTCGCCTCGGGCGGGCCTATAGCGCATTTTGCGGCGTGATCCGCCCCGAGGATCATCCGATGAGGCCTGATGGGTATCGTCCGCTTGACGANTTCTGGCGCAGGCGGGGCTACGAGAAATTGCCGGGTGTCATCGCCCAATTCGACTGGACCGATATCGGCGATGCGGAGCAGACGCCCAAGCCGCTGCAATTCTGGATGCGTGCGCTATGAAAATCGCCGCCTGTCCCTATCATTGCGACCATCTGCCGGACCGGGCCGCACTTAGGGCGAAGCTGGATGCGCTTGTGGCGGACTGCGCTGCCGACCTTGTGGTTCTGCCTGAATATGCGGCGATGGATGCCGCCTTGGCGGGTGCCCGGATTGATTTCGGCGACATCGGCTGGCGTGACCGGGCGGCGGATCGGGCCGAGGATTGGGTGGACCTCTTCCGTCAGTTGGCCGAGCGGCATGATTGCCATATCTTGGCGGGGTCGGGGCCGGCCCGCGCCGAAGGCTGCATCGTCAATCGCAGCTGGCTGGTGGCGCCTTCCGGGGCGGTTGTCCACCAGGACAAGCTGATCCTGACCCCCTATGAGCGGGACACGCTTGCGATGGTGGGGGGTGACGACTTGCGCCTCTTTGCCACCGCGCTGGGCAAGATCGGGATTCTGGTCTGCTATGACAGTGAATTTCCCATCCTGGCCAGACGGTTGGCGCGGGCCGGGGCGGATATGATCCTGGTGCCATCCTGCACGGATTTTCCCGCCGGACAGACCCGTGTGCGGCAATCGGCGCGGGCGCGGGCGATCGAGAACCAGTGCCTCGTGGTGCAGGCGCCGCTTGTCGGGCGGGTCGAGGGCTGCGGGATCGTCGATGAAAGCACCGGCCGGGCGGGGCTTTTCTGTCCGCCCGATCATGGCCTGCCGTCCGATGGTATCCTGGCCCAGGGCGACACCGACAGCACCCGACCGGTCATCGCCGAGGTCGATCCCGCCGCCATCGCTGCGCCGCGCCAGGCTGGCCAGGTCGGCAATTTCGCCCATTGGGGGGAACAGGAAAGACACGATCGCGACGTCAAAACCATGGTCCTTGCGTGATTAACCCTTGAAAATCGGGCGTCTTGCGCTCATTTAGTGCCGTCCGCGCTGATGCGGAGAACAAATACGGAGTGAACATGGCCAAGGAAGAACTGCTCGAATTCCCCGGTGTCGTGAAGGAACTCCTGCCGAACGCGACATTCCTGGTCGAGCTGGAAAACGGCCATACGATCATCGCGCATACGGCAGGCAAGATGCGCAAGAACCGCATCCGTGTTCTGGCCGGCGACAAGGTGCAGGTCGAAATGACCCCCTATGACCTGACCAAGGGCCGGATCAATTACCGGTTCAAGTAACGCGAAGCCAACGGATTCGCGTCAGTGCGGGTGACCGTTTTGCGCAGCAGAATTGGACCGGCACCCGGCTGCAAGACTGGGCGCTGAAATGATCGACACCCCCAAACTCATCCTCGGCTCGGGCAGCCCGCGCAGGCTGGACCTGCTGGCGCAAATGGGCCTGACCCCGCACGCGGTGCGCGCCCCAGACATCGACGAAACCCCGGCGCCGGGTGAAAAGCCGCGCGATTATGTCCGCCGCATGGCCCGTGAAAAGGCCGAGGCCAGCACCTGCGCCGCTGATGAAGTCGTGCTTTGTGCCGATACCACCGTGTGCATGGGCCGCCGTATCCTTGGCAAGCCGGAAGATGCGGGCGAGGCGGCGACCTTCCTGCGCGCCCTGTCGGGCCGGAGGCACAAGGTCATCACAGCGATTGCCGTGCGAGCCGGTGACGTGATCCGCGTCAAGGATGTGGTTACGCAGGTCAGGATGAAACAACTCTCGAATATCGAGGTGAACGGCTATCTCGCCACCGGCGATTGGAAGGGCAAGGCGGGCGGCTATGCCATTCAGGGGCCGGCCGGGGCCTTCGTGCCGTGGATTTCCGGCTCTTACAGCGCCGTCATGGGCCTGCCGGTGGCCGAAACCGCCAACCTGCTGCGCTCCGTCGGAATCGAGGTCTGGGCATGAAGGGACGGCGGATCGTTCTCGACACGGTCGGCGGGCGCGAGGCCGCGGCCTTGCTCGTCGATGGCAAGCTCGATGACCTGTTGATCGACGATCCGGATCAGATCCGCCCCGGCGCGATCTTCCGCGCCATCTGCGACCGCCCGTTGAAAGGGCAGGGCGGCATGATCCTGCGCCTGCCCGATGGTGAAACAGCCTTCCTGCGGCAGGCGAGGGGATTGGCCCCGGGACAGCCCTTGCTGGTGCAGGTGACGGGCTATGCCGACGAGGGCAAGGCCGTGCCGGTCACAGCCAAGGTCCTGTTCAAGAGCCGCTATGCCATCGTCACCCCCGATGCGCCGGGCCGGAACGTGTCGCGCCGGATCAAGGATGATGAGGAACGCGAGCGCCTTCTCGAGGTCGCGCACGAGGTCGAGCTGCCAGAGGGGGCCGGCCTGATCCTGCGCTCCTCCTGCGCCGGGGCCGACCCGGAAGAGATCGCCACGGATATCGCCGACATGGCCGCACTGGCCACGGCTGTGATGGGCGACGGGGCTGGCCGTGAGCCCGAAGCGCTGGTCGAGGGTGACGGACCGCATGCGCTGGCCTGGCGCGAATGGACCGAGCCGGCGGATGTCGTCACAAAGCCCGGCAGCTTTATGGACGAAGGCGTCCTGGACCAGGCCGAGGCACTGGCCAGCGGGCGAGTGCCGCTTGGCGGTGGCGCCTTCATGTATGTCGAACCCACCCGCGCGTTGGTCGCGGTGGACGTGAACACTGGTGGCGATACCTCGCCGTCGGCGGGCCTCAAGGCCAACCTCGCGGCCGCCAAGGCCTTGCCCCGCGCGCTGCGCGTGCTGGGGCTGGGCGGGCAGGTGGTGGTGGATTGCGCGCCGATGACCAAGGCCCATCGCAAACAGGTCGACAGCGCCCTGCGCGCCGCCTTTCGCGCCGATCCGCTGGAGACCGCACTGGTGGGGTGGACGCCATTGGGCCATGTCGAATTGCAGCGCAAGAGGGAACGCTTGCCGATCGCGCCGATGCTTGGCAGCGTGCCGTCATGACCTGCCCGATTTGCGCCAAGCCCACCGCACCTGACTACCGTCCGTTTTGCAGCAGGCGCTGCGCTGATCTTGACCTCGCGCGCTGGCTGGGCGGACACTACGCCGTCCCGTCGCAGGACCCCGAGGAGGCGCTTGAGGCGCAAGAGGAAATGGACCGCCTGGAGGCCGGCCAAAAGACGCGCCCACATTGAGGCAAATAGGGTCTGGACACCCCACCAACCATCCCCTAGAACGCCCGCACCCGAACGCAAGACGTTCACCCGTGCCCGGGTAGCTCAGGGGTAGAGCAGTGGATTGAAAATCCTCGTGTCGGTGGTTCGATTCCGCCCCCGGGCACCACTGGAACTGTTGAAAAATGCCCTTCCGCATGCAGAGCGTTGATGTGTGCGATGTGTGCACTCTCGGGAATCTCTGAGATATCATTCCGTCGCTGCGAAACTTGGCCGTCTGCCCTCGCGCTCTTTCGAGCACGGCACTTGGATTTGCATTACTGATAGCGCTCTGCCTAGTGCCAGCTGCCCCTGCAAACGTCCTGTCCGAGGGTTTCGATGTCTGTCAAGGCCGAGAAAGTGGCCATGCGAAGAGGGATGTCCAGAGATGATTTGCGATCCGGTGGGAGCGTCAGCCTGCGAAAGGCTGTACCCAGGGTCCGATCAAACGCCATGGCGCATGATCAGCGCACGCCTTGAGACGCTTGCAAGAGCGCGCGAAAATGCGCGCGATACGAGCTGCTGCGCAATTGGTCCGAGGGTGAATCAACGATGTTTATGCTTTGCAGTTCATCGGCCGAAAACACGCCGATCCGCTTTATGGCGCCGACGGGATCGTCGAGCAGATCCTCGAACCGCAAAACAACGGAATGGCTGCCATGCCTTTCCATGAATCTGGCCGAAGCATCGTTATAGGCCTCGATATACGCCATCGTCGCCTTTGGATCATAAGCATATTCGTTGCTTTGCATGTAGTTTTTCGAGAATATCTCTGCCCCAAGGTCAACCGGATCACGCTGAACGAAGACGAAAACAGCATTGGGCAATCTGTCCGCCAGGAATGGGAGTCGCGGCAAGCTATGGGGGTTGGTGGACGTGACCACCCGCTTGCCATGTTCGACAAGCTCGTCGCGCGTGACGTGGAAAACCTGCTCGATTGAAAGGGCACCGCTGTCGTCGGGCGGTTTCTTGATGAACTCATAGAGCGGCTGCACCGTCGGGATTCCGGAAAGCATGCTTTCCAATAGCGTTTTGCCTGACCTCGATGCACCGAGAATGAAGAGAGTTGTGAACTGGCTGCTCCACCGCTGGTCCTGAACGGGATAGGCGCCTTCCGCGTTTTGGTCATCACTCGGTCTCGTCCATTTCTTGACCACTGCCGATCCAAGGGTAGCGAGCCGGTTGCAGGCCAAAAGTCGAATTTGTTGCTTCTTCGACCGGCGCGATTGGACACTGCGGTCACGCTTTGGCCGCGGTAGGTAGCATGCGGTTCACTCCCGCAGGACGGCATGGCATGCAAGAGGCGTTCCAACGCGGCACGGCACCGGGGTCGGACCGGGGCTGGTTCTTGACATGGGCGCTTCCGTCGGCAGGGTGGCGCGGTATCCGTCCAAAACCGAGCCGGGAGTTCTCTCGTTGTCGTCCAATCCGAAACTCGACCGGTATGACCGCGCCATTCTGCGTCAGTTGCAGCGGCAGGGGCGGATGACCAAGGTGGCCCTTGCCGAGGCCGTCAATCTTTCCCCCACGCCCGCCCATGACCGGATGAAGAAGCTGGAGAAAGCGGGGCTGATCACCGGGTATCGGGCCGAGGTCGACCTGCGCCGGATCGCGCCCATGACCGAAGTTCTGGTTGAGATCACGTTGTCCAACCACCGGGCCGAGGATTTCCGCCGTTTCGAAAAGGAAATGGAGTCCCGGCCCGAGGTCTGCACCTGCTGGGCGCTGGGCGGTGGTGTCGATTACATGCTGCGGCTGGTGGTCGAGGACGTGGACGCCTATCAGCGGCTCATGGATGCGTTGCTGGAGGGCGATGTCGGGATCGACCGTTACTTCGGCTACATCGTGACCAAACCGGTGATCGACCGTCCGGCACGCATCCCGGATTGATCCGAGAAATCCTCTGATAACCGGGCTTTGCCGCGACGGATCGTCGGTTCGGGGCAGGCAACTCGGGCACATCCTCTGCCCTTGATCGTCTAGCCTGACTTCATTCCAACAGATTGGCCGAAGGAGTGCGTCATGCCAGACGATTTTCGTGTTGCCTCACCGCAATTGACCGATGCGAGGCTGCTGCGGTCCTTTTCCTATATCGGCGGCAAGTGGGAGGCCGCCAGCGATGGTGCGACGCAACCTGTGACCGATCCGGCCAGCGGTCAGGTTGTTGGCCATGTCGCTGCCCTGTCGGGGGCAGAGGCCGTTGCTGCGGTGGATGCCGCCCAGGCGGCCTTTGCCGGGTGGTCCATGACCCTGCCGCAGGACCGCGCCGCCATTCTGCGCCGCTGGTTCGACTTGATGATGGAACACAAGGAGGACCTGGCCCGGATCATGGTGGCCGAGCAGGGCAAGCCACTCTCGGAAGCGCGGGGCGAAATCGACTATGCGGCCTCCTTCGTCGAGTATTATGCCGAAGAGACCAAGCGCCCCAATGTCGAAGGCGTAACCAGCCATCTGCCCGATGCCGAGGTCGAACTCTGGTTGGAGCCGGTGGGCGTGGCGGCGCTGATCACGCCGTGGAACTTCCCTTCGGCCATGCTGACCCGCAAGGCCGCCGCGGCACTGGCGGCGGGCTGCACCGTGGTCGCGCATCCCAGCGTCGAAACCCCCTTTTCCGCCCTGGCCCTGGCCGAGCTGGCCGAGCGCGCAGGCCTTCCGGCGGGTGTGTTCAACGTGGTCACCGGCGATGCGCCGACGATCGTGGAGCCCTGGACACAGGACAGCCGGGTGCGGGCCCTGTCGTTCACCGGGTCCACAGAGGTGGGGCGGCTGCTCTATCGCCAATCCGCCGACACGGTAAAGAAACTGGTGCTGGAACTGGGCGGCCATGCCCCGGTCATTGTGTTCAAGGGGTGCGATCTGGATGAGGCGGTGGCCGAAACCATCAAGGCGAAATTCGCCACCTCGGGGCAGGACTGCCTGGGCGCGAACCGGATCTATGTGGAGCGGCCGGTCTATGATGCCTTCTGCGAGAAATTCACCAAGGCGACCAAGGCGCTGAGCGTGGGACGCGGCATGGACGATCCCGATATCGGCCCGCTGATGAACGAAAAGGCGGTGCAGAAGCAGGAAGAGCAGGTTGCCGATGCGCTGGAAATGGGCGCCACTCTGGCCTGCGGCGGCGCGCGGCTGGACCTTGGCCCGCTGTTCTATGCGCCGACGGTGTTGACCGATGTGCCCGATGGCGCTGCAATCATGTCAGAGGAAACCTTCGGCCCCGTCGCGGCAATCACGCCTTTCGACACCGAGGAAGAGGTCGTGACCCGCGCCAATGCCACCGAATACGGGCTGGTCGCCTATCTGCACAGCCTCGATCCGCGCCGCATCTACCGCGTCAGCCGGGCCCTGCAATTCGGAATGGTTGCGGTCAACCGCACCAAGGTGACAGGCGCCCCGATCCCCTTTGGCGGCACCAAGCAATCCGGGCTTGGCCGCGAAGGGGCGCGGCGCGGCATGGAAGAATTCATGGAATTGAAATACGTCTGCCGCGACTGGGCATGACGATGGAAGAAGCGGGCAAGGAATTTCCAGGATTTCCTTCGCCCCGAAGAAGGGAAAGACAAAATGCTGAAGAATGACATGCTTGAACAATGGGATCGGGAAAATTTCTTCCATCCCTCGACCCACCTTGCCGGCTTTGCCCGGGGCGAGGTTCCGCAGCGCGTGGTCACGGGCGGGCAGGGCTGCCATATCGAAGATCGCGAGGGCAACCGTTTGCTGGATGCCTTTGCCGGGCTCTACTGCGTGAACGTGGGCTATGGACGTCAGGACATCGCCGAGGCGATTTCCGAACAGGCCAAGGAACTGGCCTATTACCACTCCTATGTGGGCCACGGCACCGAGGCCTCGATCACACTGTCCAAAATGATCCTGGATCGCGCGCCTGAAGGCATGTCCAAGGTCTATTTCGGCCTTGGCGGGTCCGACGCGAACGAGACCAACGTGAAACTGATCTGGTATT
>PR_CR_10_Liq_2_inCRDRAFT_1000205_pt1 | contig 17116 bp, 18 predicted proteins | sample PRCRCaboRojoPR_FD_10245 | JGI IMG/M metagenome (IMG submission 10245) | reverse complement strand
GCGCGCGACAGCTGGCGTTCGCGGTGGATCACGAACAGGCCCGATCCCATGATCACCGCGATCCCCGCCAGGGTCAGCGGATCGGGGAAGTCGCTGAAGATCAGGTAGCCCACCAACGTCGCCATGACGATTTCCAGGTAGTGCAGCGGGGCCAGCGTGGCCGAGGGCGCGAATTTCAGCGCATAGGTCATCATCATGTGGCTGAGCGCCGCGAAACCGCCCACGCCCAGAAGCCACAGCCAAGCCAGGCCTTGCGGCATGACAGGATCCAGCGTCGCCCAGCCGCGCCCGTCGGCCAGCCAGATGATCGGCACGGTGGCCGCGCTCGCGATCAGCGCGGTATGGAACTGCATCGCAACCGGGTGCATCCGTCGCGACAGGCCGCGGGTGATCAGCATGTAGGCAGCAAAGCTGAAGGCGGTGCCCAGCGGCAGCAGCGCGACATAGCCGAAAGCGACGAAACTGGGCTGGATCACCAGAAGCGAACCGCCGAACCCCACGATCGAGGCGCCGATCCGGCGCGGCCCGATCTCGTCCCCGAACAGGTATTTCGCGACGAAGAGGATGATGAACGGTTCGACGAAGACGATGGCCAGCGCATCGGCGATGGGCATGACCCGAATGGCGGCAATGAAGAAATAGGTGGAAAGGATCAGGAAGAATGACCGCCACAGCAGCATGGACAGCGTGCCTGGTCCGGGGCGCAGGCCAAGCCCGAGCCAAAGGCAGATCGGCAACATCAGCGCTGCCTGGATGACGAACCGCGCTGCGGTGATCTGGCCGACGGGCAGGGTATCGGCGGCCAGCTTGGCGGCCACGTCCAGCATCGGCGCCGACAGGCAGAAGCCGATCATCAGAAGGATGCCGGGCAGAATGCGGTCGGCGTGGATGGCGTGTGCGGTGGTCATGAAAACAGCGCCTAGGCGGGCAGCGGGGAAAGGTCTAGCGCGAAAACGACGCGGCCCGCATCATTCGGCGGGTTGGAATCCGGTGATCAGCTGTCGCAATCCCAGCGCGGCCCCGGCAAGGATGGCCGCGAAGGTGACGGGTGCGCTCCATGCCAGCACGGAAAAGGCCGACAGCCCCTGTCCGATGGAACAGCCCAGCGCGACCACGGCGCCGACGCCCATCAGCGCCGCTCCGAGGATCTGGCGGCGCAGCTCGCGCGGGTCCTCGCAGGCTTCCCAGCGGAAATGTCCCTTGATCAACGACCCGATGAAGGCCCCGGTCAGAACCCCCAGAACCGAGCCGATGCCGAAGGTCAGTTCGTTGCCCGAAGCCGTCATGGCATAGAGCATCGTCGCGCCTACGGGCGCGGTGAAGGTATGCGATTGCACCGGGGTCTCGGCAAAGCTCTCGATCGACAGCCAATAGGTGCCGGCCCAGGCCAGCACCACGGACAGCCCCACGACGATGCCCCAGAAGATCGAGGTGGGCGAGGCGCGCAAAAGGGGGGACCGCAGGGCGAAAAGCAGAATCAGAAGGCCTATGCCCAGTCCGAAAATGGCCGGGTTTGTCCCGGTCAGGCCGGCCAGCCCGTGCGCGATGCCGGGGGTGGCGCCGCTGACGGGGGATTCGGGGAAGATCAGGACGCGCAACCAGGCCAGCGGACCTGACAGGGTGATCAGCGCCGACAGCCCCATCACCAGCACGATCACGAAGGACCGCATGTCGCCGCCGCCCAAGCGCGCCAGCGCGCCATAGCCGCAATTGCCGGCAATCGCCATCCCATAGCCGAAGACCAGCCCACCCGCGATCGAGGCCAGAGGGTTCCAGCTCTGGCCAGATAGGCGGTGGTTTCGGCGTCGAACAGACCGAGTGCCATCAGGGAAAAACTGCCGATCACGGCCACGCCGATGGCTACGGCCCACATCCGCATGCGGGTGTCATCATGACCGTAGAGCCAGTCCTCGATCGCGCCGAGCGTACAGAAACGGCCAAACCGGGCGGCCAGACCCAGCAATATGCCACCGGTCAGCCCGATGAGGGCCGCCATATTGGCATAGCCGATGGTCTCCAGCATTGTGTCCTCCCAATCGCCGCCGACAGGGTTCAGCCGTGACGGCAGAACATGTCGTAGACAAGGTCCAGTATTTGTCGCGGACGCTCGTCGGTCAAGCGATAGTAAATCGTCTTGCCTTCGCGCCGGGGGGTGACGAGCCCTTCGAGCCGCAGCCGCGACAACTGCTGTGACACCGCCGCTTGTCGGGCCGAGAGCAGGTTTTCAAGCTCGGTCACGGATTTCTCTCCTGTGGCCAGATGGCACAGGATCATCAGCCGCCCTTCATGGCTGATGGCCTTGAGGAAATTGGACGCATCGGTGGCGTTATCAGCCATCCGATCCATGTCCTCGGTCGCGATCGAATTATCTATTATGGGAAGGCCCATGATCCACCTGCCTCGAGTTCGGCAGACACTATCCTGTTCCTGGGCCGAGGGGAACGGGCGCTCCGGTGCGTCGACCTCGAAATGCGCGTTCTCCGCAACAGGGGGGGGGACCCTGGTCATCTGGATCTATCCTGCGGTCGAAGGGTCCATCAGGCCTTCCTCGATCACCATGTGTTCCACCATCCCCCAGAAGAAGTCCTCTCCCGGATAGCCTTCCAAACGATTCGCCTCGATGCCATCGACCACCAACACAAACGTTGGTGTGAAGGTCAGCCGGCGCGCCAGATCCAGATCCTCGGGCACCGGCTCGTGTATGTTGATCCGGCGCAGCGGCGCGGTCTCGCCAAGGGCCGTTTTCGGGTAGATTGGCCCGATTTCCTCGTCCCAGCGGATGCAATAGGCGCAGCCATGCTGGTCGACCATGACCAACTCGACCTCCGGTGCGGTGGACTGCTGGGCAATGGCAGCGTTGCTCGTGACGAAGAGTGCGCCAAGGGCGGCGAGAAGACGGATCATACCGGAATTGACCTTTGCAATTTCACTTACCATAATTCGAATATGTGAATTTTTCAAGGAGCAGGCATGTTCGACGTGTCCTTCATGGGGGCGTTCCTCGCGGGGCTGCTGGCGTTCATGACGCCGTGCATCCTGCCGATGGTTCCGTTCTACTTCTCCTATATGGCGGGCATTTCCATGTCCGAACTGCGCGACGACGGCGGCATTGCGCCCGGGGCCCAGCGCCGCCTGACCGTCTCGGCGATCATGTTCGCGCTGGGCGTCACGACGATCTTCATGCTTCTGGGTCTCGGGGCCACGGCGCTTGGCCAGGCCTTTGCCGCGGTCAGGGAGCCGCTCAGCTATGTCGCCGCCGCCGTCATCTTCGTCTTCGGCCTGCATTTCCTCGGGGTCATCCGCATCGGCTTCCTCATGCGCGAGGCCCGGATGGAAAGCAAATCGGACCCGTCCACGGTGCTGGGCGCCTACGTGATGGGGCTCGCCTTCGGCTTTGGCTGGACGGCCTGCGTCGGCCCGGTGCTGGCGACGATCCTGATGATGGCCAGCGGCATGGGCGACCTGACGCGCGGCACCCTGCTGCTGGCGGTATTCGGGCTGGGCATGACATTGCCGTTTGTCATTGCCTCGTTCTTCGCCAAGCCGTTTCTTGGGTTCATGCAGCGGCACCGCGCCAAGATGGCTTACGTCGAAAAGGTGATGGGGGTCTTGCTGATCGTCTTCGCGATTCTCATCGCCACCAACACCATCAACGCGATCGGGAACTGGATGATCGAAACGTTCCCGGGCTTTACGAATATCGGCTAGACTGGCCGAACAAACAGGGAGGACGACCAATGCTGAAGAAACTGCTTGCGGCCTTCGTGGCCCTGCCACTCGCTGTTGCCGCTCAGGCGGCGGAGCTGGGTGACGATGGCCTGCACAAGGCCGACTGGATGCACGAAACCTTCCTCGACCTGCGCGAGGACCTGGCCGATGCCACTGCCGAGGGCAAGCGCCTGGCGATCATGATCGAGCAGCGGGGCTGCATCTACTGCACCAAGATGCACGAGGAGGTCTACCCGATCCCCGAGATCGACGCCTTGCTGCACGAGGCATTCTATGTCGTGCAGATCAACATGTTCGGCGATCTGGAAGTCACCGATTTCGATGGCGAGGCCCTGCCCGAGAAGGACATGGTCCGCAAATGGGGCGCGATGTACACGCCGACGATCTACTTCTTCCCCGAAGAGGTGACTGAGGAGGCCCCGGCAAATCGCGTGGCCGCCGCCTACGTGCCCGGCGCCCTGAGCCCGGGCATGTTCTACAACATGCTCACCTATGTGCGGGACGGGGTTTACGAAACCGAAAACTTCCAGAAATATCACGCCAATATCTTCAACGCGGGCGAGGGGCTTTACGCTGATCGGGCCGAGTGATCGGGCTCGTAGGCGCGGCATCCATTCGTATACATAAATTCAATGCTATGAATTTGATGTTGCGAGTCGCCGCCTCGGTGCGCTACGGTATACGAAATAATAAGTTCGAAAGACCTTAGGGAGGGATCATGAAGCGAACTATTGCACTAGCAGCCGGCATGGCCATGGGGGCTGGCATGGCGCTGGCCGACATGGTGGCCCCGGCAGACGTCACATACGGCGAATACGGAGAAATCGAACAATCGCTGACCGGCGTGCCCGGCGATGCCGAGGCCGGTCGCGAGGTGATGATCACCCGCGGGCTGGGCAATTGCGTGGCCTGCCACGCGGTCACCGCCCTTGAAGACATCCCGTTCCATGGCGAAGTCGGGCCGATTCTCGATGGTGTGGGCAGCTACCGCACCGAGGCCGAGCTGCGCGGCATTGTCGCCAACGCCAAGATGACCTTTCCTGAAAGCGTGATGCCGGCCTTCTACAAGGTCGATGGCTTCATCCGCCCCGGCAATGCCTTTACCGGCAAGGCCGCCGAGGGTCCGCTGGACCCGCTTCTGACTGCGCAACAGATCGAAGATGTCGTTGCCTACCTGATGACCCTGACCGACTGACAAGGACGGACAGGGCACCGCGAACCCGAGAGGAGAAAACATGAGCTTTTCGCGTAGAGAGACCATCCTGATGGCGCTGGGGGCCGCGGCCGCAACCGCGCTGCCGATGTCGGCCCGTGCCGCGATCGAGGATGCCATTGCCGCATTTACCGACGGCGCCGAAATGGCCGAGAGCGGGATTACCCTGACGGCCCCCGAGATTGCCGAGAACGGCAACACCGTGCCGATCGAAGTCAGCGCTCCGGGCGCCGCCTCGATCATCATTCTGGCTGCTGGCAACCCGACGCCGGGTGTCGCGACCTTCAACTTCGGCCCGCTGGCCGGGGCGCAGGCCGCATCGACCCGTATGCGTCTGGCCGGCACGCAGGACGTCGTCGCCATCGCCAAGATGGAAGACGGTTCTTACGCTCAGGCCCGCCAGGAAGTGAAAGTCACCATCGGCGGCTGCGGCGGCTAAACCTAGGAGAGGATAAAGACATGGCAGACAACGTTACCCCCCGCGTCCGCGTCCCTCGTGATGCCGCCGCCGGCGAAACCATCACGATCAAGACGCTCATTTCGCACCCGATGGAATCGGGCCAGCGCAAGGACAGCGACGGCAACACCATTCCGCGGTCGATCATCAACCGCTTCACCTGTGAATTCAACGGCGAGAGCGTCATGGAAATGATCCTCGAACCTGCGATTTCCACCAACCCGTTCATCGAGTTCCAGGCCATCGTGCCCGAAAGCGGCACCTTTGCCTTTACCTGGTACGACGACGACGGGTCGGTCTACGAAGAGTCGAAGGACATCGCTGTCAGCTAAGGCTGGCGGTTCACAGGGAGGAATAACAATATGACAATGTCCACACTCAAAACCGCTGTCTGCGGGCTGGCCCTTCTGGCCGCTCCGCTGGCAGCAAGCGCCGAGGAGCTGGTTGTCAACGGTGAGATCGAGATGATCACCGAGACCGAGCCAGCGGCGCATCTGGACGGCGCGCTGTCCACCGTGCGCTCGGGCTGGACGTTCCGGACGACGGAAACCAAGGCCTTGCAGATGGACGACTTCGAAAACCCGGCGATGATCAATGTCGATAACGGCATGGCAGCCTGGAACACGGCCGACGGAGCAGAAGGTAAATCCTGTGCCGATTGCCACGGGGCCATGGAAGACTCCATGGAAATGGTCCGTGCGACCTATCCCAAGTGGAACGAAGAGGCCGGCGAGGTTCGCAACATCCAGATGCAGATCGACGATTGTCGCGTGAACCAGATGAGCGCCGAGCCCTACGGGCTGGATTCGCGTCCCATGCTGGCGATGGAAGCGGCGATTTCTTCGGTCGGTCGTGGCCAGGTCGTTGACGTGGCCATTGACGGCCCCGCTGCCGAGACCTGGGAAAAGGGCAAGGAAATCTACTACACCCGTTTCGGTCAGCTGGACCTGTCCTGCGCGTCCTGTCACGAGCTGAACTACGATAACTACATTCGGGCCGACCACCTGTCCCAGGGGCAGATCAACGGGTTCCCGACCTATCGTCTGAAGAATGCCCGCCTGAACGGCACGCATTCGCGCTTCCGTGGCTGTATCCGCGACACCCGTGCCGAGACCTACTCGGTCGGCAGCCCGGAATTCGTGGCGCTGGAGCTCTACGTCGCCTCGCGCGGCAACGGCCTGACCGTCGAAGGCCCGGCCGTCCGTAACTGATCCGAAGGCCCGCGCCGGTTCCGCCGGTGCGGGTTTTCTTTAACCAAAGATATTCACTTTTGCGCATATGATGCGCGGAAGGGACCAAGACAAAAGGACCCGCACATGATCTCCCGTCGTGATTTCCTCCAGGCTTCAATGGCGGCCTCGGCCATGGTCGGCGCGTCCGGCTTCGGCAATTGGAGCAAGTTGGCCGCGCAGCAGGCGCTGACACAGGATCAGCTTTTGCAGTTCGACACCTTCGGGAACGTTTCGCTGGTCCATATCACCGACATTCACGCCCAGCTGAAACCGATCTATTTCCGCGAACCGGAAATCAATCTGGGGGTGGGCGACAACAAGGGCGCCGTTCCGCACATCACGGGCGCGGAGTTCCGCAAGCTCTACGGGATCGAGGATGGAAGCCCGTCGCATTACGCGCTGACCTACAACGATTTCTCGGCCCTCGCGCAGACCTACGGCAAGATGGGCGGCATGGACCGCGTCGCCACGGTCGTGAACGCGATCCGCGCGGAACGGCCCGATGCGCTGCTGCTGGATGGTGGCGACACATGGCACGGATCCTACACCTGCTACCACACCGAGGGGCAGGACGTGGTCAACGTTATGAACGCGCTCAAACCCGACGCGATGACCTTCCACTGGGAATTCACCCTCGGCCAAGACCGCGTGCGCGAACTGGTCGATGGTCTGCCCTATGCTGCGCTGGGCCAGAACATTTTTGATGCCATGTGGGACGAGCCCGCGGCCGAATTCAAACCCTACCAGTTCTTCGAGCGGGGTGGCGTCAAGATCGCCGTGATCGGGCAGGCCTTCCCCTACATGCCCATCGCCAATCCCGGCTGGATGTTCCCCGACTATTCCTTCGGGATCCGGGACGAACACATGCAGCAGATGGTCGATGAGGTCCGCGCCCAGGGGGCCGAATGCGTCGTTTGCCTGTCCCATAACGGGTTTGACGTGGACAAGAAGATGGCCTCGGTCGTCAGCGGCATCGACGTGATCCTGACCGGCCACACCCATGACGCGTTGCCCGAACCGGTTCTGGTGGGCGACACGATCCTGATCGCCTCGGGCTCGAACGGCAAGTTCGTCAGCCGCGTCGATCTGGATATCCAGAACGGCCGCATGATGGGCTTCCGCCACAAGCTGATCCCGATCTTCTCGGACGTGATCGAACCCGATGCCGAAATTGCCGCCCTGATCGACGAGCAGCGCGCGCCCTACGAGGCGGAGCTGACCGAGGTGATCGGCCAGACCGACGGGCTGCTCTATCGCCGCGGCAATTTCAACGGCAGCTGGGACGACCTGATTTGCGACGCGCTGATGAGCGAACGTGAGGCGGACATCGCCATGTCGCCCGGCGTGCGCTGGGGGCCGTCGATCCTGCCGGGGCAGGACATCACCCGCGAGGATATCTGGAACGTGACCTCGATGACCTATGGCCGCGCCTATCGCACGGAAATGACCGGGGAATTCATCCACACCATCCTCGAGGACGTGGGTGACAACCTGTTCAATCCCGACCCCTATTACCAGCAGGGCGGCGACATGGTTCGCATCGGGGGCATGGGCTATCGCATCGACATCACCAAGCCCCAGGGCAGCCGCATCACCGACATGACCCTGCTATCCACGGGCGAAGCCATCGACCCGGCCAAGACCTATGTGGTCGCCGGGTGGGCCAGTGTGAACGAAGGCACCGAAGGACCGCAGATCTGGGACGTGGTGGAAAACCACATCCGCAACCAGGGCACCGTGACCGTGACGCCGAATACCAGCGTCGAAGTCGTGGGCGCCTGAGCCGCATTACGTATCGAGAGGACGAGACATGGACATGAAGTTCAAAGGCATGAAGCCCTCGCGCCGCTCCTTCCTGACGGGGGCAGCCGCCGCCGGGGTGGGCAGCGTTGCCGCGACCGTCGCAAAGGGGCAGACCGCCCCCGACCCGGCGATCACCGAATTGCAGGACTGGCAGGTCTATCTGGGGGATGGCGTTGATGCCGCGCCCTATGGCATGCCCTCCAAGCATGAAAGCCACGTGGTGCGCCGCACCGTGGAATGGCTGACCGCCGACAACGTGTCGTCGATCAACTTCACCCCGCTGCACGAGCTTGACGGGATCATCACCCCCAACGGCGTTTGCTTCGAACGTCACCATGGCGGCGCGGCAGAGATTGACCCGGCCGAGCATCGCCTGATGATCAACGGGCTGGTCGACAAGGAACTGGTCTTCACCATGGAAGACCTGATGCGCTTCCCGCGTGAAAATCACGTCTATTTCCTGGAATGTGCCGCCAATACCGGCATGGAATGGGCCGGCGCGCAGCTCAATGGCTGCCAGTTCACCCACGGCATGATCCACAACGTCATGTATACCGGCATCCCGCTCAAGCTTCTGCTGGCCGAGGCGGGGCTCAAGACCAATGCCAAGTGGATCCTGCCCGAAGGCGCGGATGCGTCGGCGATGACCCGNTCNATCCCGATCGAGAAGGCGCTGGACGATTGCCTCGTGGCCTTCAAGATGAACGGCGAGGCGCTTCGCACCGAGCAGGGCTACCCGGTTCGCTTGGTCGTGCCCGGCTGGGAAGGCAACATGTGGGTCAAGTGGCTCCGCCGCATCGAGGTGGGCGATGAACCCTGGCACCACCGCGAGGAGACCTCCAAATATACCGACCTGCTCGAAGACGGCACCGCGCGCCGTTTCACCTGGGAGATGGACGCGAAGTCGGTCATCACCAATCCCAGCCCGCAGGCTCCGCTGACCCATGGCCCCGGCTACACGGTCCTGACCGGTGTGGCGTGGTCCGGCCGGGGCACCATCCCGCGGGTCGACGTGACGCTGGACGGTGGCAAGAACTGGCACCAGGCCCGGATGTCCGGCCCCAGCCTGAACAAGTCGATGCACCGCTTCTACTTTGAATTCGAATGGGACGGTAAACCGCTTCTGCTGCAAAGCCGTGCCCATGACAGCACCGGCTATGTGCAGCCCACCAAGAACCAGCTGCGTGAATGGCGGGGCGAGAATTCCATCTATCACAACAACGGTATCCAGACCTGGTACGTGAACGAAAAAGGCGAGGCCGAGAATGTCGAAATTTCCTAATCAACTCGCTCTGGTCGCCGTCGCCACGACCTCGGTCGTGGCCCTGAGCGTCGGCCTGTCCGAACGTGCCGCCTACCGGGCGGACCTGGCCGCCGCCGAAGCACAGGCCATGGCCGAGGAAACCCAGGCTGCCGAGGCGTCGGCGGTCGCAGAAGTGGCCGAGGCCGAAACCGTGGTGACCGAAGAGGTCACCGAAGAGGTTGTCGCCGAGGCCGAGGTCGTCGAAGAGGCGGTTGAAGAACCAGCCGAGGATGTCGTGGCCGAGGCCCCGGTCGCCGAAGACGCCCCCGCCGAAGAGATGCACGCCGGCATGGCATTCGAAGGCGGCACGTCGCGCCCCGCGCTTTTCGTCGGGGCCGCTTGGGCTGAAAGCCATGAAAGCCCTATGATCGGTGAGCTTGAAGGCATTACCTTTGACCTGGGCCGCGAGGCGCTGCCCGAAGAGGTCGCCGCCTGGAACATTGACATCCGACCCGATGGTCAGGGCCTGCCGGTGGGGTCCGGCGATGTCTGGACCGGCGAAGAGGTCTATATCGAGAATTGCGCCATGTGCCACGGCGATTTCGGCGAGGCCGTGGGCCGCTGGCCGGTGCTGGCCGGAGGCTGGGATACGCTGACCCACGAAGATCCGGTGAAAACGCCGGGCTCCTACTGGCCCTACCTGTCGACCGTCTGGGACTACGTGCATCGCGCCATGCCCTATGGCCAGGCCCAAAGCCTGACCGATGACGAGGTTTACGCGATCACCGCCTACCTCTTGTATCTCAACAACCTCGTGGACGACGATTTCGAACTGTCGAACGAGAACTTCACCGAGGTGCGCCTGCCCAATGAGGACGGGTTCTTCATGGATGACCGTGAAGAGGGCGAAATCCCCGCCTTCAGCGAAGAGCCCTGCATGGAGAACTGCAAGGACAGCGTCGAGATCACGATGCGCGCGACCATTCTGGACGTGACGCCCGAAGAGGAAGAAGGGGCCGAGGTCACCGAGGCCGCTGCCGAGACTTCGGAAGAGCCCGCGACAGAGGAAGCGGCCGCCGAAGAAGCCCCGGCCGAGGAAGACGCAACTGAAATGGCCGCTGTCGATCCGGCGCTGGTCGAGGAAGGTGAAGGGGTCTTCCGCAAGTGCCGCGCCTGTCACCAGGTGGGCGAGGGTGCCGTGAACCGCACCGGTCCGCATCTCAACGGTGTGCTTGGGCGCACGATCGGTGGTCTGGATGACTTCCGCTATTCCGGCGTCTTCGAAGAAGCCAAAGCGGCGGGCGAGGTCTGGGGTCCCGAGAACCTGGGCGCTTACCTGGCTGATCCGCGCGGGGCCATGCCGGGGACCAAGATGTCCTTTGCCGGCCTGCGCAGCGAGGACGAGATCGCGGCAATGATCGCCTATCTCTCGACCTTCGAGGCCCAGTAATGGTGCGCCGGGCGCTTTTCCCGGCGATTCTGATCGCTGGCCTGGGCGGCCCCGTGGCCGCCCAGGTCGGGGGCGATCCGGAGCGTGGCGAGGTGCTGTTCCGCTCCGATTGCGCCTCGTGTCACCAGGTCGGGCAGGGCGCCCGCAATCGCGTCGGTCCGCATCTGAATGGCATCTTCGATCGCCAAGCGGGCCAGATCGAGGATTTTCGCTATTCCGAGGACATGATGCTGCGGGCGAACGCCGGGCTGAAATGGGATTTCGAGAGCCTTGACCGCTATATCGAGAACCCGCGCGTCTTCGTCAGCCGCACCCGCATGAACTATGCCGGCATGGAAAGCGCCGAAGATCGCTCGGACCTGCTTGCCTATCTGCGCCTGTTCTCGGCCGATCCGGCCAACATCCCCGAGGCAGCGCCGACAGCGGCCGCAGTGGACCACGAGGTCGCCCCCGAGATCCTGGCCATCGTCGGTGATCCGGCCTATGGCGAATACTTGTCCACCGAATGCACGTCCTGCCACCAGGAAAGCGGGGCCGCCAACGGAATCCCCTCGATCACCAACTGGCCGGCGGATGTCTTTGTCACCGCGATGCACGCCTACAAGGAGGGGGTGCGCGAACATAACGTCATGGAAATGATGGCCAGCCGCCTGTCGAACGAGGAGATCGCGGCGCTGGCTGCCTATTTCGAAAACATCGAATAGGCCCTAGACTAGGATTGGGCCGATCATGGCCCGGGCCCGGCACGACCGGGTGAACAGAACGGAAGCGATGCCGGAGACAACCGGCACATCCGATGACAAGGGAGGAGACCCAATATGAAACTCAATCGCAGAGCCTTTATCGGCACGGCGGCAGCTGGCGCAGCCACGCTCTCGGCACCAATGGTGATGGGCGCAGCTCATGGTAAACCGCGTGTCGTCGTTGTCGGCGGCGGGGCAGGCGGCGCCACGGCAGCGCGCTATCTCGCCAAGGATTCGAATGGTGAGATCGACGTGACGCTGATCGAACCGACGCGCCATTATTACACCTGCTTCTTTTCCAACCTCTATATCGGTGGGTTCCGCAGCATCGACAGCATCGGCCACTCCTATGGCACGCTGGCCAGCGAATACGGTATCAACGTGCTGCATGACTGGGCCACCGGCGTCGACCGCGATGCCAAGACCGTCAGCACCGCAGGCGGCTACACGCTGCCCTATGACCGGCTGATCCTGTCACCCGGCATCGACTTCGTGGATGGTGCCGTGCCCGGCTGGGACATCAGCGCCCAGGACCGGATGCCCCATGCCTACAAGGCCGGCAGCCAGACGGAACTGCTCAAGGCCCAGATCGAGGCCATGCCCGAGGGCGGCACCTATGCCATGGTCGCGCCGCCCAACCCGTTCCGCTGCCCTCCGGGGCCGTATGAACGGGTCAGCATGGTTGCGCACCTGCTCAAGCAGATCAATCCGACTGCCAAGATCCTGATCGCCGATCCCAAGCAGAACTTCTCCAAGCAGGCGCTGTTCGAAGAAGGCTGGAACCGGCATTATTCCGGGATGATCGAGCGTATCGGCCCCGATTTCGGTGGTGGTAATGTCGAGGTCGATCCCGAGGCGATGACGGTGACCATCGATGGCAGCGTGACCAACGTGGACGCCTGTAACGTGATCCCGGCCATGAAGGCGGGCCGCATTGCCGATATCGCCGGCATCACCGAAGGCAACTGGGCACCGGTCAATGCCGCTGACCTCAGCTCGAAGATGGACGAGAACATCCATGTGCTCGGCGATGCCTGTGCCCAGGGCGACATGCCGAAATCCGGCTTCTCGGCCAACAGCCAGGCCAAGGTCTGCGCGAACGCGGTGCGCGGGGCCCTGACCGGGTCCACCGTGTTCCCGGCGCGTTTCGCCAATACCTGCTGGTCGCTGATCGACACCGATGACGGGGTCAAGGTCGGCGCCACCTACGAGGCAACCGAGGAGAAGATCGCCAAGGTCGACGGCTTCGTCTCGGATACCGGCGAAAGCGCCGAGGTCCGTGCCGCCACCTACCAGGAGTCGATCGGTTGGTATGACGGCATCACCGCCGACATGTTCGGCTAAATCCTGTCTCCGCGGGCATTGATTTAGGTCAATGCCCGCGGGCATCCGCTCTGGGATTATGGGACAGGACAAGGAGGATCATCCGATGAAAATGTTTGCTGCTATTGCCCTTTGCCTGACGGCCACGACCGCCTTGGCCCAAGAGGCTGTCATGACGCCGTTTGATGGCAGTTTTGACGATGCGACCTTTGCCGTCGAAAACGAGATCGTCGGACGTGGACTGGTCATCGACTATGTCAGCCATGTGGGTGAGATGCTCAACCGCACCGGCGAAGACGTGGGGTCCGATGTGACCATTTTCGATGCCGCCGACGTGTTCCTTTTCTGCTCTGCCACCGTATCGCGCGAGGTGATGGAAGCGGACCCGATGAATATCGCGCATTGCCCTTATGGCGTCTTTGTCACCGAACAGGATGGCGAGGTCATGATTGGGCATCGCACCTATCCGGACGGGCCGATGCAGGCCGTCGAATCCTTGCTGGACGATATTGTCCAGGCTGCTGCTGGGACCTGACCTGACATGAAATACGATGACTACTTCCGCTCGGAACTCACCCGGCTGAAGGACGAAGGCAATTATCGCGTCTTCGCCGACCTGGAGCGGGAGCGCGGAGCGTTTCCCAAGGCACGCAACCATATTGACGATGCCGTGCGCGACGTGACCATCTGGTGTTCCAACGACTACCTTGGGATGGGCCAGAACCCTGAAGTGCTGGCTGCGATGCATGAGGCGCTGGATACCGTGGGGGCCGGCGCCGGGGGCACACGCAACATCTCAGGCACCACCCACCACCATGTGCTGCTGGAACGCGAGCTGGCCGACCTGCATGGCAAGGAGGCGGCGCTGTTGTTCACCTCGGGCTACGTGTCGAACTGGGCCACGCTGGGCACGTTGGGCGCGAAGATTCCGGGGCTGGTCATCCTGTCGGACGCGCTCAACCATGCCAGCATGATCGAGGGCATCCGCCATTCGAAGGCGCAGAAAGTGATCTGGAAACATAACGATCTCGACGATCTTGAGGCGCACCTGATGGCCTTGCCGGCCAATGCGCCCAAGCTGATCGCCTTCGAGAGCGTCTATTCCATGGATGGCGATATCGCGCCGATCAAGGAGATCTGCGACCTCGCCGAGCGCTACAACGCGATGACCTATCTGGACGAGGTCCATGCGGTTGGCATGTATGGCCCGCGCGGCGGCGGCATCGCCGAACGCGAAGGGCTGATGGACCGCATCGACATCATCGAAGGCACGCTGGGCAAGGCGTTCGGCGTGGTCGGCGGCTATATTGCCGCCTCGGCCGATCTGGTGGATTTCGTGCGGTCCTTCGCNAGCGGGTTCATCTTCACCACCGCGCTGCCGCCGGCCGTGGCCGCCGGGGCCTGCGCCTCGATCCGCCACCTGAAAGCCTCTGCCGCCGAGCGCGACCTGCAGAAGGACAAGGTCGCCAAGGTGCGCGAAAAACTGGACGAGATCGGCATCCCGCATATCCCGAACCCCAGCCATATCATCCCGGTGATGGTGGGTGACCCGGTCAAGTGCAAGTTCATCAGTGACACGCTGATGGACCAGTTCGGCATCTACATCCAGCCGATCAATTACCCGACGGTGCCCAAGGGGACCGAGCGGCTGCGTATCACGCCCGGCCCGGTGCATTCCGAGGCTGATATCGAGCGGCTGGTAGGCGCGCTGTGCACCCTGTGGACCCAGTGCCAACTGGCCCGGCAACCGCTGGCGGCGCAGTAGCGCGGAACAGATTTCCTGAATCATGTTGACGGGGCCGGAATTCCGGCCCCGTTTTCATTGCCCGAGCGTCAGGCTGCGACAAACCGATAGCTGTCGCCCGATTTCTCGGCCCGGCCAATCCCCGGATAGGGCATGTGGAACCCGATGAAGGGCATCTGGTCATTGGCCAGCTGGTCCAGCAGCGCAACGCGGGTGGCCGCGCCCATCTCCTGGTCCTGATCGGATCCGGACACCCAGCCGGGGCGCTCGAAGGCGACATGGGCATTGCCGATGCAATCGCCCAGCACCATCACGCTTTCACTGCCGCCACGCAATTCGAAGGCCATGTGGCCGGGCGTGTGGCCGAAGGTGGCGCGCGCGGCGATCCCCGGCAGGATTTCCTCGCCATCCTCGAAGGTTGTCAGACGGTCTTCGATCGCGCCAAGGTAGCGGATCGCCCCGGCGGCAAAGGCCAGTCGCGCCTCGCCGATCGTGTCGGGGGTGGCCGGATCCAGCCAATAGTCGCGCTCAGCCCGGCCGATCATGTATTGTGCCTCGGGAAAGACAAGGTCGTCGAAATCGTCCAGCAGGCCCCACAGGTGGTCGGGATGGGCATGGGTGAAGACCACGTGGGTCACGTCCTCGGGATAAACGCCCAGCTCGTCCAAAGCCTCCCAAAGGGTGCCGGCGGAGGGCATGAAATTGGGGCCCGCCCCGACATCGAAGAGGACCGTGTTTGTGCCATCGCGCATCAGGGTCACGTTGCAGTCGGGGGTCATTTCGTCGCCGGTTATGCCATAGCGGGCCAAGATCTCGGTGACTTCGTCCTGCGGCAGATCGCCGAACTGGAACTCGCGCGGCAGCACGAGATTGCCATCGCTGAGCGTGTCGATCTGCACATTGCCGAGGGTCATCTGCGCATGGGCCCAGCCGGGCAGGGCGGTTGCGCCGAGGGCGGCTGCGCCCGACTTGAGAAGGCTGCGGCGATTGATCTGCATGGTTTCCTCCCGGATATCATATTCAGTTTTCTATATATTATACCAAGCCCTGCCGCCCGGCAAAGAGTTTCGGGAGATGTATGCGCGTGTATGCAAAAGGCTTGCCGACTCATGCCGTGTGTGGATAGGTTCAGGGCGCGTGACGGGAGAACTGGCAACGCCAGTGCCGAAGGAGCAACCGCCCCGGTAAACTCTCAGGCTTCAGGACCGCCGCGCGATAGGACTCTGGAGAGTGGTGCCACACGCACCCGCCGAAGGGATAACGATCTCAGGCAACGGGACAGAGGGGGCATTGACGGCGGGCGCCTGTCCGCATCCAATGCCCGGGGCTGTGCCCCCGGCCAAAACGACCGGAGGCGGCATGGCCGAACTGAACAGAACACCTCTCTACGACCTGCATGCCAGTCTTGGCGCGAAATTCGTGCCTTTCGCGGGCTACGACATGCCCGTGCAATACGCACTGGGCGTGATGAAGGAGCATCTTTGGACCCGCGAGAACGCGGGCCTGTTCGATGTCAGCCATATGGGGCAGGTGATCCTGCGCGGGCCGAAGGCGGCGGCAGAACTTGAGACCTTGGTGCCGCAGGCGGTGCAGACGCTCAAGGAGGGGCGCCAGCGCTATGGCTTTTTCACCAATGAGGATGGCGGCATTCTCGATGATCTGATGTTCGCAAATCGCGGCGATCACCTGTTCGTGGTCGTCAATGCGGCCTGCAAGGAGGCCGACATCGCCCATATGCGGGCGGGGCTTGAGACCACCAGTGTCGAGGTCATCACCGACCGGGCCCTAATGGCCCTGCAAGGCCCCAAGGCCGAGGCAGCGCTGGCCCGGCTGGTCCCGGACGTGGTCGATATGGCCTTCATGGATGTCGAAACCCATACGTCCGATTTCGGCGAATTGTGGATTTCGCGGTCCGGCTATACCGGGGAGGACGGGTTCGAGATTTCGGTGCCCGCCAACAGCGCCGAGGCCCTCGCCAAGTGCTTGCTGGAGGATGAAACCGTTGAAGCGATCGGGCTGGGCGCCCGCGACAGCCTGCGCTTGGAGGCGGGCCTGTGCCTTTACGGCTCTGATCTGGACGAGACCACGACGCCGGTCGAGGCCAATCTTGTCTGGGCCATTCAGAAGGCCCGGCGCGAGGCCGGCGATTACCCCGGCTTCGCGCGCATCCGTCACCACC
>PR_CR_10_Liq_2_inCRDRAFT_1000203_pt1 | contig 17161 bp, 13 predicted proteins | sample PRCRCaboRojoPR_FD_10245 | JGI IMG/M metagenome (IMG submission 10245) | reverse complement strand
CGGACCCATCAAGAGGCGCTGGTGCCAGACGATCAGCAGGACAGGCCCCTGCGCCAGGTCACGGCGTAGCTCGTCCCGTCCCTCGACCTGCCACCGCGTTGTGCGGTTGACCAGCCGCAGGTAACTGCCAACGCAGAACGCCAGAAGTTCGGCCAGTGCCCGGGAGTTTTCGAGGCGTTGGCGCAGTCGTTTCATCGGATGATCACCCAAGGCGGTTTTCGCCTACATGCGATATTTTCACGCCCGAAGACAAGCCGCCCCTTGATCCCCGTCTCGCGTCGGGATAAGTGCAATCCCGGCTCTTTAGGGGTATAGCTCAGCTGGTAGAGCGACGGTCTCCAAAACCGTAGGTCGCGGGTTCGAACCCTGCTGCCCCTGCCAACACTCACCCCCGCATCGGACAGACGCCACGCCTGCGGAATGCCGGCGCGCACCGATAGCGGGTTGAAAAGCCGACCGGGGCGACGTATCTGGGCCGGGTTCGTAGAAGAGGTCTATCCATGGCACGCACAAATCCTGTCCAGTTCATGCAGCAGGTTCGCGCAGAGGTTTCCAAGGTCGTCTGGCCGACCCGCCGCGAGGTGGTGATGACCACGATCATGGTGTTCCTGCTTGCGGCATTCATGGCGGCGTTCTTCTCGATCATCGACCTGTTCATCCGGATGGGACTCGAAGGGGTGCTGAGCGTCTTCGGCTAGGCCCGCGGGAAAAGGCTGTTTACCCCCTTGAAATCAAAGGGTCATGGCGGTATTTGCAGCGGACTTTCCGAATGGGCGTGCGGCGAATCAAGTTGCGCGCCGCTTTTCTTTTTCGGAGACAGCGCGTCAAGCGGCTGGAATAATTGGAAACTTTTGGCTTTCGGGCCTGTGGCGGCGAGGTGTCGGAGAACATGGCGAAACGTTGGTATTCGGTTAGCGTTCTCTCGAATTTCGAGAAAAAGATCGCCGAGCAGATCCGCACCAAGGTCGCCGAGCAGGGGCTGGAGGGCCAGATCGACGAGGTTCTCGTTCCGACCGAAGAGGTGATCGAGGTGCGTCGCGGCAAGAAGGTGACGGCCGAACGCCGCTTCATGCCGGGCTATGTTCTGGTGCACATGGAGATGTCCGACGAGGGCTATCACCTGATCAACGGCATCAATCGTGTGACCGGGTTCCTCGGGCCGCAGGGCCGTCCGATGCCGATGCGCGATGCCGAGGTTCAGGCGATCCTGGGCCGCGTCGCCGAGGGCGAAGAGGCGCCGCGCACGCTGATCTCGTTCGAGATCGGCGAGAAGGTCAAGGTCAACGACGGTCCCTTCGAGGACTTCGATGGCATGATCGAGGAAGTGGATGACGAGAACCAGCGCCTGAAGGTGTCGGTCTCGATCTTCGGCCGGGAAACCCCGGTCGAGCTGGAATTCACTCAGGTCACGAAACAGGCCTGAGTGTGAACTTCGTGGGAGCTGCGGCGCACGCGTGTGACCGGGCTGACCACGACGACGAAGACGGGGCGGAACGCGTTTTGCCCTGAGTTGAAAAAAGGAGAGGCCAAATGGCCAAGAAACTTGCTGGCACGATGAAGCTGCAGATCCCTGCAGGTCAAGCCAACCCCTCGCCCCCCGTGGGCCCCGCCCTGGGTCAGCGCGGCATCAACATCATGGAATTCTGCAAGGCGTTCAACGCCAAGACGCAGGAGATGGAGCCGGGTGCGCCGTGCCCGACCATCATCACCTACTACCAGGACAAGTCCTTCTCGATGGACATCAAGACGCCGCCGGCGTCCTACTACCTCAAGAAGGCCGCCAAGCTGAAGTCCGGCGCCAAGACCCCGTCGCGCGAGACCGTCGGCACTGTCACCAAGAAGCAGGTGCAGGAGATCGCCGAGGCCAAGATGAAGGACCTCAGCGCCAACGACATGGAAAGCGCCATGAAGATCATTCTGGGTTCGGCCCGGTCCATGGGCATCGAGGTGAAGTAAGATGGCAAAATTCGGAAAACGCACCCGCGCCGCCCGTGAGGCCTTTGCCGGCAAGGAAAACGTCTCGGTCTCCGAAGCCGTTTCGCTGGTCAAGGACAACGCCAAGGCCAAGTTCGACGAAACCGTCGAGATCGCCGTTTGCCTGGGCGTCGACCCGCGCCACGCCGACCAGATGGTCCGCGGCAAGGTCAGCCTGCCCAACGGCACCGGCAAAGAGGTCCGCGTGGCCGTCTTCGCCCGTGGCGACAAGGCCGAGGAAGCCAAGGCAGCCGGGGCAGATATCGTCGGCGCCGAGGACCTGATGGAGACCGTTCAGGGCGGCACGATCGACTTCGATCGCTGCATCGCCACCCCGGACATGATGCCGATCGTCGGCCGTCTGGGCAAGGTTCTGGGCCCACGCAACCTGATGCCGAACCCCAAGGTCGGCACCGTGACCATGGACGTCAAAGAAGCCGTCGAAGCCGCCAAGGGCGGTGAGGTTCAGTTCAAGGTCGAGAAGGCCGGTGTGGTCCATGCCGGGATCGGCAAGGCCAGCTTCGACGCAAAGCAGCTTGAAGAAAACCTGCTGGCTTTCGTGGATGCCGTCCAGAAGGCCAAGCCGGCCGGCGCCAAGGGTGCCTACATGAAGAAAATCGCGCTGAGCTCGACCATGGGCCCGGGCGTGAGCGTCGCCGTGGACAGTGCCACCGGCAACGCCTGAGAAATTCCGCGTCCCTCGGGGCGCTGAATGGCGGGGCCAGACCATCGGCCCCGTCCTGTCCGAGACGGAGGGTTGGATTTCGATCCTGTAATTCCTTCCTGAGATGGGGAACGAGACGAGATTTCCGTTCGGGTCGGCTTCGACCCTCGGGCGATCAAGGCCTCGGGACCCTCACGGACCCGAACGGTGGCAACAGCCGCCAAACATGAGCCGGGGAGAAATCCCCATACTTGGAGTGAAACTGTGGATAGAGCCCAGAAAGAGAAAGTGGTCGAGGAACTCGGCCAGATCTTCGAAAGCTCTGGCGTCGTGGTGGTTGCCCACTACGAAGGCATGACAGTTGCTGAGATGCAGGACCTGCGCGCCCAGATGCGTGAAGCGGGCGGGTTCGTGCGCGTTGCCAAGAACAGGCTCGCCAAGATCGCCCTTGAGGGGAAGCCGTGCGAAAGCATCGGTGACCTGCTGACGGGCATGACCGTGCTTTCCTATTCTGAAGATCCCGTGGCTGCGGCCAAGGTCGTTCAGAACTACGCCAAGGACAATGACAAGCTTGTCATCCTCGGCGGTGCAATGGGGGACACGGCACTGGACACCGCCGGTGTCGAACGTGTGGCCAAGATGCCGTCCCGCGAGGAGCTTATCGCCTCCATCGCCGGCTGCATTGGCGCACCCGCTTCGAACATCGCCGGGGCCATTGGCGCACCTGCTTCGAACATCGCGGGCGTTCTCTCGACCATCGAAGAGAAAGCTGCCTGAGCAACTTGAATACCTTCGTGGGGTGAAGGCCCCGACGTTGGAACACAACTGAAAAGAACGGAAACAGTAAAATGGCTGATCTGAAGAAACTTGCTGAAGAGATCGTGGGTCTGACCCTTCTCGAAGCCCAGGAACTGAAAGAAATCCTGAAAGACGAATACGGCATCGAGCCCGCTGCTGGCGGCGCTGTCATGATGGCCGGTCCTGCCGGTGGCGACGCTGGCGGTGCTGCCGAAGAGCAGACCGAATTCGACGTCGTTCTGAAGAACGCCGGCGCGTCCAAGATCAACGTGATCAAGGAAGTCCGCGGCATCACCGGTCTTGGCCTGAAAGAAGCCAAGGAGCTGGTCGAAGGCGGCGGCAAGATCAAGGAAGGTGTCGACAAGGCTGAAGCCGAAGACATCAAGGGCAAGCTGGAAGCAGCTGGCGCCGAGGTCGAGCTGGCCTAAGCCACGCATCCTGCGGGCGGATCGGGTTTCCGGAAACTCCGATGCCGTCGCGACAATATTGGCTGGATCCGCTGAAAATGCGGGTCCAGCCGAACCCGTCTTAAAGGCCGCATTCGCGGATGCGTCCTTTTGGATTGGTTCAAAGGTCGGGAGGCCCCCGGTGGGACGGGCGCCAGGAATTGACCGAAACGATCCGCTCTCACGCGGGGTCCGGCCGTCGCCCAACGGCTAGGACCACCGGCAGAGACTGAAAGGTGACAAAGCACATGGCTCAATCGTTCCTCGGCCAGAAACGCTTGCGCAAGTACTACGGCAAGATCCGTGAAGTTCTTGAAATGCCGAACCTCATCGAGGTTCAGAAATCCAGCTACGACCTGTTCCTCGATTCCGGCGATGGACCCGAGCCGATGGACGGCGAAGGCATCAAGGGTGTCTTCCAGTCGGTCTTCCCGATCAAGGATTTCAACGAGACCTCCGTTCTGGAGTTCGTGAAATACGAGCTGGAAAAACCGAAATACGACGTCGAGGAATGCCAGCAGCGCGACATGACCTATTCCGCGCCGCTGAAGGTCACGCTGCGGCTGATCGTTTTCGACGTGGACGAGGACACCGGTGCCAAGTCCGTCAAGGACATCAAGGAACAGGATGTCTTCATGGGCGACATGCCCCTGATGACGCCCAACGGCACCTTCATCGTCAACGGCACCGAGCGAGTCATCGTTTCCCAGATGCACCGCTCGCCCGGCGTCTTCTTCGACCACGACAAGGGCAAGACCCACAGCTCGGGCAAGCTGCTCTTCGCCTGTCGCATCATTCCCTATCGCGGCTCGTGGCTTGATTTCGAATTCGACGCCAAGGACCTTGTCTATGCGCGTATCGACCGCCGCCGCAAACTGCCGGTGACGACCCTGCTTTACGCGTTGGGCCTGGACCAGGAAGGCATCATGGATGCCTATTACAACACCGTCGACTACGCCTACGACAAGAAGAAGAAAGCATGGAAGACCAAGTTCTTCCCCGAGCGCGTGCGCGGCACCCGCCCGGCCTTCGACCTTGTCGATGCGAAGACCGGTGAAGTGATCGCCGAGGCCGGCAAGAAGGTCACCCCGCGCGCGGTCAAGAAACTGATCGACGAAGGCACGGTCACCGACCTGCTCGTGCCGTTCGAGAACATCGTCGGCAAGTTCGTTGCCAAGGATATCATCAACGAGGAAAACGGCGCCATCTATGTCGAGGCTGGCGACGAGCTGACCCTCGAAATGGACAAGGACGGCGAAGTGATCGGTGGCAGCCTCAAAGAGCTACTGGATGCCGGTGTCACCTCGATCCCGGTTCTGGACATCGACAACATCAATGTCGGTCCCTACATGCGCAACACCATGGCGCAGGACAAGAACATGGGCCGCGAAAGCGCGCTCATGGACATCTATCGCGTCATGCGCCCGGGCGAGCCGCCCACCGTCGACGCCGCCAGCGCCCTGTTCGATACCCTGTTCTTCGACAGCGAGCGCTATGACCTGTCCGCCGTCGGCCGGGTCAAGATGAACATGCGTCTGGCGCTGGATGCGGAAGACACCCAGCGCACCCTGCGCAAGGAAGACATCGTCGCCTGTATCAAGGCGCTGGTTGACCTGCGTGACGGGCGCGGCGATATCGACGATATCGACCACCTGGGCAACCGCCGGGTGCGCTCGGTCGGCGAGCTGATGGAAAACCAGTATCGCGTCGGCCTGCTGCGCATGGAGCGCGCGATCAAGGAACGCATGTCCTCGGTCGAGATCGACACGGTGATGCCGCAGGACCTGATCAACGCCAAGCCGGCAGCCGCCGCCGTGCGCGAATTCTTCGGTTCCTCGCAGCTGTCGCAGTTCATGGACCAGACCAATCCGCTGTCCGAAGTGACGCACAAGCGTCGCCTGTCGGCGCTTGGGCCGGGCGGCCTGACGCGTGAGCGCGCCGGCTTCGAGGTGCGCGACGTGCACCCGACCCACTATGGCCGGATGTGCCCGATTGAGACCCCGGAAGGTCCGAACATCGGTCTGATCAACTCTCTGGCCACCTTTGCACGGGTGAACAAGTACGGCTTCATCGAAACCCCGTATCGGGTGGTCAAGGATGGCCAGGTGACGGACGAGGTGCATTACATGTCCGCCACCGAGGAAATGCGCCACACCGTGGCACAGGCCAACGCCAACCTCGACGGGGACATGAAATTCGTCAACGACCTGGTCTCGACCCGGCAGAACGGTGAATACACGTTGGCCCCGAACGAGAATGTCGACCTGATCGACGTCTCGCCCAAGCAGCTGGTGTCGGTCGCAGCCTCGCTGATCCCGTTCCTTGAAAACGACGACGCCAACCGCGCCCTCATGGGTTCGAACATGCAGCGTCAGGCGGTCCCGCTTCTGCAGGCCGAGGCGCCTTTGGTCGGCACCGGCATCGAGGAAAAGGTCGCCATCGACTCCGGCGCGGCCATCCAGGCCAAGCGCGCCGGCATCATCGACCAGGTCGATGCCCAGCGGATCGTTATCCGTGCCACCGAGGATCTTGAGGTCGGTGACCCCGGCGTCGACATCTACCGGATGCGCAAGTTCCAGCGGTCGAACCAGAACACCTGCATCAACCAGCGTCCGCTGGTGAAAGTGGGCGACCTCGTCGGCAAGGGCGAAGTGATTGCCGATGGCCCGTCTACCGATATCGGTGAACTGGCGCTGGGCAAGAACGTCGTCGTCGCCTTCATGCCGTGGAACGGCTACAACTACGAAGACTCGATCCTGATCTCGGAGCGCATCGTCAAGGACGACGTGTTCACCAGCGTTCATATCGAGGAATTCGAAGTTGCCGCCCGCGACACCAAGCTCGGGCCGGAAGAGATCACCCGCGACATCCCGAACGTCGGCGAGGAAGCCCTGCGCAACCTCGACGAGGCGGGCATCGTCTATATCGGCGCCGAAGTGGGGCCGGGCGATATCCTCGTGGGCAAGATCACGCCAAAGGGCGAGAGCCCGATGACGCCGGAAGAAAAGCTCCTGCGCGCCATCTTCGGTGAAAAGGCGTCCGATGTGCGGGATACCTCGCTGCGCCTGCCACCGGGTGACTTCGGCACGATCGTCGAAGTGCGCGTCTTCAACCGCCACGGCGTGGAGAAGGACGAACGTGCCCTCCAGATCGAGCGGGAAGAGGTCGAGCGCCTGGCCCGTGACCGTGACGACGAGATGGCGATCCTTGATCGCAACATCTATGCCCGTTTGAACTCGATGCTGGTCGGCAAGACCGTCGCCAAGGGGCCGAAAGGCATCAAGGCGGGCACCGAGATCACTGCCGAGCTTCTGGAAGAAATGCCGCGCAGCCACTGGTGGCAGCTAGCCCTCAAGGAAGAGGCCGACGCCCAGGTCGTCGAAGCGCTGAACGAACAGTACGAGGCGCAGAAGCGCCAGCTGGACGCACGGTTCGAGGACAAGGTCGAGAAGGTCCGCCGCGGCGACGACCTGCCGCCGGGCGTCATGAAGATGGTCAAGGTCTTCGTGGCCGTGAAGCGCAAGCTTCAGCCCGGCGACAAGATGGCTGGTCGTCACGGCAACAAGGGTGTCATCTCCAAGGTGGTCCCGGTCGAGGATATGCCGTTCCTTCAGGACGGCACCCCGGTCGATTTCGTCCTCAACCCGCTGGGCGTGCCCAGCCGGATGAATGTCGGGCAGATCCTCGAAACCCATATGGGCTGGGCCGCGCGTGGTCTGGGCAACCAGATCGACGACGCCTTGGGCGAATACCGCCGTTCCGGCGACCTGACCCCGGTGCGTGACGCCATGAAGATCGCCTATGGCGACGAGGTGTATGCCGAGGGCATCGAAGGCATGGACGAAAAGCACCTGCTGGAAGCCGCCGGTAACGTCACCCGCGGTGTGCCGATTGCGACCCCGGTCTTCGATGGTGCGAAAGAGGACGATGTGAACGACGCGCTCAAGCGCGCCGGCTTCAACGAGTCCGGTCAGTCGGTGCTGTATGATGGACGCACGGGCGAGCAGTTCGCGCGCCCGGTCACGGTGGGCATCAAGTACCTGCTGAAGCTGCACCACCTGGTCGACGACAAGATTCACGCCCGTTCTACCGGCCCCTACAGCCTCGTCACCCAGCAGCCGCTGGGCGGTAAGGCCCAGTTCGGCGGCCAGCGTTTCGGCGAGATGGAGGTCTGGGCCCTGGAAGCTTACGGCGCCGCCTACACCTTGCAGGAAATGCTGACGGTGAAGTCGGATGACGTGGCGGGCCGGACCAAGGTCTATGAATCGATCGTCAAGGGCGAGGACAATTTCGAGGCCGGCGTGCCCGAGAGCTTCAACGTGCTCGTGAAAGAAGTCCGCGGCCTCGGCCTCAACATGGAACTCCTGGATTCGGAGGAGGACGAGTAAGGCGCCCCGCGCCTTGCTTTCCTTCCCCTTCTCCGACCTGACCGAAAGGTAAAGACATGAACCAGGAACTGACCAACAACCCGTTCAACCCGAACGCCCCGGCCAAGATCTTCGACGAGATCAAGGTCTCTCTCGCCTCGCCCGAGCGGATCCTTTCGTGGTCCTTCGGCGAGATCAAGAAGCCGGAAACCATCAACTACCGTACGTTCAAGCCCGAACGTGACGGCCTGTTCTGCGCCCGTATCTTTGGCCCGATCAAGGATTACGAATGCCTGTGCGGCAAGTACAAGCGGATGAAGTATCGCGGCGTCGTCTGCGAGAAATGCGGTGTGGAAGTCACGCTGCAAAAGGTCCGCCGCGAGCGTATGGGCCATATCGAACTGGCCGCCCCCGTCGCGCATATCTGGTTCCTCAAGTCGCTGCCCAGCCGCATCGGCCTGATGCTGGACATGACCCTGCGCGACCTGGAGCGCGTTCTCTATTTCGAGAACTACGTGGTGATCGAACCGGGCCTGACCGACCTGCAATACGGCCAGCTGATGACCGAGGATGAATTCCTCGACGCGCAGGACGCCTATGGCATGGATGCCTTCACCGCCAATATCGGCGCCGAGGCCATCCGCGAGATGCTGGCCGCGATCGACCTCGAAGCCGAGGCCGAGCAGCTGCGCGAGGACCTCAAGGAGGCCACCGGCGAACTGAAGCCCAAGAAGATCATCAAGCGCCTCAAGGTTGTCGAGAGCTTCGTCGAATCCGGCAATCGCCCGGAATGGATGATCATGACCGTCGTGCCGGTGATTCCGCCGGAACTGCGCCCGCTGGTGCCGCTGGACGGGGGCCGTTTCGCGACCTCCGACCTGAACGACCTCTATCGCCGGGTGATCAACCGCAACAACCGTCTGAAGCGCCTGATCGAACTGCGTGCGCCCGATATCATCGTCCGCAACGAGAAGCGGATGCTTCAGGAATCCGTTGACGCGCTGTTCGATAACGGCCGCCGTGGCCGCGTCATCACCGGCGCCAACAAGCGCCCGCTGAAGTCGCTGTCCGACATGCTCAAGGGTAAGCAGGGTCGCTTCCGCCAGAACCTTCTGGGTAAGCGGGTCGACTTCTCGGGCCGTTCGGTCATCGTGACCGGCCCGGAACTCAAGCTGCACCAGTGCGGTCTGCCCAAGAAGATGGCGCTCGAACTGTTCAAGCCCTTCATCTACTCGCGGCTGGAGGCCAAAGGCCTCAGCAGCACCGTGAAGCAGGCGAAGAAGCTGGTGGAAAAGGAACGCCCCGAGGTCTGGGATATCCTCGACGAGGTGATCCGCGAACACCCTGTTCTGCTGAACCGTGCACCGACGCTGCACCGCCTGGGCATCCAGGCTTTTGAGCCGGTGCTGATCGAAGGCAAGGCGATCCAGCTGCACCCGCTCGTCTGTTCGGCCTTCAACGCCGACTTCGACGGCGACCAGATGGCCGTGCACGTCCCGCTGAGCCTTGAGGCGCAGCTGGAAGCACGCGTGCTGATGATGTCGACCAACAACGTTCTGTCGCCCGCCAACGGCGCGCCGATCATCGTGCCTTCGCAGGACATGATCCTTGGTCTCTACTACACGACCATCGAACGGGCCGGTATGAAGGGCGAAGGCATGGTCTTCGGCTCGGTCGAGGAAGTTGAGCACGCCCTGGCAGAAGGCGAAGTGCACATGCACGCCAAGATCCAGGCACGCCTCAAGCAGATCGACGACGAGGGCAACGAAGTCCTGAAGCGCTACGAGACAACCCCGGGCCGCGTGCGGCTGGGTGCGCTTCTGCCGCTCAATGCCAAGGCCCCGTTCGAGCTGGTCAACCGCCTGCTGCGCAAGAAAGAAGTGCAGCAGGTCATCGACACCGTCTACCGTTACTGCGGTCAGAAGGAATCCGTGATCTTCTGCGACCAGATCATGACCATGGGCTTCCGCGAAGCCTTCCGTGCCGGCATTTCCTTCGGCAAGGACGACATGGTGATCCCCGACACCAAGTGGGAACTGGTCGATGAGACCCGCGGCCAGGTCAAGGATTTCGAACAGCAATACATGGATGGCCTGATCACCCAGGGTGAGAAGTACAACAAGGTTGTCGATGCCTGGTCGAAGGCCAACGACCGCGTCACCGAGGCGATGATGTCGACGATTTCGGCAGAGCGGACCGACGAGAACGGTGCCGTGATGGAGCCGAACTCGGTTTACATGATGGCCCACTCCGGCGCGCGTGGCTCGGTCACCCAGATGAAGCAGCTGGGCGGGATGCGTGGCCTGATGGCCAAGCCTTCGGGCGAGATCATCGAAACGCCGATCATCTCGAACTTCAAGGAAGGCCTGACCGTGTTGGAGTACTTCAACTCCACCCACGGTGCGCGTAAGGGTCTGTCGGACACCGCGCTCAAGACGGCGAACTCGGGCTACCTGACCCGTCGCCTCGTGGACGTGGCGCAGGACTGCATCGTTCGAGAGAAGGATTGCGGCACCGAGCGCGCTATCACCGCGGAACCGGCGATCAACGACGGTGAAATCGTTTCGTCCATGAGCGAGCGTATCCTGGGCCGCGTGGCGGCCGAGGACGTGACCGTTCCGGGTGGTGACGAAGTGCTGGTCAAGACCGGTGAACTGATCGACGAACGCATGGCCGACGCGATCGAAAGCGCCGGCATCGTCAAGATGAAGATCCGCAGCCCGCTGACCTGCGAGGCCGAGGACGGCGTCTGCGCCCAGTGCTACGGCCGGGACCTGGCCCGCGGCACGCAGGTGAATATCGGCGAAGCCGTCGGCATCATCGCGGCCCAGTCGATCGGCGAACCGGGCACGCAGCTGACCATGCGGACCTTCCACATCGGCGGCGTGGCCCAGGGTGGCCAGCAGTCGTTCCTGGAAACCTCGATGGCCGGCAAGGTCGAGTTCCGCGATGCGCAGATCCTCGAAAACGCCAACGGCGAACAGATCTCGATGGGCCGCAACATGGCCATCGTCCTGCTCGACGAAAACGGCGAAGAGCGGACCTCGCACAAGGTCGGCTACGGCTCCAAGGTGTTCGTCAAGGATGGCGAACAGGTCGAGCGCGGCGCCAAGCTGTTCGAATGGGACCCCTACACCCTGCCGATCATTGCCGAGAAGCCGGGTACCGCCAAATTCGTGGACCTGGTCAACGGTGTCGCCGTGCGCGAGGAAACCGACGATGCCACCGGCATGACCCAGAAGATCGTGGCCGACTGGCGCGCCGCGCCCAAGGGCAACGAGCTCAAGCCCGAGATCCTGGTCGTCGGCGAAGATGGCGAACCGGTCCGCAACGATGCGGGCAACCCGGTGACCTANCCGATGTCGGTNGACGCGATCCTGTCGGTCGAGGACGGGCAGAAGATCGAAGCCGGTGATGTCGTCGCGCGTATCCCGCGCGAAGGCGCCAAGACCAAGGACATCACCGGTGGTCTGCCGCGTGTCGCCGAACTGTTCGAAGCCCGCCGTCCGAAGGACCACGCCATCATCGCCGAGATCGATGGCTATGTCCGCTTCGGCAAGGACTACAAGAACAAGCGCCGCATCGCGATCGAACCCGCCGATGAGTCGATGGAAAAGGTCGAGTACATGGTGCCCAAGGGCAAGCACATTCCGGTTCAGGAAGGTGACTTCGTCCAGAAGGGCGACTACATCATGGACGGCAACCCGGCACCGCATGACATCCTGTCGATCCTTGGGGTCGAGGCCCTGGCCGATTACATGATCGACGAGGTGCAGGACGTCTACCGCTTGCAGGGTGTGAAGATCAACGACAAGCACATCGAGGTGATCGTTCGCCAGATGCTTCAGAAATGGGAGATCCTCGACAGCGGGGATACGACACTGCTGAAGGGCGAACATGTCGACAAGCAGGAATTCGAGGCCGCCAACGAGAAGGCGATTTCGAAGGGTGGTCGTCCGGCCACGGGCGAACCGATCCTGCTGGGCATTACCAAGGCGTCGCTGCAGACCCGTAGCTTCATCTCGGCCGCTTCCTTCCAGGAAACCACGCGCGTGCTGACCGAGGCTTCGGTGCAGGGCAAGCGCGACAAGCTGGTCGGCCTGAAAGAGAACGTCATCGTGGGCCGCCTGATCCCGGCGGGCACGGGTGGTGCCTCGCAGCGGGTGCAGCGCATCGCGCAGGAACGCGACAATGTCGTGATCGAAGCGCGCCGCGAAGAAGCCGAGGCCGCTGCGGCCCTGGCTGCGCCCGAAGGTGATGATGTGATCGGAGGGGATGAGTTCGACACTTTGGTCGATGACACCCCCGAAAGCCGCGAAGAGTAATCTCGGCAAGAAACGGATCGAAAAGGCCCCGCTGCTCGCGGGGCCTTTTTGCATTTCGGGAGGTGCGTTATCCTTCCCCCATGTCAGCCAATGAACCCATCAGGGCCGTCAAGGTCTCGGTCACCGGGCGCGTGCAGGGGGTCTGGTTCCGCGACTGGACCCGGCAGGAGGCCAACCGCTATGGCCTGTCGGGCTGGGTGCGCAATGAACCGGACCGCAGCGTCAGCGCGGTGCTGGAAGGACCGCCCGAAAAGGTCGAAATCCTGCTGCGTGCCCTGTGGTCGGGGCCTGACCTGGCCGAAGTGCGCGATGTCGCCGCCCGCGATATTCCGGCCGAGGGACATAGCGTGTTCCGCATTCTGCACTAGCGCTGGTGCCCGCCGCGCAGCCGTGGCAAAGCAATCCCATGGGTTTGACGGACAACATGCGTGGCGCGCTTTGGATGGCGTTGTCGATGACCAGTTTCGTGGTGAACGACACGTTCATGCGGCTGGCGTCTGACGCGGTGCCATTCTACCAGGCGATCTTTCTGCGGGGGCTGATGATCAGCATCGGCCTTGCAGCCATCGCCTGGTCGCGTGGGCATCTGCGCTACCGCCCGGCGCAACGGGACTGGGGCCTGATCGGGCTGCGCACCCTGGCGGAAGTCATCGGAACCCTGCTGTTCCTGACGGCGCTTTTGCATATGGCCTTCGCCAACCTGTCCGCGATTTTGCAGGCATTGCCGCTGACGGTCTCCTTGGGGGCCGCGCTGGTGTTTCGTGAGCCGCTGGGTTGGCGGCGCCTGACGGCGATCCTGGTGGGGTTCGTCGGTGTGCTGCTCATCGTCCAACCGGGCACCGAGGCCTTCAACCTCTACGCGGTCCTTGGGGTTGCGACCGTTCTCGTCGTGACGGTCCGCGACCTGTCCGCGCGCCGCCTCTCGCGGGACGTGCCCTCGGGCCTCGTCGCCCTGGCGGCCGCCCTCGGCGGCACGGCCATGGGTGCGATCGGTGTCGCGGCGACGGGCGAGTGGGCGGCGCTTGCCCCGGTGTCCTGGATCTTCCTCGGATTGGCGGCCCTCTGCCTGATGGCCGGATACACGGCCTCGGTTTCAGCCATGCGATCGGGCGAAATCGGCTTCGTCGCGCCGTTTCGCTATACCTCTCTCCTGGTGGCATTGGTCATCGGGCTTGCGGTTTTCGACGAATGGCCCAACACGCTCGCGCTGACAGGGGCCGTTCTGGTGGTCGGCACCGGCCTTTTCACGCTCTATCGAGAACGCCAATTGACGCGCCGCACCACATTGGGGCTGCGGATTCGCTAGGGCTGTTGACAGCCCTGCCGACTCTGCCTATAGACCGGCGCACTTGGCTGGGGCTTTGCGCCTCGCACCTGAGTATCAAAATTCCAGTGGTCAAGATCCGGCCTATTGTTGGCCCGATCCTCTGAATAACCCACCGCACCGTTCCTCCGGTAAGGGAACGACTGCGGGCTTGTCGTGCTTTGTGGACGCATGAGGCGCGGAAATCGAAAACCGCGGACCATCAGGTTCGCTACACATGTGTAGGAAGTGGGGAACAAAGCCCAATGCCAACGATCCAGCAGCTGATCCGGAAGCCCCGGCAGCCCAAAGTCAAACGTTCGAAGTCCCTTCACCTTGAAGGCAACCCGCAGAAGCGCGGCGTCTGCACGCGCGTCTATACCACGACGCCGAAGAAGCCGAACTCGGCCATGCGTAAGGTTGCCAAGGTGCGCCTGACCAACGGCTACGAGGTGATCAGCTACATTCCCGGCGAAAGCCACAACCTTCAGGAACACTCCGTCGTCCTGATCCGTGGCGGCCGTGTGAAAGACCTTCCCGGTGTGCGCTACCACATCCTGCGTGGTGTGCTCGACACCCAGGGCGTCAAGGACCGGAAGCAGCGCCGTTCCAAGTACGGCGCCAAGCGTCCTAAGTAAGAGGAAGAACAGATGTCTCGTCGTCACGCCGCAGAGAAGCGCGAAGTCCTGCCCGACGCCAAATATGGCGACCGGGTTCTCACCAAGTTCATGAACAACCTGATGTACCACGGCAAGAAATCCGCCGCGGAACGCATCGTCTACGGCGCCTTCGATCGCGTCGAAGACAAGCTGAAGAAGGCCCCCGTGGAAGTGTTCCACGAGGCGCTGGACAACATCAAGCCGGCCGTCGAAGTCCGTTCGCGCCGCGTTGGTGGTGCCACCTACCAGGTGCCCGTCGAAGTGCGCCCCGAGCGCCGCGAGGCCCTGGCGATCCGCTGGCTGATCACCGCCGCCCGTTCGCGCAACGAGAACACCATGGAAGAGCGCCTGGCCGGTGAGCTTCTGGACGCCGTTAACGGCCGCGGCACCGCGGTCAAGAAGCGCGAAGACACCCACAAGATGGCCGACGCCAACAAGGCGTTCAGCCACTACCGCTGGTAACAGGATACCATAGACATGGCACGCGACTATCCCCTCGAAAGATACCGTAACTTCGGGATCATGGCCCATATCGACGCAGGCAAGACCACCTGCTCGGAGCGGATCCTGTTCTACACCGGCAAGTCCCATAACATCGGCGAAGTCCATGACGGCGCCGCCACCATGGACTGGATGGAGCAGGAGCAGGAGCGTGGCATCACGATCACCTCGGCTGCGACCACCACCTTCTGGCAGTGGCAGGAAGACCCGACCGCCGAAGGCACCTACGACACCAAGTACCGGATGAACATCATCGACACGCCCGGCCACGTGGACTTCACCATCGAGGTGGAACGCTCGCTGGCCGTGCTTGACGGTGCCGTTGCCGTGCTGGACGCCAATGCGGGTGTCGAACCCCAGACCGAAACCGTCTGGCGCCAGGCCGACCGCTACAAGGTTCCGCGGATCGTCTTCGTCAACAAGATGGACAAGATCGGCGCCGACTTCTTCAACTGCGTGAAGATGATCGAAGAGCGCACCGGTGCGATCCCCGCTCCGATCCAGTTCCCCATCGGCGCCGAGAACGAGCTGGAAGGCATCGTCGACCTGGTGACCATGGAAGAATGGACCTGGAAGGGCGAAGACCTGGGTGCATCCTGGACCCGTCAGCCGATCCGCGACAGCCTCAAGGAGCTGGCCGAGGAATGGCGCGGCAAGCTGATCGAGAACGCCGTCGAAATGGACGACGACGCCATGATGGCCTATCTCGAAGGCGAAGAGCCCGACATCCCGACTCTGCGCAAGCTGATCCGCAAGGGCACGCTGGAACTCAAGTTCGTTCCGGTCCTGGGTGGCTCTGCCTTCAAGAACAAGGGTGTCCAGCCGCTGTTGAATGCCGTTGTCGACTACCTGCCCAGCCCGCTGGACGTGGTCGATTACATGGGCTTCGCGCCGGATGACGAAACCGAGACCCGCAACATCCCGCGTCGTGCCGATGACGACATGCCGTTCGCCGGCCTCGCCTTCAAGATCATGAACGACCCCTTCGTCGGTTCGCTGACCTTCACCCGCATCTATTCGGGCGTCCTGAACAAGGGCGACAGCATCCTGAACTCGACCAAGGGCAAGAAAGAGCGCATCGGTCGTATGATGATGATGCACTCGAACGATCGCGAAGAGATCGAAGAGGCATTCGCCGGTGACATCATCGCGCTGGCCGGTCTGAAGGACACGACCACCGGGGACACGCTGTGCGACGCCAAGGCACCCGTGGTTCTGGAAACCATGACCTTCCCCGATCCGGTGATCGAGATCGCCGTGGAGCCCAAGACCAAGGGCGACCAGGAGAAGATGTCGCAGGGCCTGGCCCGTCTGGCCGCCGAGGACCCGTCCTTCCGCGTGGAAACCGACCTGGAATCGGGTCAGACCATCATGAAGGGCATGGGCGAACTCCACCTCGACATCCTCGTCGACCGCCTGAAGCGCGAATTCAAGGTCGAAGCCAATATCGGTGCGCCGCAGGTGGCCTATCGCGAGACCATCGGTCACGAGGTCGAGCACACCTACACCCACAAGAAGCAGTCGGGTGGCTCCGGTCAGTTCGCCGAGGTCAAGCTGATCATCTCGCCGACCGAACCGGGCGAAGGCTACTCCTTCGAATCCCGCATCGTCGGTGGCTCCGTGCCCAAGGAATACATTCCGGGCGTGGAGAAGGGCATCGAGTCGGTCATGGAATCGGGCCCGCTGGCCGGCTTCCCGGTGATCGATTTCAAGGTGGCCCTGATCGACGGTAAGTTCCACGACGTGGACTCCAGCGTCCTGGCCTTTGAAATCGCCGCCCGCATGGCGATGCGTGAAGGTCTGCGCAAGGCTGGCGCCAAGCTGCTCGAACCGATGATGAAGGTCGAGGTGATCACCCCGGAGGAATATACCGGCGGCATCATCGGCGACCTGACCTCGCGTCGGGGGCAGGTGTCCGGTCAGGAACCCCGCGGCAACGCCATCGCCATCGCGGCGGACGTTCCGCTGGCCAACATGTTCGGCTACATCAACACGCTGCGTTCCATGTCTTCGGGCCGTGCGCAGTTCACCATGCAGTTCTCGCACTACGATCCGGTGCCGCAGAACATCAGCGACGAAATCCAGGCGAAATACGCCTGATCAGGGTAAATCGGCGGGCCGCCC
>PR_CR_10_Liq_2_inCRDRAFT_1000201_pt1 | contig 17250 bp, 19 predicted proteins | sample PRCRCaboRojoPR_FD_10245 | JGI IMG/M metagenome (IMG submission 10245) | reverse complement strand
AAAAGTTTAGGCATTGAAACCATCGACGTGGCCGGCAGCGGCGGCACCAACTTTATCACCATTGAGAATGCCCGCCGGTCTTACCCGCTGGATGGATTTGCTGGCTATGGGTTTTCCACCGTTGAATCGCTTCTTGAAGCGCAATCGGTCAAGGGCGTTGAGATCTTAGCCTCGGGCGGCATCCGCAATGCTTATGACGTCGTCAAAGCGTTAAGCTTTGGGGCGAACGCCGTTGGACTCTCCCGCTTCTTCTTAAAACTCGTCATTGATCATGACTTAGATCAGGCCGAACCCATCTTAGACACCTTCTTAAGTGACATCCGGAAAATCATGGCGCTACTTGGCGTGAAAAACGTCAAAGAACTTCAAGGGTTAACCCCGATTTTGGATCCATCGCTGGAGGCTTTTGCGTCACGCTAAATCCAATACGTCATAAAAAAAACCGCTTGCTGAGCGGTTTTTTAATAGGCAATGTTTGCTTGGAAGGCGCGTAACGCTTCGTCGCCTTTAAGCGTTTGGATGATGGCGAAGACAAAATCATAAACACTTCCCGCGCTGCGCGCCGTGATTAACTTCCCATCAACCACGGCTTTTTGATTCGAAATATAGGTACCGCCTTGTTGGTCTTTTTCAGCCCCAGGATAACAGGTAAACTGACCCTCAATGAGACCCGCCTGCATGAGAAACCTGGGCCCTGCACACAGCGCCATGAGGTATTTGTCTTGAGCTTTAAAGGAGGTTGCTAGTGCTTTTATTTTTGTGTCGTCATCGACGGTGGCGGCCACATACTTGCCGCCGGGAATGATGAGACCTTCATACGCATCGATGGACCCTTCAATGAACCCATCGGCGTGATAGGTGGTCCCATACGCCGTGTGAATGGTCAGTGTGGATTCAAAGGTGCCTTTAAACACCTCAAATCCCGCGCGCGAAAGTAACGCGGCGGTGCCTAAACTTTCCACGTCTTCATTGTCATGCGATACCACCATCAACAGTTTCATGCGAGGCTCCTTTTTCGGAAATAAACGGTGCCATACACCCCTATTAATATCATAATGGAGCCGATGTATTGATTCAAGACTAAGACTTCTCCTAAGACGATGGCCCCGGCGATTAAAGACACCACCGTGGCGAGATTCGCATAGATGCTTGAAACATGCGCGGGGAGATGTTTGAGGGCAAAATTCACCAGGAAAAACCCGCCAATGCTGGCGGCAAGTCCCAGATATAGAAGCGGAAAGATGACCGTGGGCAAGGTGAGATTTAAGAAGTAATCGCTGAGCCGGTTTTCCGCGGTGAGCTCGATGAGATAAAAAAGATTAAACGTGATCGCCCCGGTGAGCATCATGAAATAGGTGATTTCGGCGGGGTTTAACTCTTTTGAAGCACTCCGTGAGGCTATATTAAAAGCCGCCGCACTCATCACCGCGAGCAACATCAACCCAAAGCCCAAAAGATTCCCACCGCCGAGATCTGACGCTTGAATCAACACGATGCCACCCACCGATAGCCCGATGAATCCGACTTGGGCGCGCGTGGGTTTTTCATTGAGAATCAAGGCAGAAAATAAGGCCACAAACACCGGGATCAATGCGATCATCATGCCGGCTTCGGCGCTGGCGATTAAGTTCAAGCCGTAAATTTCAAAGAGAAAATAAAGAATCGGTTGAAACAAGACCACGTAAAAAATGGGTTTAATGAAGCGTTTATCAAACCGAATGGTGATGACTTTTAAGCGTCTTAACGTTTCCATCCCTAAGATGGCCCATAAAAACCGGTAGGCAATGAGCGCCATCGGCGTGATCGATTCTAAAACGACTTTGGAAAACATAAACGTCAACCCAAAAATGAGGGCAAACATCAATGATCCGAGATGCACTTTAAACATGAAGACTCCTCAATTTTTTCATCCGCTTCATTATAGCAAAAAAAAGACTCTCATAAAGAGTCTTTAACTGAGTTTTGGGGGTTTAAAATACTGCGTGTTGATTTCGTAGTGATGGGCGAGCGCAATGAGCCTGGATTCGGACCATTTGGGGCCCATGAAGACAAACGATTTTGGGGTTAAATCTTGAATCAAATCTTTGGCCGGCACGACCACGCTCGGTAAGCCTAAGGCTGGGCCATAGGAGTTCCACGAAAACGAAATGATGGCATCCAAACCATGCGTGTCATAAAGCGACGCAAATTGTTCCGCTTCGTCGTCGGCTTTTTTCCGGGCCGCGAGATAATCGGGATGGGAAAGATCGCCCGGCAATGCGCTGGCCGCTTCTAAGATCGACTGCCCATATTTTAAACAGACATCTGCATGTTTTTCATTGAAGGCGATGATGTCTTCCAACGATTTCATTTGAATCGGTTGGACGCTGTCGAGATATTTTTGGATGCTGACTTTGAATTCATACAGCATCGCCGGATACACATCGTGAGAAAATGGCTCAAAATCGATCGATTTGACGCGGACGCCTTGGGATTCTAAAAGATGCGTCAACTCTTGCACGCGGGCGTTATCGGCCGCATCAAACTCACGGTCTTTCAAGAGCCCCACGGTTAAGCCTTTTAAAGGCCCATGAATGGCCTTCTCGTAATCGTCCGACCAGGTCGGCACGGGCATCGTGGCTTCATCGTCGACATCGAGTCCTTTCATGACTTCCAGCATGATTGCACAATCGGCCACACTGCGGCCCATCGGGCCGGCGGTATCCTGTACATTGGACACGGGAATGATGCCGTATCTGGAAATCAAGCCCACGGTTGGTTTAATGGACACCGTTGAGGTGTGATAGGCTGGGGCCATTAAAGACCCACTGGTTTCGGTGCCTACGGCAAGCGGCACATAGCCCGCCGCCACGGCGACCGCCGAACCGGTGGATGACCCGAGGGGATCGAGGTCTTTGCCATAAGGATTGACCACTTGCCCGGCGCGGGATGAATACCCCGAGGGCATGCCTTTTTGGTGCATGAAATACGCGAATTCTGAAAGGTTGGCTTTGCCGAGAATGATGGCCCCGGCTTTTCTTAATTTTTTCACGAGGGTGGCTTCGTAGGTGGCGTGATTGTCGATGAGCGAAAGTGAGCCCGCCGTCGTGAGTAAGCCATCTGAGGTGTTGATGTTGTCTTTTAAAAGCACAGGGATTCCATGGAGTTTTGACCGCGGACCGGAGTGGGTCCGTTCAAGGTCGAGCGCTTTGGCTTCTTTCATCGCATCGCCGTTGATTTCAGCGACCGCATTCAGCGTCACATCGTACGTATCAATCGCAGAGAGCGCGTCTTCGACGAGTTTCACTGATGTAAGTGTGCCTTGATTCAGTTGGTCATAAAGCGCTTTAACGGCCATAAAATCTCCTAAAAAAGATAACAAAAAAGCCCAAACATCGGGCTATTCGTGTGAGTCAATTTGGAGCCAACGGGGCTCGAACCCGCGACCTCTAGCATGCCATGCTAGCGCTCTCCCAGCTGAGCTATGGCCCCTCAAGTTTTCATTGTATAAAAGAAATCCCTTAAAGACAAGGTTTTATTGGTTTTCGTGCAAGAATTGTTTGATTTTGGCCGCAATCAAATCCACCGCGATGTCGTGTTTGGAATCATTAGGGATGATGACGTCGGCGTAACGCTTGGTGGGGCGGACAAATTGATGGAACATGGGTTTGACGGTGGTTTGATACTGCTCGATGATGCTTTCTAAGCTGCGGCCACGTTCATTCATATCCCGGAGCATCCGCCGAATAAAGCGCGTGTCATCGTCGAGTTCGACAAAGACACTCAAGCTAGAGAGTTCACGAATCAAAGGATCATCCAAAATCAAAATCCCCTCGACAATCATCACTTTGTGGGGGCGGATGGTTTCGGTTTCTTCTGCGCGCTCAAAGCGAACAAAATCGTAGACTGGTTTTTCAATCGATTCCCCGTTTAATAGCGCTTTAAGGTGCGTCAATAAAAGTTCGTTATCCAGCGACCCGGGATGGTCGTAATTGATCTTTTTTCGCGTCGCAAAATCAAGCTCTGGCATCGCTTTGTAATAATCATCGTGTTTGATGATGAGCACGTCATCGAGCCCAGCTTTTTGGACGATTTCGCTGACAACCGTGGATTTTCCGGAGGCAGAGCCGCCGGCCACGCACATGAGTAATGGGTTCATAAGTCTTCTTTCTACCGAAGTCGGTGAATGGTTTCTAAGGAATATAAAATCGACGTATACAAAGTATAAAACACGTAAGGGTCACGGTGCGCATCCATAATCTGGATGTGCATCCGAAACACCGAAGCATTCAACGGTTGCTCCAGCGCGGTGTTGATGATGGGACCCGGATGGATGACATCAATGGTTTGGTGGTAATGGGCGAATTTAAGCCCGTGTGTTTTTTCAAGATAATTCATCACATCCAATGTTTTTAGATCCACATCACTCACGTGAGAAACCAAATCTTGCGGACAATAAACATGAGCATAACTCACAGGAATTTGATCCGCATAATAGATCTTGTTGAGTTGGATGTATTTCTTCCTATCTTCCATCGGATTCACGGTAAAAGGCAGCGGCAGTTGCTCGATGATTGTGAGGGCCTGGGTCTTAAATGAAGGCGTCATACCCATGGATTGTATAGTTTCAAAAAGGGTATTCACGGTTCCGTCAAAGCGCTGAATAAATGGTAAACGGCGGACGGTGTACCGTGACTTTTTATTAATTAAATAACCATCACTCACCATCTGGTCATACGCCGATTTTACCAAGGATGCGTTGATTTGATTGGCCACGGCCACCGCTTGATAATCGGGAAATAATGCCCCATCTATCAGCGATGACTCCACAAAATAGTGTTTGAGTTGATCCACAATTTGCATGGTATCGGCTCTTTTTAGGCGTTTATCTAACACAATTTGAATCATTCTTCCACCTCAAATGTCAAATACTCGGCGGTGAAAACCGATTGGGCTTTAAGTAAACACACATCCGATGTGTCATAGATGAAAGAGCGAATCAAATAGACGGGAGTGCCTTCTAAAATGTTTAAAGCCAAGGCATCAATCGCATCGGCGATGCTTGGGATGAGCGTATTTTCGAGCCGGTCAATGGGACGATTGACTGCTTTTTGATACATTTCAAACGTCCCATTTTGCGACTGAATGGCTTCCAGGATTTCATGGGCGTCTTCATAGATCCACCACGTCTGATGGGCAATGGGATAGCCATCGACCGTATCAATGGTCCGCATTTTTAAGACGCCCGCTTCTTCGTCAATCATTTTTAATGTACGGTCATAGTCATACCCAAGCGCGATGAACATCGAGGCCGTGTCGTAAAGACTTTTTAGCGGCAGCGTGATGACGGGGCGGTACTTGACNAACGTCCCTTTCCCTTGGATGCGGATGATCAATCCTTTACTTTCTAAGACATCATAGGCCTGACGCGCGACGATTTCAGAAATCTCAAAATAGCTGGCGATTTCTTTGTTCTTGGGAAGTAAATCGCCATCTTTTAAAAGACCATCGGCGATGGCTTTTTCAATGCTTGTGGCGATTTGTTGGTAGTAAGGAAGTCTCAGTCGCTTATCAATTTTGATGTACAACATGGCTTTATTGTAGCACGATAAAGCCGTTTAAGGCAGTATGACTATAAAAAAAATCCCACACAGAATGTGGGATTTTTTGAGTAAATGATTGAATTACTCTAACAGGTCTTCAATGGAGTCAGCTTCCATATAAGATGGAACCACGAGGCCAATGCGTGCGCCTTCGAAGTTGTAGCCTAAGTCCACGAGTTGATCCCCGTATTGATCCATGTAAGATTCATGGGTCACCGGTAACCAAGCATCTAAGAAGAAGTCAGTTTGACCATCCGCGAGGCTTTGGAAGACCACGCCAGGTTCTAAGTCGTGTATTCCACGACATAGTTGTTGGCTTCTAAAATCGCCACAGCAAGGTTGGTCATGGCAATACCTTCGGCCCAGTTGACGTAATCAACCACGACCGTACGGCCTTCACCGTCGAATCCTTCAGGGACCCAACCGCTCCAGACATCTTCATTATTGTTCATCCAATCCACGGCGATGTCTAAAGTATCTTCGCTTTCGCCGCGTTCATTGATTTCACCCATTAAATCGCCGAGTGAATCAATTTCCATGTAGAAGTTTTCAAAGAAGGTGGTGACATCTGGGAAATCTTCACGGACGCCAAGGCGCGCGACGGTGTGGATGTTCTCCACGTCCCCATAAATGCCTTTCGGATCTTCTAAGAATTTAAGATCGTACATGGCGAATTTGTAATGAGGTTGCCACCCAGTGACGATGACATCTTCCCCATTGGCAATGGCTTCTCCAAGTTCTGAAACCATAACTGGACCACTGGTAGCATCCAACGTTAAGTCAAGACCATACTCTGTGATGGCCTCTTCGGTTGCAGCCATAATTCCCGCGCCAGGACCAATCCCGACGATGGAGGTAGGTCCGCTGGTGTTTCCGCAGGCTGCAAGGGTCAATGTTGCAACGAGACCTACCATTAACATGAGTAATTTCTTCATGAATAATTCCTCCTAAAATTTTTTTTATCGTTTAGAGTCTTTAATTAATAAGATTGCGTTTTTTTCCCAATGGCTTGGGAAATGCGGTCAATGATCATGGCGAGCATGACCACCGCAACACCCGCTTCAAATCCGAAGCCGATGTCCACCCGAGACAGGGCAAACCGGACGTCACTTCCGAGTCCGCCGGCGCCAATCATCGAGGCGATGACGACCATGGATAACGCGAGCATGATGGTTTGGTTGATGCCCGCAAGAATCGTGGGCAGGGCCATCGGTAACTGAATTTTATACAGCAACTGACGACTTGTGGAGCCTAAGGATTTTGCGGCTTCCATGACATCTTCCGGCACTTGCCGGATGCCTAAGTTGGTGAGTCTGACCACCGGGGGCATGGCAAAGATGACCGTGGCGATCGTCCCGGCGACGTTTCCGCGTTCAAATAAGATGATCGCAGGAATGAGATAGACAAAGGCCGGCATCGTCTGCATGAAGTCCAAGATGGGCCGGACAACGCCATCCGCACGTTCCGAGCGGGACGCTAAAATGCCGATGGGAATGCCCACAATGAGGGCAATTAAACTTGAGACTAACACCAAGGCCAAGGTGGACATGGCGCTTTCCCAAAGGTCAACAAATTGAATGACAAAGAGTCCAATAAATGTAAAGATGGCTAAGTTGCGTTTACCAAGCCAATAGGCCAGGGCGGTCAGCGCCACAATCATGAGTAAGGCGGGGACAAATATCAACGCATTCTCAAGGCCCGATACGGTGCCACGAATGGCCGCGCTCATGCCAGTGAACAGCCATCCAAGATAACGATTTAAGAAATCAATGAGAACTTCGAAGTAATCCCCCAGTGGGATTTGCGGAAGAAAATCAAGCATGCGCTTCACCCACTTTCACCGTTTCACGGGAAATGCCGGTGATCACCGACACGCGAACAATGATGCCTAAGAGTTTATTCGATTCATCGACGACGGCAATCGGGTTTTTGGCCCGCGACGCTTTGGGCAATAAATCCACGACCACGGTGTCGGGCGTTGTGGTTTGGAAATCGGTGGTGATGGCCGAGTCTAAGTCTTTCACGCCTTCATCGGCGAGCTTTTGCGCATCTTCGATGTCGACGATGCCTCTGAGTTGATGCTTGCCATCCACCACAAAGATCGATGAGATGCCTTCTTTTTCCATTCGGCGAACCGCGGCTTTCGGACCGGCGGTGCTGGAGACCACCGCCACGGGTTTACGCATGATGGATTCAGCGGTTAAGACTTTGGACCGGTCGACGTTTTCAACGAAATCACGGACGTAATCATTGGCCGGATTCGTTAAGATTTCTTCCGGGGTGCCTATTTGCACGATTTCCCCTTCATACATGACCGCGATGCGATCGCCCAGTTTAAGGGCTTCATCCAAGTCGTGCGTAATAAAGATAATGGTTTTGTGCACTTTTTCTTGCAGACTGATGAGCTCATCTTGCATGTTCTTCTTGATGAGCGGATCGAGGGCCGAGAAGGCTTCGTCCATGAGTAAGATATCAGGATCTAATACGAGCGCACGGGCGAGGCCGACACGCTGTTGCATCCCACCGGAGAGTTCTCCCGGTTTCATTTCTTCATAGCCTTTGAGGCCCACAAGTTCTAAGGCTTCATAAGCTCTTTGAATGCGTTCTTCTTCGGGGACGCCTTGAATTTCTAAGCCGTAATCGACATTCCGTCGAATCGTTCGGTGGGGGAATAGGCCAAAGTGTTGAAACACCATGCCCATTTTTTCCCGGCGGACCATTCTGAGATCGTCTTCGGAAAGTTTGACGACGTCTTTGCCTTCAACTTTCACTTCCCCATACGATGGGTCATGGAGTCGGTTTAAACAGCGAATCAAGGTGGATTTACCGGACCCCGAAAGTCCCATAACCACGAAGGTTTCGCCGCGATTGACGGTAAAGGATACGTTGTTGACCGCTACGGTGTTGCCGGTCTCTTTTAAAATCTCTTGTTTCGTTTTACCTTCACCCAGAAGTTTTTTCGCTTTACCGGGTGAGGGCCCAAATATTTTGAAAACGTCTTTAACTTCTAAGACCGCTTCATTGGGTTGGTCGTTCATGATGTCCTCACTTTCAAAATAAAACCCCATATCTTATATAGGGTTGTCAGTTATGTCTTAACTATAGCACGGACGGCCCCAATATGCAAAAAAAGACGCTCACAGAATTGCTCTGTAAGCGCCTACACCCTACTCTTTAAGGGCTTGAAAAAACTTTGTTAAAAAAGGTACGTTTACAAAATAAATGACAACACCCCCATGACGATCACGACGCCCGTTAAAAAGAGGGTGTAAATGAAGGCATCGCTTTTGATGATGAGGCCTTCATACTTTTGATTGAGCAAGTCGGAAAAAGCAATCAGATGGTCTTTAAACGTGAGTTTGTAGTTGGACATCGCATACGACCGATACGTTTCCAAATCCATCTTCTGATGCTTACGATCGATCAGCAATAAGAGTCCATGCATCAAAGCACTGATGGGATACAGCAATAAAAATTCGAGGTGCATCCAATCGGGGAATTGATAGGTGAGGACGTTGCGCGTTTTCATGACGAGGAAAATCACCCCACCGCCAGCCCAAATGCCCAAGGTCAAAAAGAGTTCTTTCCCCGCAAAGTAATTAAAATCCAAGCCTTTTTGGGTGAATGCTGCATCAAAGGGGAGTCCTAAGGCGATCGGTTCAATGAAGGTGCCGACGAGAAAATCCGGGAACACGCCAATCAACAGGAGCCCAACGGCCATGACCATCATCGGCAAATAGACGCTTCGGCGTTTAACTTTTAGGTCTTTAAACCGGGGATTTTCGGGGCCAAAAAAGACAAAATAATTAAACTTGATGAAATACGCGACCGTGCCGGCGGAAATGGCGATGAAAAGCCAATCCACCACCATGTACCACGCACTCTGATAGGTGATGGCTTCGGTGATGGCGTGGTGAATGACGGTTTTGGAGACAAACCCGTTCAAAAGAGGCATTCCCGCAATCGCCAGTGAAGCGATGAGGCTGATGACGGCGGTGATGGGTAAATGCTTGGCCATGCCGCCCAGTTCAAACATGTTTCGCTCATGCGTTCTTAATATCACTAACCCCGCCACCATAAAGAGGAGGGACTTAAAGAGCGCATGATTAATCATGTGATAAATGGCACCGGATAACGCCACGCCCCCTTTATCGCCTAAAATCATCATCAAGCCAAGCCCTAAAAAGATGTAGCCAATTTGAGATACGGAGCTGTAGGCCAGTAACTTTTTAATGTCGGATTGCAACAGCGCAAAGACCACGCCCAAGGCCATGGTGATCAGCCCCACCCAGAGGATGACTTGACCGAGAATCACGCTGGATGCCGCCCACGCACCTTGTGGAAAATAAAACGCAATCAAACTTTGTAAGAGGCCAAAAACGCCGACTTTAATCATGATGCCCGAGAGTAAACTCGATGCCGGTGAAGGCGCCACAGGGTGGGCTTTCGGCAACCACACATGCAGCGGAAACATGCCCGCTTTGACGCCAAATCCGATCACCAATAACCCAAAGATAAGATACGGGGTGGCCCCGCCCAGGGCTAAGAGTTCAAACCGGTCATTGAACATCAAGCTGCCGGTTTCGGCATAAATGAGCACCGTGGCCACAAAAATGGCAAAGCCTCCCAAAATGCCCATGAATAAATACTCGTTGGCCGCCTCAATGGACGCCTCAGATTGGTGATGAGCCACCAATAAATACGTCATGATTGTGAGCATTTCATAGGCAAAAAAGAGCGTCAGTAAATCGCCGGATATGAAAATGCCGATGGTCGCGGTATACGACAGCGATAAAAAGAGGAAAAAGCGACGGTTATGGTCTTCTTTTTTCATGTATTCATGCGCATACATCATCACAAAGAACCAAATGACCACCGAAAGCAACATAAAACTATACGAAAGCATATTGAGCTGCAATGAGATGCCTAGGCCCAAGCCACCGGCAAATTCATAACGAATCACACCCGCTTGCACCGCGGGAAATAAGACCATCACCAACCCAATCATGATGCCATCGGCGAGCAACAATATCTCATCTTTCAAGGTCAAAGATCTCTCGTTCAACACGATTCTTAGAGTCGCTGAAATCAGAGGCATGGCCAGAATCACCAAGAGTAACGCCGGGCTTTCACTGACCCGAAGTGACAGCGATTGAAACGCGAGAGAAGCCTCGCCAAAAAGTGGTGGATTGGCCACGTACAAGAAAAAGACACTCAAGCCTAAGACCGTGATCGCCATGATGATCATCGATTGGGCGGTGAAGGATTTCCACCCCAGTTTTTCAGGTTTCATCCATTGATTCATGAAAGACCTCCTCCCATCACGGCGGCTGCCGCCTCAATCACCGGCATGATCAGCCCGGGCGCAAAGCCTAAAATAAAGATGCCCATGACAAACACCCCAAGCGTGAGACGCATCGACATGGGGATTTTTTCCATGTGCACGTCGATGCCTTCATTGGCCGTTACAAAACCGTTGATGACAATTGGGAAATAATAAATGGCATTGAGCACGCTGGAGACAATCAAGACCCACACAAATAGATTTTGGCCTTGGTCCAAAAAGGCGGTGGCAATTTGAAATTTCGCCACAAACCCACTGGTGCCTGGGATGCCCACCATGCCAAACGCGGCCAGAGAAAACGCCGTCATCGAAAGCGGCATCACATACCCCAAGCCTTGATAGGCTCTGACTGAACGCTTCTTCTGATGCGAAATCGTGGCGCCCGTGACCAAAAAGAGGGTGCCTTTGATGAGCGCATGCGAGAAAATGTAAAAGAACATGACTTCCAGCCCCGCCACCGACAACAAGGAAAGGGCGAGTAAGATATAGCCCACCTGCGAGACGGTGGAATACGCCAACATCCGCTTGACATCCTTTTGGCCCAGCGCAAACAAACTGCCGAGAATCATCGCCACCACCGCAAAGGTGGTCATCACTAGGGGCGCATTGAGCGCATCGACAATGCCGATGCCAAACACCCGGAATATCATTTTCACAATGACCAATAGATAGAGTTTAACAACGACGCCCGAGAGTAACGCCGATGAGGGCGCGGGCGCACTGGAATGCGCATCCGGCAACCATTCATGGAATGGAAAAATGGCCGATTTCATGGCCAATCCCACCCCAATGAACCCAAGCGCCAGCGTCACGTTAATGGGATACACCGCATACTGACCGGGCAAGGCCTCATGAATGAGGCTCATGTTGAGCGTGCCGGTGATCATATATAAAAGTGCAATGCCCATCAAAAACGACAGGGACCCTAGCTCATTGAGCATTAAGTACCGAAAGGCCGCCATGTAATTGCGTTTTTTTCGGGCGATGGAAATGATGGCACAGGTGGTGATGGATAAGATTTCAATAAACACGTACGTATTAAACAAATCGTTGGTGTAAAGAAGGCCAAAGACCCCAAAATATAAGAGTGCTAAGAGGCCATAATACGGCGCAATTTGATTGGCGTGCAAAGAATGCGACAAATAGCCGAGGGAATAAAGATGGACAAACAGACCCACCCCTGTCACAAAGAGCGTAAAAAGGGCCGAGAATGCATCGATGATGAATTCAATGCCTAAGAATGACGCATGCCCTCCGAGATTTAAAATGATCGGGCCGGATTCAAGGACATGGACTAATAAAAAGCCCCCAATCAAACCATTGATGATCAGGCCCACGCCTAAAGACACGGTCATAAACCGAGGATTTCGGGTGAGGGGACTCATCAACGCAATGCTTAAGATGAGCACCATTTGAGCAATCGGAAGCCAAGCAATCATGAGAATCCTTTCTAAAAGCCGATGGCCGTGACGGCCGCTTCAATGTAGGGGAGAATGAGACCCGGGGCGATGCCGAGTGTGAGAATGCTGAGCGCGAGAATGCTGAGCGCAAGCGTCATAAAGCGCGGTACCTGATTCACCGTTTGTTGCGGGGTGTCCGCGGACGGGATGAGCGTTTTAATGACCACCGGGAAAAAATACAGCGCGTTGAGCACCGAAGAGATAATGATGAGTGCGATGAAGCCGCTGCGTGCACTCACCGTGAGCGCTTGTGCCATATTAAACTTTGCCACAAATCCCGAGGTGCCGGGAATGCCGACCATCGCAAAGGCCGAAAGACTAAAGACTAAGGCCGTAAAAGGGACCACGGACGCCACCCCTGAAAGTCCTTCAATGCGCCGTTTAAACCCATACGCACTGAACGATCCCGCCACCATGAATAAGGTGCCTTTGATGAGCGCGTGGGAAACCATGTAAAAAAACATCGCTTCCAAGCCGACTCGACTCAAAAGACTGAGCGCTAAGAGTAAATAGCCCACTTGGGCCACCGATGAATAGGCCAGCATGCGTTTGAATTCTTTTTGACCGAGGGCAAACAAACTGCCCACAATCATCGCCACCGCCGCAAAGAACGTCATCACGAACGGCGCGCCCAAGCTTTCAATGGTCGCTTCCCCAAACACGCGGAAAATGACTTTAATCAGCACCAGCATATAAGCTTTAGAAACCAGGGCTGAGAGCAATGCACTGGAAGGCGCTGGGGCGGAAGTGTACGCATCGGGCAACCATTCATGAAACGGGAAAATGGCGGTTTTGATGGCCAGACCAATCCCCATAAACCCAAGCGCCAAGGTAATGTTGATGGGATACGCCGCATACGCTTCTGGCATCGCTTGGTAAATGAGCGTCATATTGAGTTGACCGGTGACCATATAAATCAGGGCAATCCCCATGAGAATGGAAAGACTGGCCATCTCTGAGAGCATTAAATACCGAAATGCCGCCATAAAATTTCGGCGTTTGCGAACAATGGAAATAAGGGCCACCGTCGCCAAAGACAAGACTTCGATTAAGACGTACGTGTTAAACAAATCGTTGGTGTAAATGACGCCAAACATGGCAAAGAACAAAAGCGCCATCAGCCCGCTGTATGGCCCCGGTTGAAGCGGGGCCTGAAGGGTTTTAAAAAACCCCATCGCATAGGCTTGAATCACGGTGCCTAGGCTGCCTAAAAAGAGCGTAAATAAGACCGAGAATTCATCCACCAACAGCTCAATGCCTAACAGGTTCGAATGGCCGCCAAAGGCGACGACAAAAGGCAGCGTTTCTTGCGCTTGCATTAACGTTAGGCCCATGCCCACACTTGCCAAAAGCCCCAGCAATAATAACCACTGCGTGAGGCGCGCGTTTTTGACGATCATCGCGGAGAGCGCGATGACCAAAAAGACGACAAGTTGAAGGATGGGAAGACTAGTCATAAGAATCATCCCGCGTCGACATCTCGACAATTTTTTCTTGATCCAACGTGCCATACGATTGGTGGATCTTAATGGCCAAGGATAACGCGTACACCGTAAATGAAACGCTGATGACAATGCCGGTCAAAATCAAAGCCGAAGGCACCGGGTTGATAAAGTCCGCCGGTGTCACGACCCCTTCGACGATCGGCACCCGCCCATCGGCGATGGCCCCAATGGCCACAAAGAAATAAAAGACCGCACTGCTCATGACGTTGATGCCAATGATCCGTTTAAATAAATTAGGATGGGCAATCACAATGTATAGCCCAATCACGAAAATGATCATTGCCCCAATGAAATGAATGTTGGCCACAAATATATCAAACACGCTCATCATTCATCCTCCAATAAGGCATTAAAAAGCGTCATTAACGTTGATCCAACTTTGATGCCGATGGCAATCATGAGTAAGGGAATGAATCCCCCACTGATGAGATCGCCGGGGTCGCCTAAAGGAATGCCAGTGTTCGCGTTGCTTAAAAAGTATCCCCCGACAAAAAGGCCAATGAGCCCGATGATGATGACGGCGAGCACACCGCCGGATTCTAAATATTTTGAGACCGATTCTGGAAAGATTTTTAAACTGGCTTCTTGGCCAAACGTGAGCCCATAAAGCACGAGGGCCGTGCCTAAAATGGCCCCCCCTGAAAACCCACCGCCGGGGGTGAGGTGACCGTGCAAGACGATAAAGACGCCATAGACCACAATCACCGGCAATAAAAGTTTCACAATCACATAAAGCAGTCGATCATTCATCGGAGGACTCCTTCAGCGGTTTTAAGACGGTGACCACCGCTAAAATGGCGGTGAATAACACCAACGTTTCCCCCAGCGTATCAAACGCCCGATAATCGGTGATGATGGCGGCAATGATGTTGGTGGCGCCGGTGGTCTGTGTGCCTTCTGATAGATACGTTTCGGTGGCGGTGGTAAACGTATAGGATGGATCCCCTGCAGGCATGTAAAAAACACTGACCACTAACACAAAGCCTAAGAGTAAGGTCATAAACACACGAATTTTTTTCATCGTTCATACCTCTCTGTCTTCGCCAAGACCGCAAGCAAGACCACGGTGGTAATGCCGGCACCGACGGCCGCTTCTGTGAGCGCCACATCGGGGGCTTTTAAAATCAACCATAGCACACTGAGAATGAGCGAAAACGCGGCAAACACGATGACCGCACTGAGTAAGTCTTTGGTGCGCTCGACCGCAAAGGCGGTGAGCACTAAGAGCATCACGAGAAAAATCGTCAACAAGGTCATCATGAGGCGTCCCTCTCATATTCAGACTTGGCGATTAAGTGAGCGGCGGTCGGCGTGGTTAACCAGACTAAAATCAAAGTGATGAATAATTTTAAAGTCAGGGCGGTAAACCCTGAGTACACCATCAATCCGATGATGACCAGACCGACCCCGAGCGTATCGCCTTTGGTGGTGGTGTGAATCCTCGAAAACACATCCGGCATCCGCAACAATCCAAGCACCCCCACGAGGAAGAAAAAAAGGCCCGCAACAATAAAGATAATGGCCACAATGGCTTGAATCAACGCGATCATTTTAAGCTTCCTTTCCGCAGATATTTCACCACGGCGACCGTCATCAAAAAGCCAATCATCGCATACAAAATGGCCACATCCACAAAGCTCTCTTCGGAAAAATAAAAGCTCAGCATGAGAATGATGGCAATGACCAGCGTCGTCATAAGATTAATCGCAATGATGCGGTCCGCCGGTGTGGGGCCTTGAAAGGCTCGGTAAATACTGGCGAGCGATAACAAGCTTAAAATCAGCGTGCTGCCAAGCAAAAAGTTAAGCATCGGGGGCCTCCATCTTTTTCAAATCGTCTAAGAAGGCAGCCTGTTTTAAATCTTCAAAATGATGGGCTCTAAGGCCATGAATGGTCAGGGTTTCATCGTCATAATCCACCGTCAAGGTGCCCGGCGTTAGAGTGATCGCATTGGCCAAAATGGCGCGTGAGACTTCTGATTTGAGCGGTTGTTTCATCGTGTAAAATTTGGGTTCAATCTTCATTTTTCGAGACAAGACAATGCCGGCCACTTCAATGTTGGCTTTGAGTAAGTCAATCCCCCAGTGCCAAAGAAACGGAAAAATGGCCCATAAACTTTTGCCTTTTAAGGGGCGAATGTCTTTGGGGGTTAAAAGCGACACTTTTAACCAAATGAGCACCAATACACTGGCGGTGGCGCCAATGATCCATTCCGACCATGGGCCAAATTCAGCCAAAATCAGCCAGAGGCCAAAAAGGGCCCCAAAATAACTTAAAAAAACCAACCGTTTTGCGTTCATTTTAATCTCCAAAACCCAAGAATAAAATCATGTATAAGTGTACCTTAAAGCCCGTCACACTGCAAGGCAGATTGCTGTGCTATACTTTTTTAAAAGAGTCTTTGAAGGAGGGTCTATGCGCACACCCAAGAACGCTTCCCACGCGATGGTCGCCACCAGTGAACCTCACGCCGCTAAAGCCGGAAGACAGATGTTTGAAAAAGGCGGAAACGCGGTGGATGCGGCAATCGCCACCGCCATCGCCTTGACCGTCACTGAAAATACATCCAACGGCATCGGGGCCGATGCCTTTGCCATCGTCTCCGTCGGGGGGCAAAAATTCGGGCTTTCTTCCTCGGGAAAAAGTCCTGAGGCTTTGTCGTTTGAGACCTTTAGCGAATCCGGTAAAGTCCCTCGCTTCGGCTTCAAGCCNGGTAAAGTCCCTCGCTTCGGCTTCAAACCGATCACGGTGCCCGGGGCGGTGAAACTCTGGAAAACNTTGCACGACCGGTTTGGCCGGTTGCCGTTTGACACTNTATTTGACCCCGCCATTGAGCTTGCTCATCAAGGGTTCACAGTGGCACCCACGGTGAAAAAAGGGATGCAGCGTGCGCGTGATATCTACCAAAAAGTGTTAACGGATGATATCCATCAGCCTTTTTTAAACACTTTTTTTAATCAAGATTTAGACGGCCGATATACGCTCAAAGACCACGCGAAAACCCTGGCCATGATCGCCGAGGATCCCAATGGATTTTACGCCGGGGAATTGATGCAGACCATGGCGGATTTTTTCCAATCCAACGGGGGCTATTTAACGGCCAATGACTTTCAAGCGCACGAAGCCATCTGGCAAACGCCCCTTTCCATCCAAGCCTTTGGCGGCACCCTCTATGAGCTTCCGCCGAATGGACAGGGCATCGTGGCCTTAAAGGCGCTTGATATTTACCAACGGACCACGGCTTCATTACACCGCGAAATTGAAAGTTTAAAACGCGCTTTTGTGGCGGGAAAAAAAGTCATGCATGGCATGATGCATAACGCTGAAATCGAGCAGTATTTAGATCCCGCGCACAGTCA